>Ga0307375_10000943_pt1 | contig 33542 bp, 20 predicted proteins | sample TR1MG_FD_202531 | JGI IMG/M metagenome (GOLD analysis project Ga0307375, IMG submission 202531) | Soil microbial communities from Risofladan, Vaasa, Finland - TR-1 | ecosystem: Environmental > Terrestrial > Soil > Coastal area > Acid sulfate soil | place: Finland: Risofladan, Vaasa | collected... | reverse complement strand
GGATTCTGCAGCGCTTGCGTGCGTTTCGCACTCTGCTGGCGGAAAATTCCGCGTGGCGGGGCGCTGTCACGCTCCTACAAGTAATCGTACCCAGCCGCGAACAGGTCAGCGGGTACCAGGAATTGCGGCGCGAGATTGAACAGGCGGTGAGCGAAATCAATGGCTATTTCGGACGAACCGGCTGGACGCCCGTGATTTACATGTACCGCAGCATACCGCGCCAGAAATTAGCGGCAATGTATTGTGCCGCGAGTGCAGCACTGGTCACTCCGTTGCGCGACGGGATGAACCTCGTAGCCAAGGAATTCTGCGCCTGTCGCAACGACAATGCCGGCGTACTGATCTTGAGCGAGTTCGCTGGCGCGGCGGAAGAACTGGCGGGCGGAGCGCTGTTGATAAACCCGAACGACAATCTCCGCATGACGGAAGCCATTAAGACCGCGCTTGCAATGCTGCCCAGCGAAGTATCGCGCCGCATGATTCACATGCGAGACGTTGTGCATCAGCAGGACTTATGGAACTGGTGGATGCGATGCCGCAGACATGTTACTCACCATCTTGCGGCGAAAAAACACAGCGAACTTTATAACGCTCTGGAACCCACGACAGTTAGTGCCTTTGACGCAGGCGAAGCCGAACATCTCAGATCCGACTTGCGGGTGGTGCGCCACGCTTCAAACTGGATGTAGAAGACAGGAGAAACGGCAATGAAGATATTGTGCTATGGAAAATCGGATACGCGGGTGAAGGCACGGTGCGATTTCTTCCAGGGAGCCGATTGCGCCGCGGACTTCGCTCTTGATCTCGATACCGCCGCAGTACTGCTCAAATCGCAACGATATGACGCAATCGTGATAGGACCATCGGTTCCCATAAGTGAGCGGTCCGCGATCGAAGAGTTGATAGATTTGTTCAGTCCGCTGACTCAAACAATCGTTCTTGGACCCGATGAGGACGTGACCAGGGAAAAGGGCGACATAGCCTGGAGCCTGACAGGCAATCTCCCAGAAGCCCTGCGAGAATTACAAAAAACTCAGCGCCGCAAATGCGGGTGAGTGCTTCCCGTCAGTAAAAGTGCGACTGTTGAAGCTTGAGTGCGACGGACGCTGAAAGCGAGGTTGGACTTCGAAGTCGTTCAGCTCATTCAGAATCATGCCCCGCCATTACTGTTGAGGTAGTGTCCAGTATCTTTCGCACTTTCTGTCAAAGAACTCTGGTTGAAGGTTGATGTTGTCGAGGGGAATGGCCCGCGGGCCATTCCCCTCGCGGCCTACGCGACGGCGGCCTGTGCCAGCCGTTGCATGTTCAGATATCGTCGCGTGCCCCACCGGGAAGCGGCTACATACCGCAGGCGAGCCGCCACCAGCATCAGCGCGGAACGTCCGTCTGGGAAGGCTCCCACCACGCGAGTGCGGCGGCGGATCTCGCGGTTTAACCTCTCCAGCGGGTTGTTCGTCCGCAGGCTGCGCCAGTGCTCGCTGGGGAACGCATAGTAACTCAGCGTTTCCTCCACTCCGGCCTCAATCAGCTCGGCCGCATCGCGCAGTTTCATGGCCCGCAGTTTCTCAATCACCAGTCGGGCTTTCTCGCGTGCTGCATCCCGGTCCTCTTGCGCGTGAATCGCCTTCAGCATCGCCGCCACTTCTTTCACCTTGCCGCTCGGCACCTTCGTCCACACGTTACGATAGAAGTGAACGACGCAGCGCTGCCAGCGCGCCTCCGGATAAAACTCCGCCAGATTCTCGATCAACCCCAGGCATTTATCGCTGACAAACAGTTGCACGCCTTCCAGCCCACGCTGTTTCAGCTCGCGCAGAAACGCGGTCCAACTCGCACCGTCTTCTTTCGTGCCTTCGCTCACGCCCAGCACGTGCCGGAAGCCGTCCTCGTCCACGCCAATCGCCACCAGCACGCTCACGTTGCGGACTTCGCCGCCCCAGCTTCGCTTCAGCCAAACGCCGTCCAAGTACACGTACACAAAGCGCTTCTCGATCCGGCGCTGCCGCCACTCTTCAATCTGTGCGTAGATCTTCTGATTCAACTCGCTCACAGTGGAGGGCGATACGCGCGTACCCCACAGCGCTTCCGTGATGTCCTCGACGCGCCGCACGCTCACTCCCGCCAAGTACATCTCCACCAGCGCCTCTTCCACGCTCGACTCGCGTCGCTTGTAGCGCTCGATGATCGCCGTCTCAAACGGCAAACTGCGCAGCTTCGGAACCTTCAGGCTCACCTCGCCCGCCTTGGTCTGCAACTGCCGCTGATACGACCCGGCCCGCGTGTCCTGCCGCGCCTCGTTGCGTTCGTAACGCTGTGCTCCGCACAGCCGGTCGGCCTCGGCATCCAGCAGCGCATTCAGGGTCTCTTCCACCGTGCTGCGGACCACCTCGTCTAAATGCGCCGCAATCCGGCCTTCGTCGATCTGAACCACCTGGTTCAGACTCCGCACTCCTCCACCCTGCTCTTGCTCGTCCATCTGGCTTCCATCCCCCTGGGGTCTCCACCGCCCCCCATGTTCTATCAGCCAGAGTTCCTCAACTCAAATGTGCGAAAGAAAGCGTACGTTATCACTGTTGATTACAGTTCTTATCGCAAGTAATAGTTGACGCCTCGGTGTTGTTGTTTCCGCTATTGCCGCACAATCGTTCATCGGCACCGTCGAACATCAAAGCACACAGCAAATAAGACACCCGCCTCTTCCCACCTTCCGCGAAACTCTTTGCGGCCTGCATAGAACGTCATTCGTTTGTTCGCTAGATCATGCCGGGGGCAATAGTCGAAAGATCGACTGTTGCGGTCTTTGTGACCCTCGCGAGAAGCCGAAAGGCCCGTCCCGCAGCCCATTCGGACGCTTACTGCGTAATCTTGATCAGTTGCACTTGATTGCGACTGGGTGTATGTTGCAGGTCGGGTGGGGGACAAAACGAGAATTTCGGGTAAATGGTCCTCTGCTTACTTAAAGCTATAGCTTGGAGGGTGCGCTTATGCGGGTCGGTTACGCATGGACGGGACGGGTGAGTGCGGTTGCGCTCACCGTAATCGCGCTGATTGTTGCCATCCGACTCCCCGCAGCCGCAATTCATCCATCCCCAAGCGCCGCACAAAAGACGGCGGCTCCCGCCGCCGAACTCGCGCCGCAGTATGTTGGCACCGATACCTGCAAACTTTGTCATTCAGATGTTTTTAAGAACTATGCATTGACTCCTCACTACAAAACCATGCTCTTCAAGTCGCATCCAAAACAAGGTTGCGAAGGCTGCCATGGTCCGGGCTCGCTTCACGTCAACTCGGGCGGTCAGACTCCGGTCCCGTTTGACTTCCCGAAAATGACGCCGCGAGCGATCAGCCAGCGCTGCATGGCCTGTCATCAGTCGCGGCACGAGAACGTGCACTTCCTGACTTCCGTGCACTACCAGAGCGGCGTTGGCTGCACCGATTGCCATTCGATTCATCACTCGACCGACATGAATACGCTGCTAGTCAAGCAGCAGCCGCAGCTTTGCTATAGCTGCCACCGGGAGATCCAGCCGCTGTTTCATATGCCTTTCCACCATCGCGTGAACGAGGGCATGGTGCGCTGTAGCGATTGCCATAATCCGCACGGCGCCTCGGTCGATGTCGCGCTGGAACCCGGCGGAGAGAACAAACAATTGCGTACAACGGCGGCGGGCAATGCCATCTGCATGAAGTGCCATGTGAGCAAGGCTGGTCCGTTCGTCTTCGAACATGAGCCGGTTGTGACCGATGGCTGCCTGGATTGCCACAATCCTCACGGCTCGCCGAACCCGCATATGTTGAAGGTTGCCAACGTCAACCAGCTCTGCCTCGGGTGCCACACCACGTCGAGCTTTAGTGGAGCGCCGGGCACTCCCAGCTTCCATAACCAGTCCACACAATTCCAGGCGTGCACGCTCTGCCACACCCAGATTCATGGGTCCAACTTCAGCGCATATTTCTTCCAGTGAGGCGGCAATGAACTACCAGGAAATGTGTGTCTCCAAAATGAACTTCGAGAAATGGCGGAATGTTTGGTTCCTGGTCGCCGTGCTGACGATTAGCGGCTGGTTCGCTCGACCTGCCTTTGGGCAACAGCAGGCGCACGCTGACGACGCAACGCCGGTCACTCCCCACAAGGACGCGACAAAGTCTGCCGCACCGGCAACCAAGGCAGCTTCTTCGTCGAGTGCGAACAATTCTTCTTCCCCGGCTGTGTCCAACAATTTTTCTTCGAACGATGTCACCGCGCCGCCGCTTGGCATCACGATCGGCAGTTACAACGTGCAAGGCTCAATCGACGCCGGCTGGCGGTACAACAACATCACGGGTAGCCAGGCCAACTATGATACGTTCCTCAATCTGCACCAGGGGCCGCGCCTGCTCGGTCTCTCCCTGAACATGCGCTCACCCAATCATGAAGGCAAGCTTTTCGACACTCTCTCGCTTACCGGCCTTGGCTTCGGCGGCGATCCGGTCGACGTGGTCCGGCTGAGCATGTCGAAGGACAAGTGGTACAACTTCAACGCTACCTATCGCCGCTACAAATACTTCTGGGGCTACAATCTGCTCGCGAATCCGCTGAATCCGTCGAGTTCCAATCCATCCGTGGCCATCACCACGGCTCCGCACCTGATGGACCTGAGCCACCGGATGAGCGATTTCCAGTTGACGCTGCTACCACAGTCCAGCGTTCGCGTGCGGCTGGGCTACGCCCACGGCCTCGAAGAGGGCCCTACCTACACGACGACGGGAGCGACCGTGGGTGCGGAGGAGGAGCCCGGCGCCACCGCCCAACTCTTCCAGGACTACCGGACCTCCAACGACCTCTACCACGCTGGCGTTGACTTCAGCGTTTTGCCGCGAACCACTTTCCGCTACGACCAGTTCGTTCAGCACTATAAGGAAGATAATCAATGGATCGACAGCAACCTGGGTTATCAGTTATCAAACGGAAAACCGGTGGATCTCGGCCTGGTGTTTAATACGGTTGGCAATACGCCATGCGCCAATCCGGTGAGCAGTAGCGGCGGCACAACCCCGCCCACGGCGAACCCGGCCTGCCAGGGTAATCTCTTCTATGATCGCGGCGGCAATCCTCGCGGCACCACGCCGACCGAACGCTTCAGCTTCCAGTCCACTTACGTTCGCAATCTCACCATGACCGGCAACATCAGCTACAGCTCCGGCGACCAAACCGTAAACGATCTTTACGATACGTGGGCTGGACTGAACACGCGGCTTCACGGCGCCGGCGCGAACGCCACGGCGTCCACCAAGGCTACTCGGATTGCCGTCAACGGGGAATGGAACGCGGTCTACCAGATCACCAGCAAATTCCGCGCGATGGACAGCTTTGAATACCACGCCTTCCGCATCCCGGGACTCGACAATTTTGGGGTCATGAACTTCTACTCGCAATTGGCTCCCGGCGGCGGGTACTCGATGCTTCTACCGCCTGGCCAGTTTAATTCCACCGACTGTCCTCCTCCTTACACGGCGGCGACCTGCCCGCAGCACACCTCTTCGAATGGATCCGATTTGGCGACGGGATATAACAGCACCTACCTCGGGCAGGATTTTCGCTCAAACACCGTTAAGCTCGCCTATGATTTCACCCCAAAAGTCGGCGCCAATATTGGTTATCGCTACAGCAACCGCAAAATCACCGACTTCAGCGCTCTCTACTACACCGGCGAAACCTACTTTCCCGGCGGACCGTCCGGCCAGTCCGCGGCCTACCGTGGCGATTGCGCTTTGGTCCACGGGCAACTGCCCTCGGGGTGCACGCGTCAGTCCGACGGCTCGGTCGTGTTCGCGGGGCTTTCCGCTGGTAGCGACACCTCCCACAATCTGGAGGCTGATATAAACGGCCATTCGGCCCTGTTCGGTCTCTGGGTGCGTCCGGGGAAAAACTTCCGCACCGGCTTCGATCTCGAACTCTTTTCTGCCGACCATTCCTTCGCGCGGATCACGCCCCGCCTAGTCCGCCATTACCAGATCAACTCCGTTTACACTCCGGTCCACTGGGTGGAGATCACCGGCGCGGTTGACATCGTGGACAGCAGCAACAATGTGACCGAGGTGCAAAACCAGGATCACAATCGCAGCTACAGCCTTTCGACGATGTTCACGCCCACGAGCGTGTTCTCCTTCGACCTCTCTTACAACTACAACGACGTCTATACCCAGGCGCTGGTCTGCTATGCGGTCAGCGGCCCGGCAGCGCAGAATGTTGCGCCCTGCCCGATCGCCGGCTCACCGGTGCCCGATGCCGCGATCACAACCTACGAGAGCAAGAGTAACTTTGCCAGCGCCGACATGATGATCAGGCCAGCCAAGCAGGTAACTTTCACGCTCGGCTACGCGGGCAGTTTGGTTCGCGGAACGCCATCGTGGCTCAATCCGCTCAGCACCTACTCAGTTACGTTCCTCGATCCCCTGACGCCTTACGGCCCGCTCCGTTTCAACTACCAGACGCCTTATGTGACCATGGACTGGATCGTCCACAAGGGGCTCTCCTACAGCGCGAGCTGGAACTACTACGGGTATAACACTCGTGGAAATAACAATCCGGCGGGCCTTGCGCCGCTGGGGACGCAGGATTTCAACGGCAATAACATGACTCTTGCTGTCAAATACGCCTTCTGAGAGGAGCGGCTGCTCTTCCACTGTCATCGTCTATCGAAAAAGGTTCTTCCGCACAGTTATGGTTGCGCTGCGTGCGGAACACGCAGGCGCAGCAGGCCGAATTTGGCGCGTCCTCACATCTTGAACTGTACCGTGCTGTCCGTTTCCTAGAACCTGATTTCGAGTCCGCTGAATATTTCACGGTCCGTGCCCGGCTGGTAAGAATTGCCGTCGGGATCGGGTTCGGTGAAGGCGATGTAGCGCGTGGATGTCAGGTTCCTGCCCGCGACGAATAGTTTCCAACTGGTCTTATCGTGCTGCCATTGTTTACTGACGCGTGCGTTCAGCAGTCCGTAGCCGTCGATGTAGGCTGCATTGGTCGGGTCGATAAAAGCCCGAGAGAAAGCCTGTGTCCCGACACTAACGAACAGGTTTGCCGGAAATTGGACAGTCGTGTCGAAGTACAACTGGTGATTGGGAGAGTTCGGCAGCCAATGGTTGACGATGTTGCCCGGGAATACCGCGCTGTCGTAATGGGTATAAATAAAGTGAGAGTAGGTGTAGGCGCCATAGATCGTGATGCGATCCATGGGCAGCCAGTGAACTTCGGTTTCGAGGCCGTTACGGCTGGTTTGACCGGCATTGCCGTAGAAGGTTTCGAGTGGGCGGCCGGCGATGCGGTAGCGCTCGAAGTCGTTGCTGGTGTCAAGGTGGAATACGGCGACATCATAGGAGAGGCGTTCACGAATGCTGCCGCGCATGCCGCCTTCGAAGCCCCATGAAGTTGCAGGAACGAGCCGCGTGTTGAATCCGCCAATTGCGTCGGGGTTCGCGTACAACTCCTCGGTGGCGGGCGGCAGGAAGCCTTGTCCCCAGGAAGTGTAAAAGCCGATGTCACTGCGCGGATTGAAGGCGAAGCCGACGCGGCCGGTTGCGCGATCAAAACTGCGCTCGCCGGAGAGATTGAGTCCGTTCAACTGGAGATGGTTTTCGAGGCGATTGCTGATGCGGTCCCAGCGAACGCTGCCCAACAGAGACCACTTTGTGCCGAGCCCCATACGATCGGTGAAGAAGACGGCGGTGCGCTTCTGCACGATGGATTGGTTGGAAAGCAAGAGCGGTCCTTCGACGGCGTCGCCCAGATTGTTGTGGCGATGATCGTCGATCCATTGGCCGTCCAGGTCAATTCCAGCGCTGAGATGGTGAATCACGGGGCCGGAGGGCAGTGCGGCGTCATATTGCGTGGAGCCGCCGGGCGAGGTGAAATCGCGATGCTGCACCGACGATGGAACAGACTCGTCGAAACGCGTGCGTCGCGCATAAAACGTGAACGACACGTTCTGACTGTCCGTGGCGGCCCACTGGCCGGTGAGCCCGCCCATAGCCCGCTTCGTCTTTTGATACTCGTTGAACGTTAAAGCATCCGGGTTGGGCTGACGCGGGTCCTGCGCGACCTGCGTGATGTTCAGCCCCTCGGGATTCTGATTGAAATAGGCGGTTCCGGAGCCGATGACATTGAGTTGCAGGCTGGCAAAGGGTTTGAAACTAGCCTTGCCGTAGAGGTTGTCGCCATAGAACGCGGTGTGTACGCGGTAGCCGTCTCCGGCGGTACGAGCCGCGGACAGGTAGGTGTATGCGCCACCGAGCTTGCCGGAGAACTCGGTCCTTCCCTTGTAAAAGCTGTTCGATCCGCCGGAGATATTGAGCCCGCCATGCGATTGATCCAACGGAGTCCGGGTGGTGATGTCGATAACGCCTCCGGCAGATCCGCCGCCGTAGAGGAACGCCACGGGGCCGCGGACAACGTGCAACTCCTGCACGCCGGCCCAGTCCACATCGAAAAGGTCAGGGACAAATCCGCTGGGATCGTTAAGCGGCAAGCCGTCGAGCAGAACTTCAATGCCGCGCAATCCACGCTCGGTGAGGATTCCCTGGCCGCGAATAGAGACGTGAACGCGCTCCTGGTTAGCCTGGTTATCGACCTTTACTCCGGGAACCGACGCCAGCGCTTCGTCAGCGGCTACAGCGCGTGGCATGGAGCCGAGCACATCCGCTCCGACCGTGCTGGTGGCGGCTGGATTCTGGTCCAATGGAATGTTGAGCCGCGGGGCCACGACTTGAACTTCCTGCTTGACGAGGGGACTTGCGGTGAGCACTACGTTCATCTCGGAAGGATGCGCAACGTCGATTGCATGTGTCACCGGGAAGTGACCTGGCAGGCTGAACACAAGATGCGCAACGCCGGAGGCGGGAAGGACAACCGTGAATTCGCCGGTATCGCTCGTCTGCGTGGTTTTTCCGGTTTCCTTCACGGTAACGGTGACTCCGCCCAGAGCCCTGTCCTGCGCGTCGCGGACATAGCCGCGAGCAACAGTGCTTCCGGGCTGTGAAAATGCGCTGATCGCAAGCACCGTCGAAGTAAGAATGAAAAATGCGAGGCGAATCAAGAAGGCGGAAAATGCGTTCGACTGCAAACGGGACATAGCGTTCTCCCTGCGTCAATACACATCAGATATATGAATACCGGTAAATCTTAGGTCAACAGGCGGGAAAAGTGGGGTATGCATTCGCAATATCACGCGATGGCGTGAGTGCTGTCACTGGGGACGCGGAAAGCTTGGCGGGGCCGGAGGAACCGATAAGCGGGCCGATTCCTCCGGCGCGATGCGCGATCTACTTGCTTGGTTCGAACCTGGCGACTCCAACGCGAACGACGGTGGCGTTCCTGACGGGGCTCGCTGCTGGCTCTTCGCCGCGAACGGGGCGGGCAGCGTGTCCCTTCTGGCCAGGTAGCTTGCGTTGCTCGGCCCAGATTCCATAGACGCGTCCGGCATGAGCGGCGAGGCCGATGTAGTCGCCGATGAAGCGACCCTCGGCATCGAAGGGAGCCGTCGTCCATGCATAGTTCTGGAACGAGTTGCCGCCGTCGGTGGAACGCGCGAGAGAGACGGTAGTGTCGCGATTCTTCGGACTGATACGCCGGTCGTAGAAGTCGACGTAAAGTGCGCCAGTCGAGGAATCAACCGCGGCCCAGGCGAAGAACTGGTCGATGCCATTGTGGAGCGGATCGTTATTGACGCGGACGGCGTTGCTCCACGTGCGACCGTGATCGGTGGACGACGCGGTGAATATATCGACGTCGCCATTGCTATAGTCGGACCAAGTCAGATAGAGCCGTTCGGGGTGGCCGGGACGGTCGTCAATCGTCATAACAGGGAAGCCGTTGGCGCGGTCCACGCCGACGACGGTAAAGAAAAGCGGCGCGGTCGGAACGGCAGTTCGCGAAGGCTCAAAGGTCTTGCCGCCATCGTGCGAGGAAGTAAAGGTGATGCCGGCGCGGTCGGCCCAGGCGACGTAGAGAGTGCCGTCGCGCGCGACTGCGCCGGTGAATCCCTCGACCGCGCCGTTATCGTCTCGCGGCAAGCCGGGACGCGTGCTGATGACCTTGGGCTTGCTCCATGATTTGCCGCCATCAGTGGAACGCGAAAGCACGAGGAGCGATTGCGATTCGGTGAACTGTGTCCAGCCAACGTAGAGGTTGCCGGAGTAGGGCCCGTGCGACGTATCGGCCACGATGATGGGCTTGTCCTCGAAGGGAATTCCCGGCTGGGTCGGGTGCGCGAAAACGGTTATGGCCTGCGGTTCCCATGTCTTGCCGCCATTGAGCGAACGGCGCACGAAAATTCCGTTGCGGGTTGCGTTGTGTCCCCAATACTGGTCGGTGCCGAGCTTGTCAAAGGCAATGTAGCAAAGATAGGCGTGACCGTGATTGTCGAACGTCACGGAGACATCGCCGGACATGCGGTAGTTCCTGGGCGCCGTGTTCTTTGCCACAGTCCAGTGGTCGCCGCCGTCGGTGGAGTAGGCAGCAGTGGCGGTGACCTGCCATGCGGCAACGAGATGCGAAGGATCAGACGGATCGATGGCGATGGAAGGCTCGTCGTGAAATCCCGGCTGCGGCGTCAAGTCAACGACGCGGGCGCCTGGAGCCGGGGGCAATCCCTGGGCGAGCGTCGCTGGCATCCAGAGCAGCGAGGCGGTGAACAGGATTGCGGAAAACAAGAAGCGGACATGGTGACGGAAAAAGGTAATGTGGCGCATCGCTCTCCCTGAAGCGGCAACGTGGCAAGCGCATTTCTGCCGCTGATCTGAAGTTTATCGTAGTGCCCGGCGTTCGCTGAGAAGGAATTCCGAACTTTGCGATTGGTCATGAAGAGACGGGACAGCAGTGCCAACTTTCTACTTTTCCGTGGGAATAGCATGTATGCAACTCTTACGCCGCGGAGGCGAAATCAGCCATGTTGGTGTGTTGCGGCGGAAGTGCATACGCACCTAATATGAGGGCATGGATGTTAGCGAAGTGGGCCATGTCGAAACCGTCGACTGGCCGGGATTCTTACGCTTGATTCTGGTTGGGGGAGTGCTCGCGCTGCTGTCCGCCAGCGGCTCTGCGCTTGTAACGCACAGTTGTCCGGCAGGTCTTCCGGTCAGTTCCTTCAAGCTAATCGTGGAACCGGCAACGACGGGTGCGGGAATTCCGATTGCGTCGGTAAACCTGCTGGAACGGGGCGAGAAGCTTCGATACGAGCCGGTTAAGGTGCCGCCGGCGCTCAAGAAGAAAGCGAAAGTTGCGGTGATCCTGGTGTCGGCGGGGGACGAGGATTCCGGCGGCATCACGGTGCTTGAGCCCAAACCGGTTGACAAGGAGACCGAGTGGACGATTCCCATGCGCGCTTCAGTTGTGGGAGTGATGTTTGGACCACACGGCCTCGATCCAAAACGAGTGAAGAAGCTCGTGGAGCAGAACCCGGAACTTATCTCGCAACTGACGGACTATGCGGATCGAACCACAAAGGTGGAAGCGCTGGTAAAGACGCTTTCGGATTATGAGCAGGCTCCTCCGGGCGGAAAGAATCTGCAGGGCGTTCTGCACGGATTCTCGTCGCAATATGGCGTGATGCTACCGAAGATCGACCCCACAACACCTCCAGACCAGGAGGCGAATACTCTGCTACAGGCAATCGTTCCGGCTTTCTCCGCCAGCAACAGTTCCATGGCAAATGCTGGGCTGGCGGCACAGTCAACGAGCCTGGCTACGTCGATCGCATCGCTTTTCTTTGGCTCTCCGGTGAACCTGGCGGCGGGAGGCGTGGCGCTCGTTCAGAACCTGCACTCTTCACTCTTTCCGCCCACGCTGTTTCGTCCAGCATTTACGCAGAAACAGGCCGCGGACGGATTGACGCTCTGTTCGGCGACAAACCAGAACAATGTGCGGGGGAGAATTACATATCTCTGGATGCTGCGCGTGCCGAACGCGAAGGCTCCACAGGTGTCCTTGCCGGGTGAGCCACACGTTGCTCTTGGGTGGACGGGAAAGATCAAGGCAACATGCGACAGTCGCGCGCAACTGAAGCTATTGCCGCGTGCACAACATTGGAGCCTCGTTTCCGCGCATGGAGAGGTGAACGTGCCGGTGACGGTTACGGCGGGGGTAACTGATGACGAACTTGCAATGGATCTTCGCCATAGCAAGTTGACGGCAGGGCATTACCAGTTGGCGGCGAAATGGGATTGGAGTCCGCTGCCCATAAAAGGCACAGTCGATGTATTGCCTATCGGCGATCTTTCAAACGCGAAGCTGACCGATGATTCACAGGACCGGCTGGTATCGGATACAGGCAAAGTGCAAATCGCTCTGACCGGAGCAGATTTTGAGTTTGTTCGTAAAGTTACGCTTCAAGATCCAGGGCATTCTCCGGCGAAGGCCGTCGAGGTTCCATTTGCTTTACCGAAGGACAAGAAAAGCGAGCAGCCGGCTGAACTGCAAATAAGCGTGGATACAGGCCACTTGGCGGCCGGCAAATATCGCCTTGAACTGGAGCAATTGAACCACACGAAACATGAAGTGGACGTTGAGGTGCATCCGCCCATGCCCGCTTTGACTCAGCTTCCACTGCGCGTGAACACGGGGCAAAGCGAACAGACGATTCTCCTTAGTGGCACCGGCCTGGAGAGAATCGATCACATCACCGGTTCTAAAGAAAAATGGACATTGGAAGCCGTGAAGCCCGATGTCCACGGCCTGACCGAGCGCGCGGCAACGATCCGGCTGGATAAAACGGCGAGCGTAGGCAGCCTGCTTTCAGCCGATGTATTCGTCGAAGGGATTCATAAACCGCTGCATCTTGCGCATGTTCTGAAAGTAGCAGGCCCGCGGCCCAAGGTGGTTGGCCTCAAGAAGTCGATGGCGAGCACAACCGGCGTCGAACTGACGGACGGAGAGATCCCAGCCGGAGTGGAGATGAGCTTCACGCTGCAAGTGGAACACGTTGACGCGCGCCCGAAGGTGAATCTGGGATGTGCGGACGACGGCGATGCATTGCGGAAGGTGGCGGTCACTCCAGGGGAAAAGAAGGGCGCCGTCCGGTTGGAATCCGCAGGAACAGGGTTGTTGTACCTGTCGCTGGACCCGGGCTCAGTGGGGCAGTCTGGTTGCGAGCTTATGGCGACAGTCAGCGTTGGGGCGACGGGATCCTCCGATCCAGTATTGCTGGGGAGGGTTATCCGTCTGCCGGTAATAGACAAGTTCACGACGTCCGAGGACAAACTCGGCGAGGCGCTCTACGCGGGTACTTTAACGGGGAAAGATCTCCAACTGATCGAGAAGACGGGCTGGTATCCCAGCGATGGCCATGAAGTGCGGGGCATTCCAACTCCGGTGACGGGCGAAGCAAGAGAGCAGACCCTCGGCATCGCCGTACCGTGGCCGCCGCCATCTCCCAAAGCGCCACTTTATATCTGGTTGCGCGGAGAGAAGAAGGCGCGGAAGACGGATGCGCACTTCCGATGAATAACCAGTAATCGTGCGAACTGGTTGACTGGTGCTGGTTTTGGCACGAAAGGGATGCGCCGTAAAGGGGACATGCTCCCTCAGTTGTACAAGAAGCGGCTCAATGATGAACGGCACAGTGGGGGTTCCATGAAGCTACATGCGATAAGAAAGCCATGTGCAGCCGATTCCTGTTGCCCGACGCGACCACTGCGTCATAACATTAGATTCATATTAATGGATGACTGCCTGAGGCCCGATGTAACGGACGTGATACTGTCAAATCGAAAGCTGAGATAAACGGAAGGAAGCCGTGATATAAAGTTACGGATTGTTTTCGGCCAGCCGTTTCCAGATGCAAGCGATTCCCATTGAAGATTCACGAATGTTCTGAATTAAAAGTTCACTGGTGAGATAGAACTATGCAAGTACACAAGATCATCGAGGGTCTCCGCCAACACACGATGCGGCTCATTGAGTCCGGCGATTTAACCCAAACTGACCTCGCCCGCAAGGCGGGAGTCCGGCAGGCACACATTTCCAACTTCCTTCGCGGACGGCGCGGGTTGAGCGTAAGTTCCGTGGACGCTTTGCTCAAGGCCCTCGGTCTTTCGGCGGTAGAGTTGCTTGGAGGCACGCCGGCCAAAGCCAAGACTGACTCGGGCTTGTTGAGCATTCCAGTGGCCGCGCGCAAGAATGCCGAGACCCCGGTTCTCCCGGTGAGTCCGGCGTCGGAAGTTATTAAGCTGAAGAATTCGCTGCTCGGAAATCCGCGCGCGAATATGGTTGGAAGCCGGAAACGCTGGGACCGTTTTGTGGCCGTAAAGGTCGACAACGATTCCTCCATGGCGCCGAAGATTGCTCCCAACTCGGTTGTCATCATCGACCGTCACTACAACGCTCTGCGGCCGTATCGCCGCGGAGAGCAGAACATTTATCTCGTCCGCCAGGACAAGGGATGCGTGTTGTGCTTCGTGGAAGTTCACGGGCGTGAGATGTACTGCCGTTCGGAAGACTCCACCAAGCCGATTCAGATCATCAAGTCGGCCTCTGGGCGTGGATTTGAAAAATATATTGTTGGCAGGGCCTGCCATACCTTCAGCGAGCTATAAGGGCCCCTACCGGCTGGGATGAACCATTGTGCGGCATTGAGACGGGCCTTCGCGTGCCGGTGGAAGGCCCGAGTGCGAAAAGTCTCGATTCGCCTGCCGGGACATCCGGCGCCGCAAGTCTGGATCTGAAGTGAGTGCGTGAGAACTTCAGTTGCGGTCCGTCTGAAAATCTTAAGGCCGACTCTTCCGCCGGATAATTCATGAAATGCGCTTTAGGCATCACTTATGCGCGAGAGAAACCTTTCTTGCCGCGAAGGTGGAGCAGATCGCAACGATCGCAAGCACCAGGTAGAGCGCCGGCCTGGCCGAGCTTGGCGTCACGCCGATAAAGTCGGCGCCGGGAATGGCGTGTAGTGGACCGATGTACCACCAGATCGTGTAGAGCGCGGCAAACGACTTATCATTGCTCGTCAGGGTTCCAGTCAACAGCGAAAGCGCGGAGACGAACAACGCTCCGGCGACGATAGCGATACATCCACGAAAGTCTTTCTGAAACAGCAGACGTGCCAGCACGCCGATGCTCAGCGCAAGAAGGACACTGGCGCCGGCGATCCAAGCAGACGCGAGTTGGCGGGTGATGGCCTTAGGGCATGAGAACAGGAGTGCGCGCATCGCGTAGAGGCCGTCGCGCGCGCCAGACCTGGCAAGTAACAGCGAGGGCCAGATCCATGCCGCAGCCAGCACTTGGAAACGCGCTGCGCGGAGTGGCGAGACAAAGCCGGCAATCATAAACCCCGCACTGATGGCATAAGCCCACCAGCGAAGACCGGAGGTCAGAAGCCTCCATTCGGTAAGGTACAACTGGCCAAACCGTGCGGCCTGCGGACGTTCCGCAATTGTCCCAAGGTGGACAGCGTGAGTTGGGCCTTGTTCCTCGTGCTTCCCGGCACCGGAGTCCACTGTGTCGTTGTGACGAACAGAGTTGTGGCTGCGGTCTCCATCAGGATCGAATCGACGAAACGCGAATGCGGCAATCGCCACGAGTCCGGCGGCGACAGCGATCCAGAGCAGGCGTTCCGCTACAACAGACGGCGTCCAGTCAACGCCATTCCATACGAACTTCCTGAACGCGGCAGGGCTAGAACCAAAATCAAGCTGAAGCGTAAAGGAATTATGGAATGAAGGATCGATGGCGCGGACCGTCGAAGTCATACTGCGGAAAAAGAGCCCGAGCCCCATCACGTCAAGGTGCGGAACCGAAATCGATCCGACAATCAAAAGCGTCCAAACGAAAAAGAAGATGATGTTTCCGGCGGCACTGCGGAGCAGGGGCGCGGTTTCAAACAATACGGCGATGGCGGCAGTGAATGCCATGGCGGGAAGAACTACAAGCAGGAATGGCGCGACGAAAGCCCAGAGCTGAAAGTGAGTGTCTTCTCCGCGCACGTATTGAAGTATGACGGCGGCGGCGGCGAGCACGGCGGTCATGGAGAGCAACACCGCAAGGTTGCTGAGCGCTTTCGCCGCCGTGTATGCGAACTTCGTCATGGGCGTGGCGGCGAGCACGCGGCCAACGCGCGTTTGCTCGTCACGAAAGACGGAATTTCGCACGACGTAGAATCCGGCGATCGAGAGAAATGTTCCCGCAACCATCGTCATGAGCGCGCTGACCCAAGCCGAGTTGAAGACTCCGACGTACTCGCCAAGTTGCAGCCGAATCGTCCCCTGCAGGGTTGCGAGTCCGAGATAGACGGCCACGCCAAGCGTCATGAGAAAGCTGTAGCGCCGGACTCGGTCGAGGAAGTCGGCGCGCGCGATGTGGTAGATCATGCGAACGTTGCTCATGCGTTTACCCCGGTGCGCGAGTCCGACATGGCCATCAGGTAGGCGTCCTCGAGTGTGGGCATCAATGAGCGTGAACCGGCGGGCGGATCGGTGGCGACGATTCGCACATGGATGCCATCGCTACGCCGGGTTGTGCCGCTGATAAGGAAGCGCTGCTTCAGTTCGGCGAGCGCAGAGCTGGCAATGACGCACTCCCAGACTTTCCTTTCCACCGTAGCCAACAATTGCTCGGGCGAGACGTGAGAAAGCAACTGGCCCTTCGAGATCAGAGCGATGTTCGTTGCTGTTGCTTCGACGTCGGAGACGATATGCGTGGAGAGGATTACGATGCGTTCGCCGGAGAGTTCGGCGAGCAGGTTACGAAATCGTACGCGCTCTTCCGGGTCGAGACCGGCAGTCGGTTCGTCCACGATCAGCAGCAGCGGATCATTTAACAGTGCCTGTGCGATTCCCACCCGCTGTTTCATACCGCCAGAGAATCCGCCGAGCGGCCGCTTGCGAAAGTTGTTGAGGTTGACCAGCGAGAGCAGCACGTCGATGCGGCGGCTTGCCGTGTTCGCGTCAAGACCCTTCACGGCAGCGAGGTATTCCAGGAACTCGACGGGGTTGAGGTTGGGATAGACGCCAAAATCCTGCGGAAGATAACCGAGCACCCGGCGGAGGGCGTCTGGCTCGCGCGAAATGTCCAGACCATCCCACGTGATAGTACCTTCAGTGGTTCGCGTGATAGTCGCCAGAATATTCATAAGTGTCGTTTTTCCCGCGCCATTTGGACCGAGCAACCCGTGCACGCCAGGGCCAAGGTCGAGCGAAAAACGACGTAAAGCCCACACGTCACCGCGATACCGCTTGCTTACATTCTGGATTGTGAGATGCACACGTTCCTCCTGGCCTTGATACGTTATTTTCTTTTAGCGGGTTCCAATGATGACCATCACAATCATCCCAATCACAAGCAACATGTGATTCCCATCTTGGTTTGTCACGAGTGAGTGTCGCGGGGGTCACATATCGTTTACCAAAGAGATTGCTAATCTGCACTTGACGTGAGCAGTGCTGGTTCCTGTTCGAAAGGAGTACCACGCACATGGCCGTGCAGAACCATATTATCGATACAACAGAACAAACATTCATCGATCAAGTCATAGCGAAACACACCGGCCGCCCCGGAGCCCTGCTTGGGATTCTGGAAGCGGTTCAGGAACACAACCAGCACAAGTACCTTCCGCCGGAGACGTTGCTCTACATTGCGAGAAAGATGGAGATTCCTTTTTCCCGTATCTACAGCGTGGCGACGTTTTTTGCGCTCTTCAATCTCCAGCCCCAGGGGGACAACACGATCTGTATCTGCCGCGGGACCGCGTGTCACACGCGCAACTCGCGCGCGCTGCTGGAAAGCCTGCGCCTCGAACTGGGATTCGGAATTGATGAAGGTGAAGAGTCGGGAGAAAGCGACAAGCTGACCCTGACGACACCTGACGGCAAGTTTACGGTGCGGACGGTCGCATGTTTCGGACAATGTGCCATGGCTCCGGTGGTGGAAGTAAACCACAGGATCTGCGGGCACGTGAACGAACGGACGCTGCAGCGCGAGGTGCAATCGCTGGACCGGGGGAATGACTGATGCCGCGCATAGAAGATATTGGCGCATTTAACGCTGTACGTGAGTTGGGTCTTGCAAAGCTTTTGCCGTCCGTTCCGCGAATTGCCATCGGGATGGGTACGTGCGGTCGCGGCAACGGCGCGGAGGGAATCTACCACGCCTTTGCCGAAATGATCGAGCGAAGCGGCGTGGAGGCATATCTCGCCAATGTGGGATGTTTTGGCGCATGCCATCAGGAGCCCCTGGTGAACGTGCGGGTTCCCGGGATGCCCTTGGTGATGTTGCGGCAGGTGCAGGCGAACGATGCAGGACGCATTCTGCACGACCTTCAGGCTGGAAGCATCACGCACGACCTGGTCTACTGCAAGATCGAAGATTGGGATCACGTCACCACTAACATTCGCTACGGCCATGCGTATCCCGAGATTCCCTCGTGGAACGAGGTTCCATTCTTCAAGGGCCAGCGCAAGATTGTGCTGCGCAATAGCGGGCTTATCAATCCAGATGACATCGAGGAATACATCGCCGTTGGCGGATACCAGGCGCTCTACAAAGCGCTGATTGATGGGCGTCCGGAAAGCATCCTGGAGCAGATTAAGGCGTCGAAGCTGCGCGGCCGCGGCGGCGCTGGATTTTTGACCGGCAATAAATGGGAGTTTCTCTCCAAGGCAAAGTCCGACCAGAAGTACCTCATCTGCAATGCCGATGAGGGCGATCCCGGCGCGTATATGAACCGCAACGAGATCGAGAGCGATCCCCACTCGCTGATCGAAGGCATGATCATCGGCGGCTACGTCATGGGCGCGACGGAGGGCATCATCTATGTCCGCGCCGAGTATCCGCTGGCCGTGCATCGCCTGAATCGCGCAATTGCCCAGGCAAGAGAATACGGCCTTCTTGGCGAGAATATTCTTGGCCGCGGATTCAAGTTCAATCTTCAACTGGTCGAGGGTGCGGGAGCGTTCGTGTGCGGAGAAGAAACCGCGCTCATCGCTTCACTCGAGGGACAGGCAGGGAGGCCGCGTCCGCGTCCGCCGTTCCCCGCCCAACATGGCCTCTGGGGCAAGCCAAGCAACATTAACAACGTCGAGACGTGGTACAACATTGCGCCCATCGTGCTGAAAGGGCCGGCATGGTTTACAGAGACCGGCAGCACAAAAAGCTCCGGCACGAAGGTCTTCTCATTGGTCGGAAAAGTGCGCAACACCGGCCTGGTCGAGATGCCTCTCGGCACGCCGCTCAAGACGTTTATCTATGACATCGGCGAAGGCGGCATGGTGGGCCGCGCGATCAAGTCGGTGCAGACCGGCGGACCTTCAGGCGGATGCATTCCCCAGGAGATGTTCGATACCGCGGTGGACTACGAGAGCCTTGCTCAACTCGGATCGATCATGGGTTCGGGTGGCATGGTGGTAATGGACGAAGACAACTGCATGGTTGACGTCGCCCGTTACTTCATCGAGTTTACGACTTCGGAGTCGTGCGGCAAGTGCGTGCCGTGTCGCGTCGGACTCAATAAGTCACTGCGCATCCTGAACCGCATCACGACCGGCGCCGGCACAACGCGGCACCTGGATATTCTCGACGAGCTGAGCCGCTACGTACGCGACTGCTCACTATGCGGACTGGGGCAGACGGCGCCGAATCCGGTTCTGACGATGGTGCGTCACTTCCGGCAGGAGTTTGAAGATCACATTGTGTCGCGGCGATGCCAAGCGGGCGTGTGCGCGGAACTGGCCCTCTCGCCTTGTGAAAACAGTTGCCCGCTGCACATGAACATCCCGCGTTTCCTGCAACTGTATAAAGAAAACCGGCTGGAAGAAGCGTTTGAGTCGGTCATCATGGACAATCCGCTTCCGTGTTCGACCGGGCGCGTCTGCCAGCATCCGTGCGACAAGCGTTGCCGGCGTCAGACGATGGATGACTCGGTGAACATGCGCGAAGTGCATCGCTACATCGCTGACAACATTCTTCTCTCCGACAAGTTCGAGCCGATGGCCGACCGCATTGCGGGGCGCAAACTGGAGCCGACTGGCCGCAAGATTGCAATCGTGGGAGCAGGGCCGACTGGGCTTACGGCAGCGTTCTACCTCGCAATGCTCGGGCATGAAGTGACGGTGTTCGATCACATGCCGGAGGCTGGTGGCATGCTGCGCTTTGTGCTACCGGAATACCGGCTGCCGAAGGCAGTACTACGTCGCGAAATTGAATTGATCGAGCGGCTCGGAGTGAAGTTTGTCTTCAATAGCAGGGTAGGGTTCGATCTTCCGTTGAACGAACTCGACGACCGTTTCGACTCCGTATTCCTCGCCATCGGTACGTGGAAGGAGTCCTGGGTCTATTTGCCAGGTACCGAACTGAAAGGCGTCTACCCGGCGCTGCCGTTTCTGGAACAGGTGGCGAAGAAGGAGCCCGTACAACTCGGGCGGCGAGTGGCCGTGATTGGTGGCGGCAATGCCGCCATTGACTCGGCGCGCACGGCATTGCGTGCCGGGTCGGAAGTCACGGTGGTGTACCGGCGCGAACGCAAGGACATGCCCGCCATTGATGACGAGACCGCCGCGGCCGAGGAAGAGGGCGCAAAGATCATGTTCCTGGCCGCGCCGCACCGCATCATCGGCGACGCGAAAGGAAACGTAAGGGCGCTTGAAATCGAAAAAACAAAGCTGGGTGAATACGACTCGTCAGGGCGTCGTAAGCCAGTCCCAACCGGAGAGATTGTGCGCTTCGAGTGCGACTCGGTGATCCTCGCCGTGGGCGAAACAGTAGACGTGGATTTCGCAAAGGCTTCCGGACTTCAGATCCGCGATGGCGGAAAGATCGAAGTGAATCGCTTCTCGCTGGAAACCAGCCGTCCGAAGTTTTTCGCCGGTGGCGATGTGGTGACGGGAGCGTCAAACGTTTCCAACGCGATGGCTTACGGCAAGCAGGCAGCCCGCACAATCGACGAACAATTAACGGATGCGAAGCGCTGGGACAACCTCTTCCGTCCGGTGGAGTATGAACAGCGTCCTCCGGATAGTCCGAGCGAAAGCCGGAGACATAAACCGCACGAGCTTTCCGCACAAAGCCGCGTGGGCTCGGAAGAGGAAGTGGTCCTTGGGTTGACGCCGGAGGAAGCGCTGGACGAAGCCTGCCGTTGTCTCCGTTGCGATGTCAAAGTTGTTTCCGTGCGCTAGAGAGGAGCCGAACCGTGGCAAAAAAGACAATCTCAATTCGCATCGATGGCGAACTGGTGAACGCAGTGGAAGGGCAGAGCATCCTCGAAGCGGCCCGGGCGAGCAACAAGTCAATTCCGACGCTCTGCTTTCTGGAAGGACTCTCCTCCGTTGGTGCGTGCAGACTTTGCATGGTGGAAGTTTCAGGCATCGATCGCATGTTGCCGGCCTGTACGACTCCCGTACAGGATGGCATGTCGGTCACAACGAATTCGCCGAAGCTCACACGCTACCGCCGCATCACCATTGAACTGCTGCTGGTGGAGAGGAACCATGTTTGCGCGGTATGTGTCTCCAACGGACACTGCGAGCTGCAATCGATGGCCACTTCGCTCGGCGTGACCAACGTGCGTTTTGCTTACAACTATCCAAAGCTGCCGGTGGACCTTTCGCATCCGCGTTTTGTGCTTGATCACAACCGCTGCATCCTCTGTACGCGTTGCGTTCGCGTTTGCGCGGAGTTGGAGGGCGCTCATGTGTGGGATCTGACCAACCGCGGCATCCACGCAAGAATCATCAGCGACCTGAACCAGCGGTGGGGAGATGCGAAGAGTTGTACAAACTGCGGGAAGTGCGTGCAGGCATGTCCAACGGGCGCGCTGGCTGAGAAAGGCAAGGCAATCGAGGAGATGGTGAAGTCAACGGAAAATATCAGTACGCTGATGCGGCGGAGAGGAGTGGAGGCATGAAAAAAGTGAAACTCGCTACCGTGTGGCTGGATGGCTGCTCCGGTTGCCACATGTCGCTGCTTGACATGGATGCCGCAATCATCTCGGTGGTGCGCAAGGTGGACATTGTGTACGGTCCCCTGGTCGATGCGCAAGATTTCCCGGAGGACGTGGACGTCACGCTGGTGGAGGGCGCGGTGAGTTCCCAGGAAGACATCAGCAAGCTGCAACTCATTCGTCAGCGAACAAAACTGCTGGTTGCGCTCGGCGACTGCGCTGTCACATCCAATTTGCCAGGAATGCGGAATACGATTCCGGTGAACAAACTCCTACAGGGCATCTACGTTGAGAACATGCACGAGGGACGCATTCCGGGAGATCATCTGCCGCAACTGCTGAAACATTCCCGTCCATTGCAGGATTTTGTGAAAGTGGATTTATGTATGCCCGGTTGCCCGCCTTCTTCCCGGGCTATTTCCGGCATGCTCAACGACTTGCTGGAAGGGCGTAAGCCTGACGTAAATGCCAAGGTGAAGTTCGGGTAAGGAGCATCCGATGAAGCGAATTACGATCGATCCAGTAAGCCGGATCGAAGGTCATGCACGAGTCACGATCCTTGTTGACGATGCCGGGAACGTTGCGAGCACGCAGTTCCAGGTAACACAGGTTCGCGGTTTTGAGAAATTCACCGAAGGCCGGCCTTTCTACGAAATGCCTGGGATTACGTCGCGCATCTGCGGCATCTGTCCCATCAGCCACCAGCTTGCTTCGGCCAAGGCGTGCGATGAAATCATCGCCGTCCGGCTGCCCAGCGGGGCGCGCAAGCTGCGCGAGTTGATACATTGCGCCCAGTTCGTGCAGTCGCACGCACTCAGCTTCTTCTACCTGTCGTCTCCCGACCTGCTGCTTGGGATGGACGCGGACCCGGCACTCCGCAACGTGGTCGGCGTGATTGAGGCGCATCCGGAACTCGCGCGCGACGGCATCGAACTCAGGAAGTTTGGATTACAGGTGATTGAGTCGCTGGCGCAAGAACGCGTGCATGCCTCGTGGATAGTCCCCGGTGGAGTCGGCTCACCGATGTCCGCACAAGTGCGCGATCGCATCCTGGGAGACCTGCCAGGCGTGATGGCGATCGCCGAGCGCACCCTCAGTCTGTTCAAGGGAGCGATTGACGGATTCAAGGACGAGATCGACTATTTTGGCTCGGCTCCTACCATGCATGCGGGACTCACCGATTCAACGGGCAATGCCCAGCTATATGACGGCACGATTCGCTTCCGCGATGAAAACGGAAAGATCGTGCAGGATCAGATCCCCTCCGAGCGGTATGCCGATTTCATCGGCGAAGCCACGGTGCGTGACTCGTACCTGAAAGCGCCGTTCTACAAACCGGTGGGATATCCGGCAGGAATCTACCGTGTCGGCTCATTGGCCCGAGTGAATGTGATTGACGCTTTCGGTACCCCGCGCGCGGATGGCGAACTGAACGAGTTCCGCGAACGCTTTGGCCGGATGCCGCACAGCTCCTTCCTCTATCACTATGCGAGGTTGTTGGAGATTCTCTACGCGCTGGAGCGAATGAAAATTCTGCTCACCGATCCGGACATTCTAAGCACGCACGTGCGCGCGAACGCATCCGTAAATGCGCTCGAGGGAATCGGAATCATTGAAGCGCCGCGCGGATTGCTGATTCATCATTACAAGGTCAACGAGGACGGTGCGATTCAATGGGCAAACCTGATTGTCGCCACCGGACACAACAACCTTGCCATCAGCCGGAGCGTCCAACAAGTTAGCGAACACTTCATCAAGGGCGATCACATTGAAGAAGGAGCCGTGAACCGAGTGGCTGCGGTGATTCGCGCATACGATCCGTGCCTTAGCTGCTCAACACACGCGGATGGTACTCCCGCCGTGCGCATCGAACTGGTCGATCCCCAGGGACGCATCCTCGATGAAGCCGGTAGTTAAAGCTGAAGTTACAGTACAAAAAGTGAAAGCGCCGGCCATGGAGCCGGCGCTTTCGTTTCTGGTCGAACTACTGTTGTACAGCCTGCTTTGCGGTAGGCTTCACCTGGAATGTCTGTAAATCGGAGGCATTCCAGCCACCGCCCAGTGCCTTTGCGAGATAGACTGATGCGACCATTTGCTGTCCAAGGATCTGCGAGGCAAGCCGCTGATTTGCCAACAGAGATTCCTGCGCCTGAATGACATTGAGATAATTGGTCAATCCGCCAACGTAGCGGTTGTTCGCGATTGTGAGCGCTCGCTGCGAATCTTCCACCGCCTGATGCTGCGTTTGAGCCGCTTTCTTCAGCTCGCTGAGTCCGGAGAGTCCGTCTTCAACCTGTTGAAATGCGACAAGAACAGTCTGTCGATAGTCCGCTACCGCGGCGCTGTATCCGGCCTTTGCGTATGCGAGTTGTGCACGGTTGCGTCCGCCATTAAAGACGGTTTGCAGTGCGGCCACGCCGAGACTCCAGAAGCTGCTTGGTGCGGAGACGAGTGACGCAATGTCGCGGGTCTGCGTTCCTACGCCGCCAGCAATGAGGATGTCCGGGTAGAAGGCTGCCTTTGCAATTCCGATCTGTGCGTTGTTCGCCTCCATCATTCTCTCCGCGGCGGCGATGTCCGGCCTGCGTTCGAGGACATCGGAAGGAACTCCGGCGGGAATGAGCGGGGCCGTCGCCTTCAACGGTTGCACGGCAACAGAGAACGTGGACGCAGGTCGTCCAATCAACACAGCGATGGCATGTTCGTATTGAAGTCTCTGCTGTTGCAGAAGGGACATCTGCGTGCGCGCCGCATCAAGAACTGTCTTCTGCTGTGCGACCTCAAGGCCGGAGGCAATTCCTCCCCGTTCGCGATTCTCGACCAGTTGCAGGCCCTTGTGCTCAATCGCGACGCTGTCGCGTACGACACCGATCTCCGAGTCGAGCTCGCGCAAAGTGAAGTAATCGGCGGCGAGCTCAGCCGTCAGAATGAGTCGCGCATTCTGCAAGTCGGCGGCGCTGGCCTGATAGGCCGCATTTGCGGCTTCCAGATTATGGTGAAGCCGTCCAAAAATGTCCGCCTCGTAACTAATGGCGAACGGAAGGTTAAATACGTTTTGCGTGACCGCCGTGGTTGCCGGTGTACCACCCGACGACGGCCGATTCGCGGATAGGCGCTGCCGCTGCAAATTTGGATCGAACCCGACCTGCGGAAACAGCGTCGAAGATGCCACGTATGCGGCGGCACGAGCCTGCTCCAGGCGCGACTGCGCGGCCGCCAACGTCTGATTTGAGGCTAGCACCTGCTGTTCGTAGCCGTTCAGCGCGTCGTCGCCGAAGATCGTCCACCACGTTCCCTTCGGGAGCGAATCCTTAGGCGCTGCGGCTCGCCACGGCTTTTCACTCTTCCATTGCGCCGGCGCCTGGTAATTCGGCCGCTGATACTTTGGTCCCACCGCGCAACCCGCCAGCAGACTACATCCCAGGGCGCCCGCCGCCAATGCAGCAAATTTCATTGCTGGCTCCCGCTTGCGACACGCACGGTCTCGCCATTTTCAAGCGAGTCGGGCGGATTCACGACTACGTTGTCCTGGGGCGAAATGCCCGTCAAAACTTCTACCGATGTGCCGAAGTCGCGGCCAATGGTGATTTTCTGCAGCGATACCTTGCCGTTGCTTCCGACAACTGCCGCTTGCAGCCCATGCGCCCGGAAGAGCAGTGCATTCTCCGGAAGCGTCATTTTGCCGGCATCCGTGCGCGCGGCGAAGTGTACCTCGACGAACGCACCAGGCAACAAGGTGCGATCGTGGTTGGGAACGTCGATCTCGGTCAAGAGCGTGCGTGTCGACGGATCGATAGCATCCGCCGTGCGCACAACTTTGCCGGGAAACTTCTTGCCTGGATACTCAGTCATCGCGAGATAAGCGGACATGCCACGGTGAATCGCGGGGGCATAGGTTTGCGGAACGTTGACGTAGGCACGTAACACGCCGACCTCCGCGATATCGAACAACTCGTGATTCGATCCGCCATTACCGGCGTTGATCAGCGCTCCCACATCCACGTTGCGCTTGGTAATCACGCCAGAGAACGGCGCGTAGACATGCTTAAAGGACTCGAGTTGCTCGAGGCGCTTCACGTTCGCTTCCGCCGCGGCCAGATTCGCCTGCGCCTGCTGATACCCGCTGACCATCTGATCGGTTTCCTGCTGCGAGACTGAGTCGGTCTTGCGTAGATCCTGCCAGCGGGTGGCGGAAATCTTTGCCAGTTGAAGCTGCGCTTGTGTCTGCTGGCGCGCGGCCCTGGCCTGCATGAGTTCCTGATCCACTTCCGGCGTGTCGATGTCAGCCAGCAACGCACCCTTTTTCACGCGGCTACCAATATCCTTGTACCAGTGGAGCAGGTATCCGTTGGTGCGCGCGTAGATGGGCGACTCGGTATACGCTTGCAGCGAGGCAGGAAGAACTATCTCCTGGTCCGGCTTTTCCATCTTCGGTTGGACGACGGCCACCGTCGGAACCGCGAGCTGGTCGGTTTCCTTCGCCAGTACTTTCTCGGAATGAATGCGGGAAGCGATGCTTACGGCTCCGCCCGCCAGCAGCAAAACAAACAGCACAATGCCGATTGTCTTCACTGTGCGAGTCGAGGTCTCCTGGGGAGCACCTTGTCCCGGATTTGTTGTTTCAGTGTGATGCATGTCGATCGTGACTCCTTGACCTAACCGCTAAGAGACTATGAATGTGCTTCTTCCTGCGCTTCGGGATGGCGGCGTCCATGCACCATGGTGAAAACGGCGGGAACGAAGAAGAGCGTTGCCAGGGTTGCCAACAGCAGGCCGCCGATGACTGCGCGACCAAGGGGCGCGTTTTGTTCGCCGCCCTCTCCAAGTCCGAGCGCCATCGGCACCATGCCGATGATCATTGCCAACGCCGTCATCAACACCGGACGAATGCGCGTGAAACCCGCTTCCAGGGCGGCTTGCATCGCCGATACTCCGGCGTCGAGACGCGATCGCGCGAAGGACACGAGCAAAATCGAGTTCGCCGTCGCCACGCCCATGCACATCACGGCTCCGGTCAACGATGGAACGCTGAGTGTGGTGCGAGTCAGCAGCAGAATCCATACGATACCGGCCAGCGCTCCGGGGAGGGCCGTGATGATGATGAACGGGTCGAGCCACGACTGGAAGTTGACGACGATAAGGAAATACACAAGACCAATCGCCATCAGCAGGCCGACGCCCAATCCGAAGAACGACGAACGCATCGTCTGTACCTGGCCGCGAACGACAATGTGCGTACCGCGCGGTAAGTGACCCTCGAAATGTTTGAGCACCCGGTTTGTGTCATCCGAGACGGCGCCCAGGTCACGTCCCTGCACACTCGCGTAGACATCCATGACCGGTTGAACGTTGTAATGAGAAATGACCGCGGGCCGCGCTTCGGGTTTGAGCTGCACCAGGTTGCCGAGCACCTGTGGCGGCGCTCCGGACGAGCCTCCAACCGGAATGTTCATCAAAGCCTGCAGAGAGTCGATTCTGTACTGCGGAGTCTGCACATTTACGTTGTAGGTGATACCGTTCTTCGGATTCAGCCAGAAACTCGGCGAGGTCTGGAAGCTGGAACTCAGCGATACAAGTACGTTCTGCGCGACGTCACGAGCGCTTAGTCCGACCTGTTGCACGCGGGTGCGATCAATCGCCAGGTGGAGCGTAGGTTCGTCCATTAACTGCTGAACGTGGACGTCCACCGCTCCGGGGATGCGGCGCATCCGGTTTGCAATCTGCTGCGCGATTTCGTAATTGGCGGTGGCGTTCTGTCCCACAAGCTGGACGTCGATGGGAGACGGTAGGCCAAAGTTGAGGATCTGTGTGACGATGTCGGAAGGCTGGAAGAAAAACTCCACACCGGGGAATTCGTGCGGCAACTCTTTGCGCAGCTTGCGTACGTACGTTTCCGTCGGCGCGTGGTGCTTGGGATTCAGCGAAACGAGGATCTCCGCATCGGACGATCCAATTGTGCCGCCGTTGCTATAGGAGAGGTTAATGCCGCTGTAGGGCAGACCAATGTTATCGAGAACGTTCTGTATCTGGTCCTTTGGAATCTCGCGGTGCAGCACCTGTTCCACCTCATCGCAGAGCTTCGCGGTCTCCTCGATTCGCAACCCGGGACGTGCCCGCATGTGAAGGCGGAACTGCCCGGCGTCAACCTGGGGAAAGAAGTCTTCGCCGAGAAAGTAAACCAGCCCCATGGAGGCGATACAGAAGGCAAGAAAGCAGGTTGCGAATATTTTGCGATGCCGCAACGTCTCTTCAAGCAGAACACGATAAGAAGTGCGGAACCGTTCGAAACCGCGTTCAAAGCTCTTCTGGAACCGGCCGAGTGCGCCATCTCCGCTCGATCCGTGCTCGTGATTGCGCATCATGTACATCACGAGCGTGGGCACCAACGTACGCGAGAGTACGTAGGAAGCGAGCATCGCGAACACAACGGCCTCGGCAAGCGGCACAAAGAGGAAGCGCGCCACGCCAGTCAGGAAGAACATTGGCACAAAGACGATACAAATGCAGAGAGTGGAAACGAATGCCGGGACGGCGATTTCCTGCGAGCCATCGAGGATCGCCTGGATGAGGTCCTTTCCCATGGCACGATGCCGGTCAATGTTTTCGATTGCCACCGTGGCATCGTCGACAAGGATTCCGACCGCCAGCGCCAGGCCGCCGAGCGTCATCAGGTTGATCGTCTGCCCAAGTGCGCTCAGAGCCATGATCGAAGTAAAGATCGACAGTGGGATGGAGATCGAGATGATCAACGTGCTGCGCCAATCGCCGAGGAAGAGAAGAATCATCGCCGCCGTGAGAAATGCCGCCGTGAGACCTTCGTGAACGACTCCGTCGACGGCAGCACGCACGAAGAGCGATTGGTCGAACATCGGCGTCATCTTCAGACTGGGCGGAAGGGCCTCGGCCGCGATTGGCAGAATTTTTTTAACGTCACTGACAATCGAGAGGGTTGAAGCACCGCCATTCTTGTAGATCGACATCAGCGCGCCACGCACGCCGTCTTGCCGCACGATGTTGGTCTGCGGAGAAAACCCATCGCGCACGTGAGCGACATCTTTCAAGTAAATCGTTGCGCCGTTCTTGGTCCTGACGGGAAGGTCGTTCAACTCCGCGATCGTCGACGGAGTGCCGTTCATCTCGACGTTGTATTCGAGCGGGCCGAGTTTTGCCGAACCAGACGGCAGGATCAGGTTCTGCGCGCTGACGGCATTCACAATGTCGGTCGGCGTCAGTCCATATGCCTGCAACGTCGCGGTATCCAGGTCCACGTCAATCTCGCGCTGTTTTCCACCGTAAGGGTAGGGCATGGCCGCGCCATGGACAGTCGCCAGGAACGTGCGCAGGGAATTCTGCCCGAGATCGAATAGCTGCTGTTCGGAAAGACTCTTGCTGCTTAGACCCAGTTGGAGGATCGGAATGCTCGAAGCGGAATATGTGATGATGAGCGGCGGCGTGGTGCCCGGCGGAAGTGTTCGCACCATTGTCTGGCAGATGGCCGTGACTTGCGAAAGAGCGGTCTGGATGTTCGCGCCCGGGCGGAAGTAAATCTTGACGACTCCGATTCCGTTCAGGGACTGCGACTCGATGTGCTCGATATTGTTGACCGTGGTGGTAATGCCACGTTCGGAGTTCGAGACAATCCGGTTCGCCATCTGGTCCGCGGGAAGCCCCGTATAGTTCCAGATGACACTAATGACTGGGATATCGATGTCCGGGAAAATGTCGGTGGGCGTGCGAATGATGACGAGCGGAGTAATGATAATGATCAGCAAGGCCATGACGATGAATGTCAGTGGCCGCCGCAAAGCTAATTGAACTATCCACATCTGCGGTGGTACTCCAGGGGTTCAAAACGTTTTCTTGCGCGGTAAACGAAACCAGACGATACAGTCGCTAGATTCGAAACGGTTCGTATCGGATTCAAAATATGCTAAAGTGACCACATGGCACAAGCTCTATTTGCGGGCGCCGCAAATCCGGAGCATCGCCCGCCGGGACGCCCCCGGAGCGAGCAGGCCCGGAAGAACATTCTGCGAAGCACTCTCCGGCTGCTTCGCAAGGACGGATTTACCGAACTTTCCATTGAAGCAATAGCGGCCGACGCCAATGTCGGCAAGGCCACCGTCTACCGTTGGTGGCCCAACAAAGCCGCGTTGGTCGCGGATGCTTTTCTTTCCAGTGCTGAAGCAGATCTGCGTTTCCCGAACACCGGCTCGGTCCAGCGCGACCTCAGTCTGCAAATGAAACAACTGGTTCGCGTGCTCAGAGGAAAGCGCGGGCGCATCGTATCGGCACTGATCGGGGGCGGGCAGTCCGACGCAAGCCTGATCAAGGCGTTCCGCGAACGCTTCATGCTGCCGCGTCGCCAGGAAGCATACGAAATTCTGCACCGCGGAATCAGCCGTGGCGAATTGCCTGCCGATCTCGATCTCGACCTCACTCTCGATGCTCTCTACGGTCCGATTTATCTGCGCTTTCTGATTCGTCACAGCGTGTTGACGGAGCAGTTTGCATGCCAGCTTTGTTCTACCGTGATGGATGGCGTCATAGTCGAACGTCACTCCATCAATTTCAAATCCGCATGCAAAGTACCACGCGCGAACTGAGGCTTTCCTGAACGGCGTCTGATGAAGTAGCGCTAGCGCTAAGGTGGCGCGACGGATGCTTACCTTTTCCGTATCACTGTTCCTCGTGTTGCACGTTATACTTTCGTCCCAACCGAGCCTTCGCTATTCCGTGGGCATCGTGTTGCATTCAGCATAGTCGAGGTGAGGATTGATGCGGTTTCGTCGCGCAGTTGTCTTCGTTTGTTTGCTGATCATTTGTGCGAGCCCGGCGTTTGCCCAAGGCCAAGAAGCAAAATCCCTGCCCACAATCGCCGAGAAAACCGCGCATATGCAGGAGATGCCTGGGTATTTCCCGCTCTATTGGGACGCACGGCAGGGAAAGCTCTGGTTGGAAATTAACAAGTGGAACACGGAGTTTCTCTTTCTCGATTCGTTGCCCGCCGGACTGGGTTCGAATGACGTAGGGCTGGATCGTGGCCAGTTGGGCGACGGGCGTGTTGTGAAGTTCGAACGGATCGGGCCCAAGGTGCTGCTGGTTCAGGAGAATCTCGGTTACCGTTCGTCGAGTCATGATCCTGTAGAGCAGCGCGCCGTGAAAGATGCATTCGCGCAGTCGGTACTCGCAGGATTCGAAGTAGCCGCCCAGGATAAGGACGGAAGTGTGCTCGTCGACGCCACTTCGTTTTTCATGAGCGATGCCCACCACGTTGTGCAGACTCTGAAGCGCACCAAGCAAGGCAGCTATCACCTCGACGCCTCACGCTCGGCAATCTATCTTCCTGACACGAAAAACTTCCCGGAGAACACGGAAGTTGAGGCGACCCTTACGTTTGCCGGGGACACCCCGGGGCGCTGGGTCCGCCAGGTGACCCCCGATCCCGATGCGATCACGTTGCGTGAGCACTATTCGTTCATTCAATTGCCGGACGACAATTACCAGCCGCGAGCGTTCGATCCCCGGGGCGGTTACTTCGACATGTCCTACATGGACTTCAGCACTCCGATTGGCTCGCCGATGGTGAAGCGATTCATCATACGCCACCGCTTGCAGAAGAAAGATCCGAACGCGGCGATCAGCGATCCGGTGAAGCCCATTGTCTATTACCTGGACCCCTCCACCCCGGAGCCGGTTCGCTCGGCGCTGCTGGAAGGGGCTCGCTGGTGGAGCCAGGCATTCGAGGCCGCCGGCTTCAGTAATGCTTTCAAGGTGGAAATGCTTCCGCCCGGCGTCGATCCCATGGACATCCGTTACAACGTCATCGAATGGGTGCCGCGGAGAACGCGGGGCTGGTCTTACGGCGCATCCGTGATTGATCCTCGCACGGGCGAGATCATCAAGGGCCAGGTGTCGCTGGATTCCCTGCGTATTCGCCAGGACTACATGATTTTCCAGGGCTTGTTATCCCCCTACAAGAAGGGGAAGCCCGCCGATCCGCGAATGCTACAGCTTGCCTTGGCGCGCATTCGCCAACTGGCGGCACACGAACTGGGACACACGCTCGGCCTTGCGCACAACTATCTTTCGAGCGCGGAAGGCCGCGCATCGGTGATGGATTATCCTGCTCCGCTCATAACAATTGGTCCCAACGGCTCGCTCGATTTGAGCGACGCATATGCCACGGGCATCGGCGCCTGGGACAAGGTTGCGATTGAGTATGGCTACTCGCAGTTCCCTCCGGGAACGAACGAGAAGGCCGCGCTCGACGGCATCCTTGAAAAAGCGATGGCGCACGGTTTGTACTTCCTGTCAGACCAGGACGCGAGGCCGGAGGGAAGCGCACACCCGAACGTCCACCTGTGGGACAACGGCAAGAATCCGGTGGACGAGCTGAAGCGAGTGATGCAGGTGCGCGACTACGCACTGCAACACTTTTCGGAAGACGCCATCGAGGAAGGGCAGCCGATGGCAACGCTGGAGGACGTGTTGGTGCCTGTGTATCTCTATCATCGCTACCAGACCGTGGCGGCGATCAAGGAGATCGGTGGCCAGATTTATTCCTACGCAATGCGCGGTGACGGACAAGTGCCGACAACGCCGGTTTCCGGGGCTGAGCAGCGACGGGCGCTGACGGCCGTGCTGGAGACGATCAGCCCGAAGGAACTCGTGATTCCAGAGCGGCTCGTAAAGCTGTTTCCACCGCATCCGATGGGCTATCCGCGGACGCGAGAGTCGTTCCCGTCGAATACCGGGCTGACGTTTGACCCGCTGGCGGCAGCAGAGACCGCGGCGCGGATCACGATCCAACCGCTGCTGAACCCGGAGCGTGCGCAACGGCTGATCCAGCATCATGCCGAAGATGCGCAGCAACCGGGACTCGATGAAGTGCTCGGCCGCTTGCTGGATGCGACGTGGAAAGCGCCGGCGCTTACAGGACGACTGGGCGCGGTACAGGACACGGTGGACGACGCGGCGCTGAACCAGTTGATGGCGCTGGCGGCGAACACTTCGGCGACGCCGGAAGTTCGCGCGCGAGCGCTGCTGAAACTGACCGAACTGAAATCGTGGGCCGATAAACAAATGACATCGACGAAGGACGAAGCGCAGAAGGCGCATCTGCTGTTTGCGTCGGAACAGATTCAGCGCTTCCAGAAAGATCCGGGACAAATGGTGCAGCCGACGCCGACGCTGGAACCTCCGCCGGGCGATCCGATTGGCGCGATGGGCGACAGCGGAAGACCGGATTTCTATATCAACTGATCTCTATCTACGTCGTTCTCCGGAGGGGGTGCTCGGTATCTGCCCCCTCCCCCCCATTTTCCTCCCCTTTGTTTTCAAATAGATACGAACTTTTCCCTCTAAATATGACAAAACAAAAGAGTTAGAGGTCAAATATTTCAAAAGAAAGCACTTAGCGAAGGTGCCAGGTGCTAGGTATTAGGTACTAGAAAGAGCAAAACCCGCGTCGAGTGGGCGGATCGGGCTTGGCATATCCCCACGTTATCGGCCAACAGCGGGCCGCGAACGATGGGGCACCTGTGATCTTTCAATACGTTGTTCCCAACAAAGCAATAGTCCATTTGTTCCGGAGCGGAGAAGCTGATGGCTGCGACGCAATCTGCTGCTTCGGAAGGAACAAAT
>Ga0307375_10000940_pt1 | contig 33600 bp, 26 predicted proteins | sample TR1MG_FD_202531 | JGI IMG/M metagenome (GOLD analysis project Ga0307375, IMG submission 202531) | Soil microbial communities from Risofladan, Vaasa, Finland - TR-1 | ecosystem: Environmental > Terrestrial > Soil > Coastal area > Acid sulfate soil | place: Finland: Risofladan, Vaasa | collected... | reverse complement strand
CCGCCTCGCGCGCCCAGGGGGCGACTGAGGCCGTGGCCAGAGCGATGCGTCGTTTAGGTCTGGCCTCGCTTGTGGGCTCGAAGTCGTGCCCGGAACGGGACGTGGTGCTGGCGATGATCGCCGCGCGCATTCTGGCGCCCCATACGAAGCTCGCCACCACCCGTTGGTGGCACACCACGACACTCGCCGAAGACTTTGGTGTCACCGACGCCGATGAGCAAGACTGCTATGCGGCCATGGACTGGTTGCTGAAACGCCAGGACCGCATTCAAAAGAAGTTGGCCGCTCGCCATCTCACCGAAGGCGGGCTGGTGTTGTATGACTTGTCATCGAGTTATTTCGAAGGTCACACTTGTCCGTTAGCCAAGCGCGGCTACAGCCGTGATGGCAAGCACGGCACCTTGCAGGTCGAGTATGGATTGATGACCGATGGCCGGGGCTGTCCGGTGGCGATCTCCGTGCATGAGGGGAATGTGGCCGATCCGACGACCTTGATGCCCGAGATCCAACGCCTGAAAACCGACTTCGGTATCGAGCAGTTCGTGATGGTCGGCGACCGCGGCATGATTTCGCAAAAAGCGATCGACGCCATCCGCGAACAAGAGGGAATTGACTGGATCACGGCGCTGAGGGGCGTCTCGATTCGCGCTTTGGTCGAAGACAAAACCCTGCAACCTGATCTCTTTGACGAGCGCAACCTGCTAGAGCTCTCTCACCCCGATTATCCGGGAGAACGCTTAGTCGCCTGTCGCAATCCGGAGTTGCAGAAACTGCGCGGCCACAAGCGCGAAGACCTCCTGGTGGCCACCGAAGAGAGCCTCAGAAAGATTCAAATCCGGGTCGAAGCCGGACGCCTGACAGGGCGAGATCACATCGGCCTGAAGGTGGGCGCGATCGTGAACCGCTACAAGATGGCCAAACACTTCACTTTGGACATTCAGGATACGACGTTCTCTTTTACGCGTAAGGGGGAGGCCATTGCCGCGGAAGCGGCTCTCGATGGCCTTTATATCATCCGCACCTCGGTTGTGGCCGAGCGTATGACCGCCGACACCTGTGTGCGCCATTACAAATCCTTGGCCCAGGTCGAACGCGCCTTTCGTTCGATGAAAACCCTGGATCTCAAAATACGCCCTATCCATCACCGTCTGGCGGATCGCGTAAAAGCCCACATCTTCCTCTGCATGCTCGCCTACTACGTCGAGTGGCATATGCGCGCGGCCTGGCGGGAGTTGATGTTTACCGACGAGGATCAGGAGGCCAAAGAGACCCGCGATCCCGTAGCCCCGGCTCAGCGCTCCGCAGGGGCAAAGAAAAAGGCCTCCCGGCATCAACAAGACGATGGGACGCCCGTACACAGCTTCCAGACCCTGCTCGCGGATCTTGCGACCCTGGTGCGTAATACCTGTCGGGCACCTCTGGCCGGTCCGGACGCCCCGAGCTTCTCAGTCACCACCCTGCCTACGCCCCTCCAGGCGCGGGCTTTCGCGTTGATTGACAGCATGGTCGTGTAGAGGGCCCTGTAGTCAGAACGAGGAAGGGCGTTTGTAACAAAAAGGCTTGAATCATAAGGGAAATCTGTTTGGTAGCGCGGGCAACTTCAGCTTAACGCTTGTGGTTCAAATCAACGAGGGCATAAAGCGGCTCTTGTGTCGTCGAGAATCGCCAAGAGAAGAGCCTGTCTCAGCTCTTTGTGTGGTTGGGCTAAGGAACGTAGCGCAGCAATTGAGTTCGTCTGCTCGGATAGGGGGAAGCCCTACCTGAACGTCATCGCGCGACACGCCGCCTACGCCCTGAACATCCTGGATCGCACTCATATTTGCCGCCCAGATGAATAAAGCCATCGATGAGGTGCGTGCGCAGGAAACACGCGCCCTGAAATCCCTCGCTCATGGGGCGCAGGTGATCCCGACGCAAGCGCTTACGCCTTTTAAAGCGCCCCAAGAACTTGACCGAGAACCAGGCGATCAAACTGAAGGACCTGCTCTCGTACAACTTGAAATCCATACGGGCTTATCTCCTCAAAGAGGAGTTCCAGCTGTTTTGGGAGTATGTCTCGCCGGCGTGGGCGGAAAAGTTCATGGATCCATGGTGCAAAAAGGTCATGCGATCGCGCTTGGAACCGATGAAGAAGATCGCGCGCATGATCCGTGTGCACAAGCCGCTCATCTTGAACGGGTTCGCAGCCCGTGATGAGGTCCCTCTCGGTGCCGTCGAAGGCTTAAACAACAAACGGAAAGCGAGTATCAGGTCATCCTAGGAATTTCGCACCCAAAAAGCCATAAAGATCAGGCTTTATCATAAGCTTGGCGCGTTACCGGAGCCGGCATGTGCGAGCGTACTCAATCGAATTCCCGTTCGACCATAAGCCACGTGCGCCATTGAGTCTTGTGTTGGCTCTGCGCCCAGCCTATTTGCTCACCGAGCGCGAGCAACCAAGAAGGGAAGATATGGAAGGCGATTTGCGGGAGGATACTGCCTTCGAGGCCTAGCCGCCCCGAGGCAAGAAAGTCTTCATGGTCAATCGCGAACTCTAGTTGGATAGCGACCGCTTTGCCTAGCTTTCGACCCACGCTTGTATTGAGAAACCATCCGCTAATCGCACCCAACCCTAAACCTTTCGTGTAGCCCAACTCGCCCTCATAGAAGGTCTCGGCCCCTTGCGCCCATTCCACCTGAGCGGTCACGCTGTTGCCCGGCCCGTTTAGGATAGGCGCCCGCTGCGGACTGTACTGCCCTTCTATCTCGGCTGTGAGAAAGGTGTGGGGCGAGCGGCTCCCCTGACAACCGGCTATCAGCGGCACCTTAAGGCCGGCACCTAGGGCGTGAGAAGAGCTACGTGATCCCGTGACGCGCCAGCTGGGTAGGTCAATCTCCATACCGACCCATCGCGAGAAACGGATATCCGCCTGGGGTGCCAGCGCAAAGCTCCCCGGGGATCCGGCGAAGTTTTTTGCAAATAAGTAGCCTGCATTCTCAAGCCAAGGCTCCTCGATGCCTATAGCCTTAGGGGTACCTTGGTTATCACAATCCGCCCACACCGGGCTTATGCAGCCCAATACGCCGATCAGGAGCCATGCAGACCACGCGGATTGTGCGTTCACGGTGCTCTCTTTGTGAATACGAGTGGGTATGATTCGCATTTGAAGAATAAATGTCAAGAGGGAGGGAGAAATCTCCCATCACCATAGGAGTATTGCCGTCGTTCAGCGGGAAGCCCAGGGGGTGCGTGCGTGACGTAAAAACGAAAGAGGTCCCAGAAGAGGCCCGGGTATGGCCATCCCATGGCCCTCGTGGGCTTGCGTCTTATGAGCGGTCCATAGGGGCGCGTGTCTCACGAATCATGCGACCATCCAGCTCGGATGCCCCCCGCCCTCTCGCTCCAAAGAAACCGGCGCGTCCAGAGCACCATGTAGAGCGACTACCCGAGCCTTCAAAATGGCCGCTCGCACGCCCTCGCCCTGACAATACGCATACAAAGCGCCCATAAGCACACCGCCGGCAGGAAGCGACAGGGCCCCTCTAACCGGCCGCGAGCCACGGCGTGCGTGCGCTAGGTCTTAGGCGCCCTGGGATAGCCGGCGGCCGTCAATTCCGCCTTCAAGGCCGCTGGAATGTAGCCGATCAACACATGATGACCCACCATAATCGTTGGTACGGTCGTAGCCCCGGTGCGCTTTTTCATCGCCACAAGCGCCGCGCGATTGGCGCTCACATCCACTACCTTGAACGGTACGCGGCGTTTATGTAGGTAATCACTCACCTGCTTGCAAGGCGTGCAATGCGGGGCCTTATATAAAACCACGGGATGCATCGCCGCCAAGGCCTGACGCATGGACGTCGCGGAATTGTGGCCGTCTACATGCATGACTTTGACGTGACCCACCGATGGCGGTGGCGGGGAATTTTGGTAGGTCACGACGCCTTCGGGATTAACCCAACGATACAAGGTCGCGGCGTACGCCATCCCCACGCTCGCGACACAAAAAAATCCCACTATGATTCGCTTCATAAACCCTCCCTCAAGATACAAGCCCGCTCTGCTTGAGCAACGCGTCGATTTGCGGCGGCCGGCCACGGAAATTCTCGAATAACTCGCGCGGATCCGCCTCTCCGCCACGCTCAAGAATATTGTGCAGAAACGACAGGCCCGTGGGTCTATCGAACACCCCGCGTTCGGTAAATTGCCCGAACGCATCGGCCGACAAGACCTCAGCCCACTTATAGCTATAGTAGCCGGCCGCATAACCGCCCGCGAAAATATGGGTGAAACTATTCTCGAATCGATTAAAGGCCGGCGGCTTCATCACGGACACTTCATCTCGCACCCCTTCAAGCAAGGCGTGGACGAATTGGGTTGTAGGATCAAAATCGCCATGCAGGCGAATATCAAAGAGCGCGAATTCCACTTGACGCAACATCTGCAAGGCCGCCTGATACGTGCGCGTCGACCGAAGCTTGGTAAAAAGATCGACAGGCACGGGTGCATGGGTCTCGTAGTGGGCGCCTATGAGATCGATCACCTCGCGCTCCCAGCAGAAATTCTCCATGAACTGGCTGGGAAGCTCCACCGCATCCCAAGGCACGCCGTTAATGCCCGCGACCGCCGGCTCGTCGACCCGCGTTAACATATGATGCAGTCCGTGGCCAAACTCATGAAACAAAGTCTCGACCTCGTCATGGCGCAACAAAGAGGGATGGCCCTCCCCGGGGGAGGAAAAATTACAGGTAAGGTAGGCGACCGGCACCGTATGCCCCTGTGCGGTCCTTTGCCGCACGCAACACTCGTCCATCCACGCGCCGCCGCGCTTATGTCCGCGCGCATAAAGATCTAGATAGAACTGACCGCGCGGAGCGCCGTCTATGTCGCGTATCTCGTAAAACGAGACATCGGGATGCCACACTTCGACATCCGAACGTTCCTCGATGCGAACGTCATAAAGGCGTTCCGTGAGCGTGAAAAGGCCCTTCAAGACCTGCGGACAGGGAAAATAAGGACGCAGCTCTTCTTCCGAGAATTGATAGCGCCGCTCCTTTAACCGCTCGCTGTAGTAGGCCGTATCCCAGGCCTCCAGGACATGCCCCTCGGCGGCCGCCTCCTCCCTCAAGGCCGCGAGCTCCTGCTCCGCCACCATCCGGGCACGTTGCGCCAGATCCATCAAAAACTGTTCGACTTCGCGCACACCGCTTGCCATCTTCGTTGCAAGCGAGTACTCGGAAAAATGCGCAAAACCCAAAAGTTGCGCCGTCTCCTTACGCAAGCTCAGGATTTCCAGGGCGATCGCGTCGTTATTAAAGCGCCCGTCAGCTACTCCCGACGCGCGCGTCACATAAGCCTCGTACATCTGTCGGCGAATGTGGCGATCCTGCGCGTAGGTCATAACGGGGATATAGCTCGGGGCCTGCAGCGTCAACCGATAGCCCTGAACTTGAAGTTCCTGCGCTTCGTGGCGCGCCTGTGCGCGCACCGACTCGGGCAGACCCGCAAGCTGCGCCTCGTCTTCGATAAAGAGGCTAAACGCATCGGTGGCATCCAACACATTTTGCTCAAACTGGCTCGTACGCTCCGAGAGCTTTTCCTGTATGACCTTAAAGCGCTCCTTAGGCCCCTTGGGTAAAGCTACACCGGAGAGACGCATATCGCGCAAGGCGTTGGTGACGACCGTGCGGCGCGCCCGGCTCAAGGCACCAAAAGCAGGCCCTTCGGCAACATTCTTGTAGGCCCTGTAAACCCGCTCGTCCTGAGCGTAACTCGTGTGGTAACTCGTAAGGCGGGCGAGCCCTTCGTTATAGGCCTCGCGCAAGGCCGCGCTATCGGCAACCGCATTCAGATGCGAGATGGGTGACCAAAAACGCTTCAGGCGCCATTCATCGGCCTCGAGCGGGCCTACGACATCATCCCAATCAGGACCCGGATCGCCGCTCAAGCGCCCCTCGAGACGAGAGGTGAGTTCCGCCAATAAGGCGTCTAAGGCCGGGAGAACGTGAGCGGGTTCAATATGCGCAAAGAGCGGAAGGCCCTCTAGGCTTAGCAAGGGATTGCGATCGGGCATTAGGGCTCCTCTTCTAGCTTGAAAGGTACTGTAACACAGGCCACTTAAAGCCTCGTACCGACGGGGTCGCGCCCCATCAGGGCCTTGTGGCGCGCGGAGGCCTGCAAACGATTACCCAGACGGGCTTCGCGCCTTACGCTGAACCAGACCTCAACATCTGCAAAACCGGAGCCGTGGGAGGATAGACCCCGTGCCATATCTGAAAAGATTCTGCGGCCTGCTCTACGAGCATACCCAGGCCATCTATGGCCAAACGCGCGCCCTGCGCCTTGGCATAAGACAAGAAGCCCTGAGCGCGCGGCCCATAAACGAGATCATAAGCCACCGCGCCCTTGAAAATGCCACTTGGGAAATGCGGCAAGCAGCCGGCCAAGCCCGCCGCGGTGGCGTTGATGACGATATCAAACGGCTGTAGATCGCGCGCCAAGGCGGCCACACTCACCCTGCTATCGGCAACCAAGGCCACGAGCGCGGCGGCGCGCGCCCGCGTCCTATTGAACAAGACGAGGCTTTCAATTCCTTCGGCAAGCAGGGGCGCTATGATCCCTTGCGCCGCCCCGCCTGCGCCCGCGAGAAAGACGCGGCGACCGCGCAGCGCCACGCCTTGATTGATCATCAGATCGGAAACGAGCCCCGCCCCATCGGTGTTATCGCCCAAGAGAAGTGATCCGTCCCAGTGCATGGTATTGACGGCCCGTGCCGCCTGCGCGCGAGGCGCCACACGATCGGCCAGCGCAAAGGCTTCCGATTTCAAGGGCACTGTGATGTTGACGCCCACACCACCCTCCTCCCGAAAACGCGCCAGTGCCGCCGGCAAGTCGCCAGACGGCACCAAGCGGCGCTCATAGCGCACAGGAAGACCGAGAAGACGACCGAACGTCTCGTGAATAAAAGGCGATTGGCTGTGGGCGATGGGCGAGCCCATGACGGCAAAAAGGGTCATAAGACCAGAAGATACCCAAGAAACCCGACGTAGAGAAGCCCGCCTGCCAACATGTGATAAGGACGAATGTCGGCGCCGCGCGCCACGCGCCAGCGCAAGAGCCCCACGGCCGCCATCGTAACTAGCATCGTGGTCACCAAAAGCGGGGTCGGAGCCCAGGGCGTCAAGGTAAGCCCCAAGGCCGGCAAGAGGCTCCCCTGGAACACGAGCGCGCCTGTGATGTTACCAAAGGCGAGCGTATCCTGCTGGCGCTTGATCCAAAGCACGCTATTGATCTTCTCGGGTAACTCGGTCGCGATCGGCACGATCACAAGCGCGAGCACCAAAACCGGGGCGTGCAGGAGCGCGCCCAAGCGCTCGATCCCAACCACAAAGAGCTGCGCGCCGCCCACGATGCAGGCGAGGCCAAGCGCCAACTGTGCGTAGCGCAAACCCGGCACATGTTTGAGATGGCGGCGCGCCAAATGGAGGCGCCCTGGAGCGTGAGTCTGGTGGCCTTGCGCGACGAGATGCGAAGACGCGCGCACCGTGACAAAGACATAGGCGGCATAGCCTGCAACGAGCAGGCCCGCCAAGACGTGCCGGCGCCACCCGTAGGGTATAAAAAGACCGATCAAGGCCAAGGCAAAAAGACCGAGAAACCAATTTAAGTCGCGACGTAGCCCCGTCCTTTCTGGAGTGAGCCTCCCCGCGAATCCACGACTCGAAAGAGCCGCGACCCCCATGACCCCCATGGTCAAGGTCGACAGCATAAGGGGCGCGCCTAAGACCGCGCCTACCGCCACATGCGCGCCGGGGCCTGCGCGAAACGAAGCCAACACCGGGACTGCGGTCTCCGGCAACGCCGTCCCCACGGCCGCCAAAAGCGAACCCGTCACACCCTCCGACACACCGAAGACGGCGCCGACATGCTCGATCGCATTCGTAAACAATTCCGCGCCCAACAAAATAATCGGCAGAGCCGCCAAAAGAACGATGAAGCTATTCATGGCCTCGCTCTCTAATGAGGCCCGTCCGGAACCTTCTCCATGCCGGGTGGCGCAGTTTCCGCAAAAGATCCGCGAGTACTGATGCCGGCCAACCATTTGGCGAGCCTGGGGCGCGTACTGCGCCAATCATGGGGGTAACGAAAATCGATATACTCAAGTGCTAGCCCCGTCCCTAAATCGGCTATGCCAAAACGCGTACCGACCAGATAAGGGGCGTTGGGAATGGCCTTTTCGGCCCACGCCAACGCGCGCGCTACGGTCTCTTCTTGTCGCACAATGAAGCGTTTCGACTTCTCGCCCTCCGGGCGCCTCCCCTCGAGCAGCCGGGCGACCGTCGCATCCACCACACCCGCGCCGAGCGTATTCCACGAAAGTGCCCGGAAGCGATCCGCGCCTTCGGGCGGAATCAAACGTTCGACCCCCAGGCTATCTAGGTATTCGATGATCAAGGCCGAATCAAAAAAAACCTGGCCGTCGTCCGTCTCGATGACGGGGACCTTGGCAAGCGGATTGAGCTCGACGATGCGCGCGCCTAATTGCACGGGCGCCTCTTGTACCCACTCGAAACGAAGATTACGTTCATGAAGCGCGATTCTGACCTTACGAACATAAGGCGATGTTGCATGACCGTAGAGTTTCACAGCGATCTCCCAAGATAAGCGGCGACTAGCCCCACAAAAACGCTGCCGCCGAACCAATTGTTGTTAAGAAAGGCCCGAAAACAATCAAGCGGGCGCCGCTCATAGAGCAGGCGCTGCTCGTAAACCGCAAAGACTAACGCAAACGCCAGGCCTATATCGTATACAAAACCCAAATGCGCCATGACTCCGACCCCATAGAGCAAAATCAGGGCGAGCGCATGATTAACTGCGACCATTATACGGTCCCAGCGACCAAAAAGTAGCGCGGTGGATTTGACACCGATCTTTTGGTCATCTTCGCGATCGGCCATGGCGTACGCGGTATCGTAGGCCACGGTCCAAAAGACGTTCGCCGCCAAGAGCAACCATGCCACAGCCGGCACACGATGAGTCTGGGCCGCAAAGGCCATAGGGATGCCCCAGCCAAAAGCGAGCCCAAGATAGACCTGCGGAAGGTGAGTAAACCTCTTAAAGAATGGGTAAGAGGCGGCAAGAACGACCGCTACGACCGAAAGCTCGATCGTAAGCCTGTTTAGCCAAAACGCAAGCGACGCGGCCAGAATGACTAAAACGACAAAGAGTCCGAGCGCCTCTCTGGGGCTCACCGCGCCCGAAGCGATCGGGCGCTCCTTGGTTCGCCACACGTGGGGATCAAAATCGCGATCGGCGTAGTCGTTTATGACACAACCCGCGGAGCGCATGAGCAGCACCCCCACCACGAAGATCGCCACGAGCGGCGCCCGGGGATGACCCTCTCCGGCGATCCAGAGCGCCCAAAGGGTAGGCCACAACAAAAGCAAGCTCCCTATGGGCCGATGAAGACGCATGAGACGCATATAAACGAAAAACCGGTCGGCGATCATAAAAATCAGAGTCTCTCTCAAAAAGGCTGACGACAAACCGCGCGATGCGCGAAGGGAGCTTGGCATAAGGTAAGATTTTTTTAAACGATTGTCCCTATGCGCTGACGATTGGCCCTATGCGCCATTTAAGCACGCGCCAACTCATGGCGCTCACGCAACCACCGTGTACGCAAAACGCGCAGGCATTCGCCGTCACCTAAGAGCAATTCCAAGGCTGCGCGCGCGGCATCTGGTAAAAGCGCTTCGTCGCGAATGATATCGGCTACCCGGAAACCCGGAAGCCCGGTTTGACGGGCGCCAAAGATCTCGCCCGCGCCGCGCAACTCGAGATCCTTGCGGGCAATTGCAAAACCATCGTCCGTTTCCCTAAGGCAAGCGATCCGGCTACGCGCCACTTCGCCCAATGGGGGCTTATAAAGCAAGACACAATGACCAGGCAAGCCTCCGCGCCCGACTCGTCCGCGCAACTGGTGAAGCTGCGCTAATCCCAAACGTTCGGCGTTTTCGATAACGAGCAGGCTCGCGCGCGGCACGTCGACGCCCACTTCGATCACCGTCGTTGCCACCAGCACTTGCGAAGACCCACACACAAAGTCTTCCATCGCCCGCTCTTTATCGGCGGATTTCATGCGCCCATGAATGAGGCCGACCGCGACCCCCGGAAGGACCGCGGCCAATTCCGCGTGTAGGGCCTGCGCCGCTTTTAAATCCTGCTCGCCTTCCTCGATAAGCGGACAGACCCAATAGGCCTGGGCGCCATCGCGGCACGCCTCGTATACGCGCGCTACGACCTCGGACCGTCGGCTCTGCGCCAATGCCACGGTCGTGACGGGACGACGGCCCGGAGGCCGCTCTTCGAGCAGCGAGATATCCAAATCGGCGTAGACGCTCTGGGCAAGCGTACGCGGAATGGGCGTGGCGCTCATCGCTAGCAGATGCGCTGCCCGTGCGCCCATGGCACCCTTCAATCGCAACGCCTGACGCTCACGTACGCCAAACCTATGTTGCTCATCGATGATGATGAGCGCGAGCCGCTCGAAACGAACCGCTTCTTGAAAAAGCGCTTGCGTGCCGATCACGAACCCCGGGGCCTCGTCACGCAGCCGTGCGCGCACGGAGGCGCCGCCGCCCTTCAAACGCATAAGCCCCAAGGGCTCTATGCCCAAAGGCCTAAACCAGGCCCCGAAGGTCTCCATGTGCTGGCGCGCCAAGAGTTCCGTGGGAGCCATCAACGCCACCTGATAACCCGCCTCTATGGCCTGCAAGGCGGACGCGGCGGCGACAAGCGTCTTACCGGAGCCCACATCGCCTTGCAACATGCGCTGCATGGGCTCGGTCTTTTTGAGGTCTCCGAGGATTTCGCCTATGGCCACGCACTGACCACGAGTGGGCGTAAACGGCAAGCTCGCCAAAAAACGTTCCAGCAATAAGCCCGGGGCTTCACAGGACACGGCATGGGTTCGCGCGGCGCTATGGCGTAGGGTCAATAAGTGCGCGTGATGGGTGGCGAGCTCCTCGAACGCGAGCCTACGCTGGGCGGGTGCCAGATCGCAGCCGCAAGGAGGTCTGTGCAAAACATCCAAGGCCCCGGCGAGCGACGGTCCGTCTTGGCAAAAGCGCGCAGGCAGGCAATCGATTAAGGACGGAAGCCCCAGGTTAAGCGCCGCGCGTATGATGCGGCGCAGGACCTTCGCGCTCAAGCCTTCGGTACTGGGGTAGACCGGCGTGAGCGTAGCCTCTTGTAACGACCCCTCGTCGGCCTGCCGATATTCGGGGTGGACCATCTCCAGTCCCGCCGCCCCTAGGCGCAATTCGCCGAAAACGCTAAGCCGCGCGCCCACCGTCAGGCGTCGTCGCTGCACGGGGGTAAAATGAAAGAAACGCAAGGTCAAGTGCCCGCTCGCGTCGGCAAGCAGCACCTGCAAAGCGGGTCTTCCTCGCGTTTGGGCTGCCGTATCGATGACCTCGCCTTCGACAACCGCCGTGTCGCCCACCGCCACTTCGCGTATGCGCCGCACGCGCGTGCGATCCTCATAGCGCGCCGGCAAATGAAACATCAAATCGCCTATCGTACGAAGATCGAGACGCGCCAACTTTTCGGCCAAGGCCGGGCCGACTCCGGGGAGAACGGTGACGGCCCGCTCCAAAGGCCCCGGGGCGGGCGGACTAGCCGAGGTCGACGATTGCATCCATCTCGACTAACGCGCCGCGCGGCAATGCGGCCACTCCGACCGCCGATCGCGCCGGGTAAGGTTTATGAAAACGCTGGCCCATGATCTCGTTTACCAACGGAAAGTGCGTGAGGTCCGTCAAGAACACCGATAACTTGACGATGCGTGACAAATCGCCGCCGCCGGCCCGGATGACGGCTTCGAGATTATCAAAGACCTGCGCGATCTGTATCCGGGCATCGGCGGGCTGCATGGTCATGGTGATCGGATCGAGCGGGATCTGACCTGACACAAACAACAAAGAGCCCGAACGCAAGGCCTGCGAATAGGTGCCTATGGCGGACGGTGCATCGCGGGTCTCTATGACTTCAAAAGGCATACTATCCTCGTTTCCGGTTAATTCGAACGACCGCCTCCTGCGAACGGATGCGGCGAATGATGCGCGCGAGATGGGCGCGATTCTCGACTTCGATGACAAAATCCATGGCCGTATCCTGGCCGTCGCGCTCGTCTATGGAAACCGTATCGATATTGGCCTCCATCTCGGACATGGCCGCAGCCACGGTCGCCAGGACCCCACGGCGATTCTTGACTTCCACGCGAATGGCGACGGGCCACGCCCCGCCAATGCCGCTTTCCCACTGGATATCGATCCACTTTTCCGGATGCTTACGATATTCCGCGACGTTGGGGCAATCCTCGGTATGGACGGTAATGCCTCGGCCCGCCGTCAAGAAACCCAATACAGGGTCGCCCGGAATGGGGCGACAACACTTCGCGTAGTTCACCACCGCGCCTTCGGTCCCGCGAATGGCGATCGCTCCCGGAACCCGCGACGGAACGAGCGACGGCGCCGGCACGTCCGGCAACAGCTGGCGCGCCACGACCGAAGCGATGCGGGTGCCCAAGCCGACCTCGGCGAGAACATCATCCCAGGACTTTATCTTAAGGGTGGCCAAGAGATTATTGCGTGCCTCTTCCGCGATCTCGCCCACGAAACCCAAGGACTGCAAGGCCTTGGCCAAAAACCGCTCGCCTAGGCTGATGGCCTCGTCACGATGGAGATTCTTCAAGTAATTGCGAATATGCGCGCGCGCCTTGCCGGTCACGACGGAATTGAGCCAGGAAGGATGCGGCGCGCTATAAGCCGACGTAATCACTTCGACGTGATCGCCGTTACGCAACACGGTGCGCATGGGCACGAGTTGATGATTGATACGCGCGCCCGCGCAGCGTTTACCGATATCCGTATGGACTTCATAGGCGAAATCGATGACGGTAGCGCCCCTCGGCAACTTCTTGATGTCGCCATTAGGGGTAAAGACGTAGACCTCGTCGGGAAACAAATCGATCTTCAAATGTTCGAGGAATTCCTGGGGGTTGCCGGCCTGCTGCTGCGTCTCCATCAATCCTTGCAGCCACTGGAGGGCGCGTTTTTGCATACCCGCGTCGCCGGTCTTATAGAGCCAATGGGCCGCGACCCCGTTCTCGGCCACACGGTGCATATCCTCAGTGCGAATCTGAATCTCGATCAAGACCCCAAAGGGCCCAAAGACCACGGTATGCAAGGATTGATAGCCATTAGTCTTGGGGATGGCGATATAGTCCTTGAAACGTCCAGGAATGGGCTTATAGAGATTATGCATGACCCCCAAGGCCCGGTAGCAGGTATCGACCTTATCGACCACGATGCGAAAGGCGAGAAGGTCGTAGACTTGTTCAAAAGACAAGCCCTTCTGACGCATCTTGCTATAGATGCCGTAGAGATTCTTCTCGCGACCCGAGACGTCCCCGGCTAGGCCCTCGCGCCGCAGTTGCGCGGCGATACTCACGCGCGCCTTGTCGACCAAGGCCTTACGATTACCGTGACGCTTACGCACGGCCTCCTGGAGAATGCGGTAACGCAGCGGGTAGAGGATCGCAAACGAAAGGTCTTCAAGCTCGACTGACCAATTGTGAAGGCCGAGACGATTGGCAATGGGGGCGTAGATATCGAGCGTCTCGCGCGCGATCGCCCGCTGCCTTACCGGCGACAAGACGCGCAAGGTCCGCATGTTATGGAGACGATCGGCCAGTTTGATGAGAATGACGCGAATATCGCGCGCCATGGCCAAAAGCATCTTGCGGAAGTTCTCCGCCTGCTCTTCTTCCTTGTTCTCGAATTCGATTTGGCCGATTTTGCTCACGCCATCGACCAGCTCCGCCGCCTCTTGCCCGAATTGGGCAATGATCTCGTCCTTGCGGCGACCGGTATCCTCGATTACGTCATGAAGAATCGCGGCAATAAGGCAGGTTGCATCGAGCCGCAGCCCCGCTAAGAGCCGCGCGACCTCGAGCGGGTGATGGATATAAGGTTCGCCGCTGCGCCGTCTCTGGCCCTCATGGGCCTCGGCCCCGAACAAATAGGCGCGGTAAACCATCGCCACCTCCTCGCGCCCGAGATACGCCTCGAGCACCGTCAGGAGATCGCTTATACGGAAGGAAACAACGCCTTCCTCGGTTCGTTCAGGAGGCGACGTGTGTAGTGGCGTCGCCGCCTGTTCCAACGGGTAAGACGGCATCGTCCAAGACCCCCAAACTTATCTCCGGATTATCGTCTAAAATCGCGCTGGTCACGCGACCCTCGGCAATTTCACGCAACGCCAGCACGGTCGGCTTATCATTCTCGCGCGGCACAAGGGGCTCAGCGCCTGCGGCCAACTGCCGTGCGCGGCGCGCCGCCACTAAGACCAACTGAAAACGGTTCTCGACGTGCTGCAGACAATCTTCAACGGTGATGCGGGCCATAAAAACTCCTTTAATAGGATATACAGTCTAGCAAATTGCCCTACTTCTCGGTAGGCAGGAACGGATTGGCCTTGAGACGGTCTGGGCGCCTGACGCGCCCTTCGGAGATTAAGGCCTTGAGATCGGCTAAGGCCTCCTCGAAATCGTCGTTGACGATAATATGGTCGAACTCGCCGGCATGGGCCATTTCCTCACGCGCTCGGGCCATACGACCGGCAATGACCGCCTCATCGTCTTGACCACGATTGGTAAGCCGCGAGGCCAACGCCTCGAGCGATGGCGGTAGGATGAAAACGGTAAGCGCAGTCGGCCATAAGGACTTGATCCGACGTGCGCCCTGCCAATCAATATCCAAAAGGACATGGCGGCCGCTTGAAAGCAGGGTCTCGACCGCGGCCTTCGTGGTTCCGTAGCGATTCCCAAAGACCTCCGCATACTCCAAAAAGGCGCCCTCGGTCACGAGCTTCGCAAAAGTGTCGTGATCTACGAAATGATAATGAACGCCGCACTCCTCGCCCACGCGCGGCGGGCGCGTGGTATGGGATACCGAGATACCAAAACGGGGGTCGGCGGCCAAAGCGCGCGCCAAGCTGCTTTTGCCAGCACCGCTAGGCGCCGACAAGATGACAAGACGCGCATCCTTATTCAATGTTCTGCACCTGCTCACGCATCTGTTCAATCAAGACCTTGATCTCCACCGCCGCGCTCGACACACGCGCCGACAGGGCCTTGGATCCTAGGGTATTGGCCTCACGATGGAGCTCCTGCATCAAAAAATCGAGGCGACGCCCCACCGGTCCCGAGGTCGCGAGCGCTTGGCGCACCTCCAGCGCATGGACCCCTAGCCGCTCGATCTCCTCTTCCACATCGCTGCGTGCGGCCAGCAGCGCGATCTCCTGCTCCAACCTTCCCGCATCGAGGCTCACCTTTAAGCCTTCAATACGCGCGCGCAGTCGCGCACGAAAGGCCGCAAGCTCGCCTTCGAGCGCCCCCTTAAGGCCTGCGGCGGTCTTTAAGACGGCCTCGAGCTTCTCGGAGAGGCCAGAAACGAGCTGCTGCCCTTCCCGCTGCCTATGACCTAGGAACTCGACCAAGGCCCCCTCAAAGGCCTCCTCTAAAAAGGCTTTGACGTCTAAAGCCGGCGCCTGCACAAGGACACCGGGCCAGCGCAACACATCGCCCACGGCAAGCGGGGCCAAGACCGGGTGGCCATCCTGGACCTTCTGGCTCACATCCATCAACTCGTCTAAGAGCTGTCTATCTAAAAACAAGCCGTGTTTAGCTTGATCGCTCCGCCACAAGATCTGACAGTCGACCTTACCGCGCGCAACCTGGGAGGTCAGGCTCTTGCGGACCCCGCTTTCCAGACCCGCGTAACCTTCGGGGAGCCGAACGGACACCTCGAGGTAGCGATGATTGACCGACCGGAGCTCGCAAATAGCCTCCCCCTGGTCGGTGCGGACCTGGTGGCGCCCGAACGCCGTCATGCTCTGTGTTGTGACCGTCATAGGTGTATATTAACCGAAAAACGGTGCTTACCGAAGCTTAAAGACTAGCCGTGCCTGCGCCATCAAAGCACGCGAGGCAAGAGATCCGCTGCACTTGGGAGCATTTTGGGCTATTGTTGGGGGACATGCAGACAACCCCATCACTCTTAGCCCAGGGCTATGTCCTGAAAGGCTATCGAATCGAACGAACGCTCGGAGGTGGCGGGTTTAGCTCTGTTTATCTGGCGACCGACCTTGAGACCGGCGCGCCCGCCGTCATCAAGGAATTTTTACCCGTAACCCAAGCCTGCCGGGCCGCCAACGGGCGCGTCGAACCGCTGTCCGAAGGAACCGCCCCGCTCTTTGCCTCCGGCATCAAACGCTTCTTCGAAGAAGCCGCGTCCCTGGCCCAGCTTCACCACCCCAATATCGTGCAAGTCACCAATTTCTTTCGTGCGCACAATACCGCCTACATGGTGATGCGCTATGAAGAGGGTAAAGATCTGCGCTGGTATATCAAACGTCATCCGGGGGGCTTGAGCGAAAAGTTTCTGCGGACCGTCTTCCCTCCGCTCCTTTTGGGGCTCGATGAACTGCACAAACACGGCTTGCTACACTTAGATATCAAGCCCGCCAACATCCTCCTCAGACCGGGCGGTAACCCGCTATTGCTGGATTTTGGCGCGGCACAAAAGACCCAGGAACGACTTGCGGGCATGCGTACCTTGACCGCTGGATTCGCGCCCTTGGAGCAACACACCAAGGGCCACTTAGGCCCCTGGACGGATTTATACGCGATCGGCGCCTCCATGTGGTCTTGCTTAAGTGGCCGTGCGCCACCGCCCGCTACCGCCCGAGCGACCAAAGACCACTTTAAAGGCGCGCAACGATCCTATGGGCGCCACTACTCGATCCAGATTTTGGAAGCCATAGACTGGTGCATGCAAATGAATCAGCTCGAAAGGCCCCAAAGCGTGGGAGAATTACTGGCTTTCCTGGAAGAATCGCCAGCATCCAAAACCCGTGAACCGCGGGACACGGGGCGCTGGTTCGAAAAGTGGCCATGGCTGCGCTTAAAACGCCTCTAAAGGCGGAATCGGAAACGACGTTCGGGATGGGCCGGGTGTCGTTTGGGGGAAGTCACTTATGAGTCACGAAACATCATGAGATACGCCTACGCACAGGGTTCACGACAGGGGGGCCGGGCTTACAATGAGGATCGCGTCCTCATGGTGGAGCGGAGTTCCGCCGTTCTTATGGTCTTAGGCGATGGGCTCGGGGGACATAAAGGCGGCGAGGTGGCATCGATCACCTTATGCCAGGTGGCCGCCCAAGCGTTTCGGGCGGTACGCTCTCCGCTCATACAAGACCCGTCCAATTTCCTAGCCTTCGTGGCCTTCCAAGCCCATCAAGCCCTCAAGGCCCTGGGACGAAAGCTCGAACCACCAACAGAGCCCCGCACGACATGCGTACTTTGCCTCGTTCAAGAAGGCCTGGCCTATTGGGCCCACGTCGGCGATAGCCGGCTCTACCACTTTCACCACGATCAACTCATCAGCCGAACGCAAGACGACACCACCGTCGATATCTTTCGGAGACGCGGCATTCTAGACGAAGGCGAATCCCGGACCCATCCCGACAAAAACCAGCTACTCGCCTGCTTAGGCGGCCGGGACGAACCCACCGTCAACCTAAGCGCCGAAACCCCGTTGAAGACGGGCGATGTTTTGCTGCTCTGTAGCGACGGGGTGTGGGAGGCCTCGGAGGCCCAAGAGATCGGCCGCGCCTTGACCCATCCGGTCCTAGAAAACGGGCTCGCGAATCTTTTATTAGGCGCCGAGAATCGCCACCTGCGGGCCGCCGACAACATCAGCGCCGTATGCCTGCGTTGGCAAGATGCGCCCGCAAAACCCCAACTAGGCCCGAAAAACGCGCGCCGACTCACGGCCGCGGACTTCTGGAAAGAAGGGCAAAAACTGGCCTTGAATCGTAAACTAAAAGCGCTCAAAGACACGAACTAAAAGACCTGCGGGACTTGGCGCGGCAAAAAAGAGGCCCCCTCGATTCCCGCCGTGAGTCCTGCGCGTAGATTTGCTAGACTAGCGGCCCTTCAGACCTCACCTTTAAGGAAGCCCTCATGCGACCAAGCGGACGCGCCCCTAACGCCTTACGCGCTATCCGAATCACACGCAAATTTACGCGCTACGCGGAAGGATCGGTACTCATCGAGTTCGGTAATACCCGCGTCTTGTGCACGGCCAGCATCGAGGAAAAGGTGCCCCCGTTCCTAAAAGGACGCGGCCAGGGATGGGTAACGGCCGAATATGGCATGCTGCCGAGGGCTACCGGGCAACGGACCCAACGCGAGGCGGCACGCGGCAAGCAAGACGGCCGGACCGTCGAAATCCAGCGTCTTATCGGACGCTCGCTACGGGCCGCGGTCGACCTGAAGGCCTTGGGCGAACGCACCATCACGATAGACTGCGATGTCTTGCAGGCCGACGGGGGCACGCGTACCGCGTCCATCACAGGAGGTTACGTAGCACTTGCCGATGCCGTGCGCTTCCTTCAATCCCATAAACTCCTAAAAGAAAATCCCTTGCGTCGCCAGATCGCCTCGGTATCGGTCGGCATACACAACGGCGTGCCGGTGCTCGACCTCGACTACGGCGAGGACTCAAGCGCAGGCACCGATATGAATTTCGTCATGGACGATAGCGGCGGATTCATTGAGCTCCAGGGAACGGCGGAACGGGGCAACTTCCGCCACGAAGAAATGCTCGCCATGGTCGAACTCGCCCAGAGCGGGATCAAGGAACTCCTGGCGGCACAACGCCAAGCCCTGGAAGACGAGCCGTGAAAATCGTCTGCGCTACCCATAACCCCGGCAAACTCAAGGAGTTCGCGGGGGCTTTAAGTGAGTACGGCGCAACGCTCATCGCCCAATCCGAACTCGGCATCACAGAGCCCGTGGAGGACGGCTTGAGCTTTATCGAGAACGCGCTCATCAAGGCGCGCCACGCGGCGGCCTTGAGCGGACTCCCCGCGATTGCAGACGACTCCGGGCTCGAGGTCGATGCGCTCTCGGGCCGTCCCGGGCTTCATTCGGCACGCTTTGCAGGCGCCGGGGCACATGATGCGGCGAACAGAGCGGCGCTACTCAAGGCCCTGGCGCATACGCCGGAACACTTAAGGACTGCGCGATTTTATTGCGTATTAGTCTTTGTGCGCCACGCCCGCGATCCGCGACCGCTGATCGCAGACGGCCTCTGGGAGGGCCAGATCCTCACGGAAGAAAGGGGGGAAGGAGGCTTTGGCTACGATCCGATCTTCTTCGTTCCAAGCCATCAGTGCTCGGCCGCGGAACTGCCGCCTGAGGAGAAGCGCCGTATCAGCCATCGCGGGCAGGCGCTTTTGCGCCTCTCGCAGGCCTTTACCGGCATCTCATGCACGCCATAACCACCCTCCCGCCCTTAAGCCTCTATATCCATATTCCCTGGTGCGTGGCCAAGTGCCCCTATTGCGATTTCCATTCCCTCCCACAAGACGGCCCCCTGCCGGAAAAGGCCTATGTGCAGGCGCTCCTAGACGACCTAGACGCGGCGCGACCAGACATAAGGGATCGGGAGATACGCTCGATATTTTTTGGCGGTGGGACGCCTAGCCTGTTTTCAGGGGGCGCCATCCATGACGTGCTCTGCGGCATCCAAGCACGCGCGACTCTCGCGGTAGACTGCGAGATCAGCCTCGAGGCCAATCCCGGCACCTTGGAGGCCGGACGGTTTGTGGCCTTTCGTGAGGCGGGCGTCAACCGACTCTCGCTTGGCGTTCAAAGCCTCCATGACCCTTTTTTAAAGAGCCTAGGTCGGATCCACGATGCCGCCTGCGCGCGCGATGCCATGGAGTCCGCATCGCGCGCGGGTTTTCGTTCCTTCAATATCGACCTCATGTATGGGCTACCGGGGCAAACCGCCGCACAGGCGGCCGCGGATGTAGACATGGCCTTAAGCGTAGCCCCCCTGCATCTGTCCCTATACGAACTCACGATCGAGGCGCACACAGCCTTCGCGCACACGCCGCCAACACTCCCGGACGAAGCCACGCGCGAGGCCATCGAAGAAGCGGTGCAAGGGGCGGCGCAAGGCGCGGGCTTATCTCGATACGAGATATCGGCCTACGCTAAAACCGGTTATCGCTGCCGCCACAACCTCAACTATTGGGAGTTTGGGGACTATTTGGGGCTGGGGGCCGGCGCCCACAGCAAGATCACCTCGGAATCGGACATCGTGCGCACCGTACGGGCACCGGACCCCAATCGCTACGTCAAGAACGATGCGCGCATCCATACGCGGCGCGCGCTATCTACCGCCGATACGCTCTTTGAATTTCTCTTAAACGGTCTGCGTTTGAGCACGGGCTTCTCCCGACCATTATTCCGCGAGCGCACGGGCTATGACATCGAGATATTAGGCGACGCGCTCAAGCGGGCCGTCGATAAGGGGCTTTTGGTAATCGACTGCGAACGCGTCTATGCAAGCCCGCTCGGACGGCGCTTTCTCGACTCCCTACTCACATCGCTACTCACCGAGATAGAAGGTGGCGACTTAACTACCGAGGTATCGTGATGCTCTGGATCAAGGCCTTCCATATCCTCTTCGTCGTCACGTGGTTTGCGGGTCTTTTTTACCTACCGCGCCTCTTCGTCTACCACAGCCAGACCTCCGACGAGGCGGGGCTTACCCGTTTTATCGTCATGGAGCGTCGCCTTTATCGCTTTACGACGCCAAGCGCCGTACTCGCGATCGCACTCGGTTTATGGCTATGGCTCGGCTTTGGCTTCCAAGGTCTTTGGCTCGATATCAAGGTGTCGCTTGTCGCGATACTAGCGGCCTACCATATCTATCTGGGAAAGCTTTGTCGCGAACTCGCGCAAGGCCATAAGCGCAGCCACACCTTCTATCGCGTCATCAACGAAATCCCTGTGCTTATCCTGATCGCCATTGTCATTCTCGTCGTAGTCAAACCTCCCTTTTAAAGGACGCACCGTGCCCCGCCTTCAGTTACACTACATAAAAGAGGGCCTCGGAGACTTGAGCTAGGTGTTTATTTAGTATTTAATACTTTGCTAATATACAAGGAAGTCACTGTATGTACGGGAAGGGGTTAGCTATGTCGCGATTACGAATCGCACTTGGCGTCATAGCCTTAGGCGCGCTCCCCGCGGCCATGGCCCAAGTCTTCACGCTCCAAGAAGCGGTTACCTTTGCGCTCGCCCACAATAGTAGCGCGCAAGTCGCGCGTGCACGCCTAGCGGCCGCCGAAGACCAACTCACCCTGGCGCGCGATCAAGGGGGCCCCCAGGCCTCGGTCAGTTACGGCTATCTTTTGAGCAACAACCCCCTAGAGGCCCTTTCCGCGGAACTCGAGCGCCGCCAAGTCACGGCGCAGGCCTTCAGCCCCAACACCCTCAATCACCCCGGGGTCACGCGCCTAGGCACCACGACCCTATCCTTGTCTTGGCCCGTCTACCAAGGCGGAGCGGTCCAAGACGGGATCAAAGCGAGCCTCTTTGACAAAAAGGCCGCCCTTCACGGAAAAGAAGAAGTGCGCCAAGAGATCATTGCCAATGTCGCCCGCGCCTATGAGGGCGTACTCGCCGCCTTGGCGGTAGAACAGATTGCCCAAAAGGGCGTGGACGCGGCCGCCCGACACGCGCGTACCGCCCATTACCTCTACAGCCACGGCCGTATCGTGCATTCCGACGCCTTGACCGCGACTGTCAACCTCGGCGCAAACCAAAACCAATTGGCCGAGGCCCAGCAAGACGTGACCACGGCGCGCAATAATCTAGCGCTTGCCATGGGTGCGCCGCCCCATCTTGCGGTCACGACCTTGAAGCTCGTGCGCGCACCTATACCCATGCCTACCCAGGATCTGACGCACTATCTATCCACCGCGCTGCAAAAACGAATCGATATGAAGGCCTTGGAAGCGCGTATCGCGGCGCTCCGTGCGCGCGCCCATGGCGCCCAAGCGCGCTCCTCGTTTCAGGTACGACTCATGGCGGACTCGCAATGGTTTAGCAAGACACCGGGGCTTAAACACAACGCCTGGACGATAGGGGCCGTCATCAGCAAATCCCTCTATGACGGCCATCAGAATCGAGACCACGCCCAGGTCTTGGAAGACCAAAGGGCCGAACTCGAAGGCGAGCGCGCGGGATTACGCCTCCATATCGAATACCAGGTCAAAGACGCCTACGAAAAGATGCAGGACGCGGCCGCCCGTTACGCGATTGCCCGCACGAATGTGACGCGCGCCAAACGCGCGGTCGCGCTCATTCGCCTCCGTTACGGCGAAGGCCGCACCATCCTCCTTGATCTGTTAAACGCCGAACAAGGACTGGTGCAGGCCCGGGAAACCCGACTTGCCGCACTCTACGCGCTCGTAAAGAGCAAGCTTGCCCTCACACAGGCGTGCGGCACCCTCTCGCAAGCATCGCTCGCCTCCCTTGGGCTTCCGTCATGAGGCGCGCTTATCTCGGCACGGCACTGGGTATGCTGCTATTGGCGGGCTGTAAACACCAGCCGCCGAAACCCACGCCGGATGCCATTCGTCCGACCGTGACGCGCGCGATACTGCACCTCAAACGCCCGTTCGACATAGACGCACACGGGGATGTCGTCATCCCGCGCCAGGCGATTACACACCGCAGCGGCATGCCCGGGGTGTTCGTTTTGAGCGTCCACGGCCGCGCACGCTTTCGATTGATCAAAGTGGGTACCGTGACCGCAGGACGCGCCGAAATATTGAGCGGGCTGTCGGGCGACGAGATCTTGGTGTTGCCGCCCTTTCGCGGCATCTACAACGGCAGTCCCGTGCAGACGAGCGGACAACCCCAAAAATAAGAGGACATCATGGCAGCCCGTGACCCGCTACCGGAAGAACCGCTCAATATCTCTGGGCGTTTGACCCGTTACTTTATCGACAGCAAGATCACGATTCTGATCATCATCGTAGCGATACTCGCGGGCGCGCTTGCCTTGCATCTCACACCGCGCACCGAGAATCCGCAGATCGTCGTGCCTGCGGCCAATATCATCGTGGTAAAGCCGGGCGCCGACCCGCGCGAGGTAAAAAACCTCATAGTCGATCCCCTTCAGGCCATCTTGCGCGGCATGCGCGGCGTCCACCACACCTATGGCTTGGCGCTCGACTCCATGGGGGTCGTGACCGTTAAATTCCAAGTGGGCGAGAATCGGGTCGCCTCCCTGGTTCGGCTCTATAACAAGATCATGAGCAACATGAGCCACATGCCGCCGGGAACCGAACAGCCCATCATCCAGCCGCTCGATGTCGATCAAGTGCCCATCGTCACGATATCGCTTGCCACGACGCGCTTGGACGGCGTGCAGTTGCGTGCCATCGCCACGCGCGTCCTCCACCACCTGCGGCGCACGCCCGGCACATCTCGGTCCTACTTGATAGGCGGTCAAAAACGCAAGATCAATATCGTCCTGCACCCGCGGCTCATGCGTCACTACAATGTAACCTTTGTCGATATTCGCCGCATCGTCAAGGCCACCAATCTCGACATCCCATCGGGGCATTTCACGAACCACAACCAGCGCGCGACCATCCACGCCGGCAATATGCTGAGATCCGCTTCCGACATAGGCAGCATCGTCGTAAGCCTCTACAACCATAAACCCGTCTATTTGCGCGATGTCGCGACCGTCACCAACGGCGCGGGGCGTATAAAGACCGCGCACAGCATCGGATTTGGACCCGCCTACGCGAAAAACCGGCCACACGACCTAGAGGTCCCGGAGGTCACGATCGCGATCGCGAAACGCGCCGGCACCAATGCCGTGACGGTGGCCAACGCCGTACTGGCGCGGCTATCGACCTTGAAGGGCACCGTCATACCGGCATTCGTGCACGTCAACGTGACCCGCGACGCCGGTCAGCGCGCCAATAGCGCCGTGAACACGCTCATAGAACATCTCTTTGTCGCGGTGGCGACGGTCGTCGCGCTGCTCGTTGTTTTTCTAGGATGGCGCCCGGCGCTTATCGTCACCCTCACGATCCCCCTGATTCTGCTCGTCACGCTCGCGGTCGATTACGTCGCCGGACAAACCATCAACCGCATTACCTTGTTTGCATTGATACTCTCGCTCGGCCTTTTAGTAGACGACTCGATCGTCGTCATCGAAAACATCTTTCGCCACTACGCACACGCGGGGGTGGATCGCACGCGCGCGGCAATTCTCGCGGTAAACGAGATCGGCCGCCCGACGAACTTGGCCACGTTCGCCGTGATTTTAGCCTTCTTACCCATGCTTTCCGTCACGGGCATGATGGGCCCCTATATGGCGCCTATCCCGAAGAACGTCCCCATTGCGATGCTCGCCTCGCTTTTCATCGCCTATACGGTGGCGCCGTGGGCGGCGCGCATGTGGTTGAAGGGCCATAGCGCCACAACCCACGAAGGCCCGAGCTTTTTACAAAGAGGCTACGAAAGGATCATGCGGGGATTATTGTCCCGGCCCTTGGCCCGCCGCGGTTTCCTGCTCGGCATTATCCTGGTCTTCGCGGCCGTGCTCGCGATGCCGGTCTTGCGGCTCGTCAATTTTAAAATGCTCCCGCGCAACAACAACAATAGCTTTGATATCACGGTGCGGACGCACGCCGGCAGTACGCTTGAAGACACCAATCGAGTAGTAGAGGCGCTTGGCGATATCGTCCGGCGCAACCGCTACGTGACGACCTACGAGCTCTCCGCAGGCAGTATGGGTGCCATCAACTTCAGCGGGCTCCTGCGCGGCGAAACGCTCAAACGGGGACCCAACGTAGGGGAAGTTCAGGTCCATCTCGTCCGCAAGAGCGAGCGCGCGGCCTCATCGATCGACATCGTTCGCTCCCTGCGGCCTTCGATCACGAAGCTCGCCAAGCAAACCGGGGCCATGATCAAGATCGTCCAGCACCCGCCAGGGCCCCCGGTGCGCGCAACCGTCATGGCCGAGGTCTTTGGACCCCATTATCGCAAAGCCGAGAAGATCGCCAATGATCTGCGCTATGGACTTTTTGCGCACACGCCGCATCTCGTGGGGGTCGATAGCTCGGTGCCGCACCAGACCATGCAATACACCATAGAGATCAACCACAAACGCGCGGCCGAGGCGGGCGTGAATCCAGCCGAGGTCGCAGAGACACTCAAGGGATTTTTAGCGGGACTAAACGACGGGACCGTGCATATCCCGCACGCCAAAGAGCCCGTACCCATCCGCTTTCGGGTCCCGATTGCCGACCGTATCGGCCCCGGCGACTTGAGGAAGATCTTCGTCACCAACCCCGAAGGGAAAGAGATCCCGCTTTCCGCGATCGTGCGCGTCATCAAGCGCCCTGCGCCTAGGCCCATATACCAAAAGGATGGGCGCGAGGTCGTATACGTAACAGCGGGCTTGAGCCCCGGAAGCCCAGTGTATGCGGGTATCCGCATGTGGCAATACCTCAAACATCACACGGTCGATGGCGTGCACTTAAAGCAAGACTTCATGAAAGACCCGAGCAGTCTCCATTATGGGATACGTTGGAGCGGAGAGATGCGTCTGACGCTCAACGTCTTTCGTGACCTGGGGTCGGCCTTTGGGGTGGCGATCATACTCATCTACATCACCCTAGTCGGCTACTACCGGTCCTTCATGATTCCGCTCATTGTCATGGGGGCGATCCCGCTTACCATCATAGGCGTGCTCCCGGGGCACGCGCTCATGCATCAATTCTTTACCGCCACCTCCATGATAGGCGTGATTGCCTTAGCGGGAATCGTGGTACGCAACTCCCTCCTTCTGATAGACTTCATCCTAGACTATCGGCGCGCCGGACACCCGCTTACCGAGGCCGTGGTGCAGGCCGGCATGGTGCGCCTACGCCCCATCATGCTCACCGCGCTTGCCATTATGTTGGGGACTGCGATCATGATTGTGGACCCCGTCTTCGGGGGTCTCGCCATTTCCTTAATATTCGGGACGCTCGCCTCCACCGTCCTCACATTGTTTGTCATACCGCTCGGTTACTTCGCCTACGCCAACTTCACGGAACGGCGTGCAGGAAAGAGCCTGCCATAAAAAAGGGCTATTAAATACACTATGAACTGGTTGATCTTGGCGTACTTAGGACTCGTCACAAGTCTCGCGCATACCCTTGACCTTCGCTATCTGCTCTTTCCTGAGTTGGGCGCTTTGGCCTATGACGTGCTGCGCAACCCCCATGGACGTTGGGCCCAATCGGGGACGCACCTCGTCACCATGCCAACAGTCGCGGCCTTCATCGGGATCTTGGCGCTACGCGTGGTAGGTCCCGGACTGCCGGCGCTCCTTGTGGCAACGGCGGCCGTGGCCCTCCTTTTACGATTAAGCGATTCCCCCATGACGCCCGCCTTGTCGGCCGCGCTTCTGGCGATCGTCCTCCAGACCCAAAGCTTCTGGTATCCCCTCTCGGTGCTGGCCGGCACCGGCGCGCTCGCCATCCTGCTCGCGTTCGTGCGCCGAACACGGACGATGCATACGCACATTCCGCGCAACCACAGCGTAGGATGGAACGCCCTTCTCGCAACTACCGCCCTCATTGTGCTTACGCTCACACTGGGGACGCTCACCGGGCTGCGGCTCCTCTTCTTCCCACCGCTTGCGGTCATAGCGCTTGAAACTTTTGGCCATGACGCCTGCCCGTGGCGTCTCCGTCGCGACATCGTGCCGATTGCCTTGACGCTCACAGCGCTACTCGCCACCGGGGCCATTCTGGTCGTAGGTCAGAGCGCCTTGGCCGCCTTGATCGGAGTCGCCGGCGCCATCATCATTCAAAAGCTCTTTAAGCTCTCCATGCCTCCGCTTATGGCCGTGGCTTTGCTCCCCAACCTTCTCACGCATAGCGTCATCCGTTACCCATTGGCGATCGCGGGCGGCTCCGCTCTTCTTTGGATATTCTGGTGGCTGAAGGACCAGGGATTTAACAAGCCGCAACCGCCTATCAACGATAGCGTGTCCGCGTAAGGCGCAAGACCGGTATAGTCGTCATTCATTCCCAAGAATCGGCCCTGTAGACAATCACCAAAAATCGCGCCCTTCTAACACATAGGCGCGCATGGACATGATCGTGAATGGGGGCTTGTATCTGCGATTGGGCGCCCGCCATTCCCCAGGAATGTCGCCTCATGAGGCATAGGGCGCGGCACGCATCACGATCGGAATATCGATGACAAAACAACCTTGATGAAAACGAACTATTCGAAGCGCGGAACCGATAAGTCAAACAAGACCGCTTGGGCAAGTGTTTGCGCAGGCCCATGTCCCGAGACGATCCGGTACTTTCTCTTTTAGAGCAGACTGAGGCTGCGGGAAAATACATATCTAGCCCAGGAAAGGCGCCCTCGCGAGGCCGTTACGAACAAACCGCGCAGGCGAATTCAGACAAAAAGACGCCGCCTCGCTTAAAAAAGCGAGGCGGCAATGGAGCCAACGGCTATTCTCCGTAGACCCCGTCCCTTGCCCGTCCCTTAGAAGGAGTAGTCGATCTGGGCCGCTACCACGTTATTGCTGTTCTTATATCCATTGGTCGCGGTGTTCAAAAACATAGCTCCATTGGCCTTGTCATAACGATACTCGAATTTGACGATCGTGTTCTTCTCGGGGTAGAGCAGAAGATCGGCCGTGATCGCCTGACGGACCGGGCCATTATTTAAGCTAGTAGACGCAGTCTGGGCAAACCCATCCAAATAATCGCCAGTCGAGATATGGCCGCCGTTCTTCTTGTCGTTCAAATAATCATAACGCAAGGTGGCGCCCACCAAGGGTGTGAACCGATAATTGGCCAAGAGCGACGTTCCATACCACAAGGCATTGCCGCCATTGGCCGCGCCATTGGCTTGGCGTCCGAGGTCAAACTGCCAGTTGAAGGTCGCAGCCCCCAAAGTATAGGCGCCATCGAAGTCGTTATAGATACGCGTGGTCTCAGGCCCGCCTACAAGCGTCGCGTTTTTCCCATAAGTCCCGTAGAGCCCAAAACTTAAGGCACTCGTGGGTGCAAGCGAGACCCGATATTCAAAGGTCGGGGCTTTGGTAGAAGCACTCGATCCTGTGTAAGTCGTGTTCCAGGAATTGCCAAACAAGGTCTGCACCGTGAGCATGCCGGACGTATAGCTGCCGCCCGCCCCGGTAAAGAAACCAGGCTCACTGAAATCATAGAGCAAGTTGTGCGTGATGGTCAGCATCTGCGGCGAGGTCTCCACCTCGTAACCATCCCAGGCGGGCACTTGACCGGCAATGAAGTCGACAGTCGTGCTCACGGGCAAGGTCAAGACCGCGGCATTGATAATGCTGCCGTTAGTCGTGCCGAAACTACCTGCGTAGCCGCGAGTCGGCATCAGCTGGATGTCGACCGTACCACCGTTGGCAAGCTTCTTATTGATGTCTAAATACACGTCGCCAAAGCTGCTGTGATAATAATTGTAACCAGCGGTCGGCTTCGCGAAGAAGAAGGAGCTAACGTGCGCATCCTGATTAAAAACATAGGTCGGGTCTACATAACCCGATATCTGAAGTCCGTCGACGGTCGTGGCATTCGTCGTGGCCGCCCAAACCGGTGCGAGCCCGGTCATGAGCGCAAGCGCAAGCGACCGACGGAAAGTCTTTACGTGATTCTTTAAAACGTGCATTGGTTGCCCCCTGGTTTAAGTGTTCGAGGCACACTAGAGCAAGAAGGATGCCAGCCTTGATAAAGCAAGGCCCAATGCCGCTCTCTTAAGAAAAATAAAGGCGAGCTGAGCCTTTTGTCACACCGGAACCAAACCGAAATGCACGTATGAGGTGCAAAGGAGAAGCAAGCCTGCCCTCTTTGGGGGCAAAGACCAATGAAGTCCGCCTAAGGTCCTATGGACTCAGGCGCTAGGACGAGACACAAGCCCTCCCTTATGGGGGCAAAAAAGGGGGCGGCGATGAAACGCCACTATACCGCCATCCCAGATCGCAAAGGTCGCTCGCCTGATAAACAAAAAGCACTTACGCGATGGCGAGACCCATGCGGACCCGAGCGGCATTACTCTTATCAAACCTCGCTCGCCGCCGCGATCGCAGAGAAGACGCAACCTGAGCACTTCCGCCAAAAAAGACCCACCCGATAAGCCCTGCGGTTTCTGGGAATGAGACAGCGAGGTGGAGATCCCGCCACAAGAGATATCCGCCCCGGCACGGTGCGAAGACATCCTCTTAGGGGCCATGCCAGCCCCAATCAGCCATCTTGCGCTCGCATCCCCAAAAGACCACGTCTTCCCATACGCTCGATCGGCCCCTCGATGGCAGGCCTCGGGTTCGACTCGGACGCATAAGAATAAGGCGTCTTGGCGCAGCGAAGATCTCCGTGTGGTCGCATGGCCTTAAGGCCCGCGCTCCTTACGCTCCTGCCACCATCCGTAGACCGCGGGCAACAGAAGCAGGCTCAGAACCGGCGCCGTGAGCATGGCACCCAAAAAAGGCGCCGCGATGCGCTTCATCACATCGGATCCCGCCGCGTGACTCACAAAGATCGGCAGAAGACCCAAAACGACCACCGTGGCGGTCATGGCTATGGGGCGTAGCCTGCGCGTAGTGCCCTCGAAGACGGCTCGACGTACCAGCGCACGATCCCAAGGCCCGCCCTCCAGGGCGGCTTGCGCCAAGGCCTGCCGCACGTACAAAAGCAGCACGACGCCAAACTCAGTGGCCACTCCGGCGGCCGCAATCAGGCCAACCACGACCGCCAAAGACATCTTGTAGCCTAAGAAATACACGAGCCAGACTCCGCCCACGAGGCCAAGTGGCAATGTGAGTAGGATCACAAACGCCTCGGCCAGGCCCCCGAAGGTCATCACAAGCAGTATAAAGATGATGACGAACACCACCGGGATAATGCGCAGGAGCTGCGCACGCGTCCTCTGATAGAAGCGATAATCACCCGACCAACGCAAGGTGTATCCGGTCGGCAGCGATACCTGCGCTTGAACCGCGGCTTGCGCGCGCGCCACATAGGCGCCAAGCGATACGTGATGGGTGGAGACCGTGATCACGTCATACATCTGCCCGCCTTGCGTATCGATCTCGGTCGGCCCATGGCGACGCACGATCCGAGCCACAGTACTCAAGGGCACGACGACGCCGCGATCGGTGACAATCGGCAAGGCCTTGAGCGCCGCCACGGACTGACGCCACGCACGCGGATAACGCACGACGATCGGGTAGCGCGCATAACCATGGATCGTGGTGCCCACAGCGGCCCCGGCAAGCGCCGTGTGGACGATGGCGTCGATGCCGCGTACGGTGAGTCCGTAACGCGCCGCGGCCCGCCTGTCTATACGCACGGAAATATAACGCCCGTCATCGATGCGGTCGGCATAGGCCGCCACGGTGCCTGGGATCTTGGCCAATACGTTCTGGATCGCGATGGCAATGTGCTGGATCCCGGCAAGGTCTGGCCCGAAGACCTTGACCCCTATGGGCGTACGCACACCTGTGGAGAGCATATCGATACGCGCCGCAATCGGCATAGTCCAATCATTGGCGAGCGCGGGAGTCGTCAAAGCGCGCGTGAACTCCGCTTTCAGACGACTTACAGTCATTCCTTCAGGCCAGAGGGCGCGAGGTTTTAAACGCACGACCGTCTCGAACATAGAAAAGGGGGCAGGGTCGGTGGAAGTGTCGGCGCGTCCGGCCTTCCCAAACACCTCCCGCACCTCGGGAAAACTTCGAATGATGCGATCCGTGCGCTGTAAAAGCGCCGCGGCTTGACCTACGGAGATATTGGGATTGACGGTAATGGGCATGTACATGAGGTCGCCCTCGTAGAGGGGCGGCATAAATTCACTCCCCATATGCGTAAGCGGCCAAATCGCGCTCGCGATCAGAAGAAGCGCCACAAAGACCGTTACGCCCCGCCGTGCATGGGCTACTGATATGATCGGAGTAAAGGTTCGATGAAGGAGGCGATTGACGACACTGTCCTCCTCGCGCGCCACTTTACCGCGAATGAGATAACCCATGAGCACGGGGATCAAGGTAATAGACAGGATAGACGCGATCCCCATGGCATACGACTTCGTGAAGGCAAGCGGACGAAACAGACGTCCCTCCTCCCCGTGCAAGGCAAAGATAGGCGTAAAGGATACCGCTATGATGAGCAAGGAAAAGAAAAGCGAGGGACCAACTTCGCGCGCGGCATGCGAAACGGCGGCCCAAGGATCGCTATCGGGGTCGATCTCACGGTGCTTGTGCATGTTCTCTATCATCACGATCGCCCCATCGACCATGGCGCCGATCGCGATCGCGATGCCCGAGAGCGACATGATGTTGGCGTTCAGGCCTTGCGCCGCCATGATGCCAAAGGCGGCCAGAATGCCGACCGGAAGGATCGCTATGGCGACCAAGGCGGACCTAAGCCTAGACAAAAAGATCAAACAGACGAGCGCCACGACAATCGACTCTTCGAGGAGTTTGGCACGTAGGGTCGCGAGCGTGCGGTGGATGAGGCGGGCCCGATTATAGGTCGACACGATACGCACGCCCGGCGGTAACGTGGACTTAAGGGCCGCGAGACGCGCACGGACCTCGTGGATCACCTCCAGGGCATTGGCGCCGGTCCGGGCAATCACCACCGCGCCGACCACCTGCCCCCGGCCATCGAGATCCGCCACGCCATAGCGCAGGCCGGGGCCACGATGGACGCGCGCCACCGCCGCGAGCGCCAGAGGGGTGCCGCTTGAGTCGACGCGCAAAGGAATCACGCGCAAGGCATCGAGCGAATGCACGTAGCCGCGTCGGCCGGTCTGCACGAAATCGGCAAGCCCCCCGGTATCGGTCAGGGTGCCGGCGCCCGTCTGGCCATTGGCGGCGGTAACAGCGGCCAAGACGCGCGACAGCGTTACATGGTTAGCCCATAAGCTCTCGGGGTTCACGTCGACCTCATAGTCTCGCGGCATACCCCCTATAGTGGCGACGCTCGCCACACCAGGAAGTTGTTCGAGCTGATAGCGTAAATACCAATCTTGTAGGGCCGTTAAGCGCCCTATCCCCGGTCCATTGCGGTCTACGAGCGCGTACTCATAAACCCAGCCCAAGCCCGTCGCCGGCGCGCCCAGCGTGGGGACTACGGCTGCGGGCAATGTGCGACGCACCTGCCCCAAGTACTGCTGCACAAGATTACGCGCCGCATAAAGGGACGTTCCCTGATGAAAGATCACATAGACCAATGACTCGCCGAACATCGAGTAGGCACGCACGGTCTTGGTCCCCGGGACCGCAAGCAGCGCCGTGGCCAAGGGATAGGTCACTTGCTTCTCGATCACCTCCGGTGATCTTCCCGCAAAATCGGCGCGCACAATCACCTGGACGCTCGAGAGGTTAGGCAGGGCATCCACCGGCATGGACAGGAAGGAACGTATGCCCCAGACGACGAGCCCAAAAGCGGCGACCAATACCGTCTTTCGATGGGTAAGAGACCAGTCGATAATACGATTGATCATGACGCCCCTCGCTCGAGTCGAGCCGCCAGATTATGGATATGTGAGTCGGCATCCAGCATAAAAAGCCCGTGAACGACGACGCGCTCTCCCTCCTTCAGTCCTGCGCGTACGACGACCCAACGACCGCTCGCAAGCCCGAGCCTGACACGCTGAAGACGAAAATGGCCGTGGCCTTGTGCGACAAAGACATAACTTACGCCAGACCCGGTATGTACGACGGCGGAACGGGGAATAGTGGGCCGCTTTGCGGCGGCGCGCATCAAGACGCGTGCGCGCACATAAAGCCCAGGGCGCAACCAACCCGTCTTGTCGTAGAAAACGGCGCGAACCGGCAAGGTTCGCTCTTGGCTGCTTATCATGGGGTAGACATAGCTTACGACACCCGAGGCCTTCCGGCCCAAGGCATGAATGATCACCTGATCACCCACGTGCACGCGCGAAGCCCCCGTGGGCGCCAGCGCAAGGCGCACCCAAACCGGAGAAAGGGGCGCTATGGTGAGGAGGGTGGTAGATGGCGTGACATAATGACCAGGTGCCGCCCCGATGCTCACGATCGCGCCGCTTATGGGCGCATAAAGCCCAAGCGTCGCAGGCGCCCTCTTCAATCGCTCCAACATGATGCGGGCGCGGCTCGTGAGACCAAGCCGATCCAACCGCATCATCGCCGCACGCACAAGATCCGCACCCGCGTGCTCGGACCGCAACATCAAATAATCATTCTCCGCCGCCTGCAGGCCAGGGGCATAAAGCTTCGCTATCAGCGCCCCTCGATGGACCGGGTCACCGACCGTATCGACTGTTAACGTCCGCAACCAGCCATTCACTCGCGTATTCATCGCTACGACCCGATGCTGGTCCACGGCCACGACGCCAGGGCCGGTAATATCCGATACCGCCTTCAAGACCTTTACGCGCGTCGTTGTCACCCCGTAGCTTTCGCGCAACCTATGGTCGACGTGAAGATCAGCCGGCCCCCGCGAACGGGGGGCGTAGACCGGCAAATAACTCATGCCCATCCCATCTTTCATGGGTACCGGCGAATGGATCGCGGGATTCATGGGGCTACGGTAATACAGAATACGTCGTGCGGACGATTTCCCACCATCGTGTCCGGACA
>Ga0307375_10000938_pt1 | contig 33662 bp, 34 predicted proteins | sample TR1MG_FD_202531 | JGI IMG/M metagenome (GOLD analysis project Ga0307375, IMG submission 202531) | Soil microbial communities from Risofladan, Vaasa, Finland - TR-1 | ecosystem: Environmental > Terrestrial > Soil > Coastal area > Acid sulfate soil | place: Finland: Risofladan, Vaasa | collected... | reverse complement strand
TCGGCATTTTGAGCCGTGCGTTGATTTATGGCCCAGGGCTCGCGCTGGGATGGGTGGTGTTGCTGCTGCTGTTTGAGGTATTCTACTCGCGGCGTGCATGGTGCCGCTACATCTGCCCGATTGGCCTGACTTACGGCATGGTCGGTGTGTTTTCGCCCTTGCACGTGACCTACAAGCTGGCCAATTGCCATCATGAAGGCGAATGTCGCAAGGTCTGCGAGGTGCCTCATGTGCTGGATTGCGTCATCAAGGGCCGTGCGACGAACGCCCAGCTGGACATCGGTGCCGACTGCACCCGCTGCGGCATGTGCATCGATGTCTGCCCAAGCGGTGCCTTGGCATTCGAGATCAAGGGTCTGAGAAAAATAATGTAGGAATTGAAGCAGAATACTAAAAAATGATCAATTTCAATCACGTTTCAAAGACTTTCAAGCGCAACCAGGTTCTCGATAATATCGATCTGAATATCCAGCTCGGTGAGCGGATTGCCCTGGTTGGCTCCAACGGCGCCGGAAAAACTACCCTGATCCGCTGCCTGCTTGGTGAATACGTCTACGATGGCGAGGTCACGGTAAATGGGCTGGTGCCACGGCGCGAGCGCACCAAGGTGCTGCAAAAGATCGGCTTCGTGCCGCAGTTGCCCCCTCCTCTGAAAATGCCTGTTGGCCAGCTGGTCGGCTTTGCCGCGTCGCTGTGCAACAGCGAGCGGAAGCGCATGGAAAACGTCGCCGCGCGTCTGGGCCTGGATTTCAGCAAAATCACGCACCTGCCTTTCGTCAAACTGTCCGGCGGCATGAAGCAAAAACTTCTGATCTCCATCGCCATGGGGCGCGATACCAATATCCTGGTGATGGACGAACCGGCTGCCAACCTCGACCCCGATGCGCGCCACATTTTTTTCGAGTTGCTGGCGGAGCGGCTGCAAAACACCACCATGCTGATTTCCAGCCACCGTCTGGATGAGGTGGCGCCCCTGGTCAATCGCGTGCTGGAGATGGATCGCGGCAAGGTCGTTCTGGACGACAGGGTGGCAGAAGACGCCTCGCTTTCCGGCAAGCTGGCCTGCCACCTGACGTTGCGCCGTCCCGAGGAGGCCATCGCCAAGGCGTTGACGGGCTGGGGTTTCCGAGACGCCGGTAACGGCACCGAGTGGGAAGGCATGATTGCCGGCCCGGATCGCCTGCGCTTCCTCGGCGTGCTGTCGCGCTATGTCGGGCTACTGACCCAGATTTCCCTGGATGAAATCGAGCGGAGCGTAGGGCAATGATGCGCCTGATGGCAAGAATATTACTGCTGGGTGCGATGGCCTTGTTTTTGGTTGCCTGCTCGCGCGAGCAGGCAACCGGCCCGGTCGAACTCAAGTGGGACCGCGATACCTGCGTTCGCTGCAGCATGGCGATCAGTGACCGGCAGTACGCCGTCCAGGTGCGTGGCGGACCGAAAAAGCAGGTGTTCAAGTTCGATGATATCGGCTGTGCAGTGCACTGGCTCAAGGATCAGCCCTGGGGCAACGATACGGCAATGGAAATCTGGGTGGCGGATTATCGCAGCGGTAAGTGGCTGGATGCCCGTGCCGCCTATTACGTGACCGGCAAGCGCACGCCCATGGGCTACGGTTATGGCGCCACCGACGAAGCGCTAGCCGGCAGCATTGGTTTCGACGAGGCCAGGAAGCAGCTGCTGGCCAAAGATAAATAAATAACGATAAATTCAAAGACCGAATATGAAGCATCTCTGGCTCACCGCTAAACTCGACATCGTGGAATCCCTGCGCGCGCGCTGGTTCATGATTTACTCCCTGGTCTTCGGCGGCATTGTCGCGCTGCTGTTCGCCTTCGGTTTGACCGAGTCGCGCGTGCTCGGCTTCATCGGGCTTTCCCGCCTTCTGGTGACCTACATCCAGCTGTCCATGGCGATCCTGCCGATTTTCGTGCTGATCACTACCGTGCGTTCGGTGGCCGGTGACCGCGAGGCGGGCGTGTTCGAATACCTGCTGTCCCTGCCGGTTTCGCTTTCCGCCTGGTTCTGGGGCAAGATCGTCGGGCGCTACCTGGTGGTGTTCCTGCCGGTGTTTGCAGCGATGGCGGCGGCGGCGGGTTGGGCTATGATCAAGGAAGTCGAGGTGCCGTGGGAGATGTTCCTGTATTACACCGGCCTGCTTGCCGCCATTTCCTGGTGCTTTCTCGGCATCGGCATGCTGATTTCCACGCTGGCACGCTCGATCGACGTTGCCCAGGGTGCGGCTTTTCTGGTTTGGCTGACCATGCTGTTGTTCCTGGATTTGATCCTCCTGGGCATCCTGATTCAGGGGCATATCGCGCCCGAAGTGGTTGTCGCCGTGGCCTTGGCCAATCCGCTACAGGTGTTCCGCACCGCCGCGCTGATGCTGTTTGACCCGCAGCTGGTGGTGATCGGCCCGGCGGCCTACGTTATTTTTGATTATTTCGGCGGCCCGCTGTTCAAGATTTATGCCTTGGTCTACCCGGTGGTGCTGGGCACGGTGGCGGCTACCGGCGGCTTCTTGTTGTTCCGCCGCGGCGATTTGCCCTAAGAGCCTTGCTAGAAAACAAACCGCAAAGACGCGAAGGCGCAAAGAAAAGCTGAACCTTTGCATATCCTTTGCGTCTTCGCCCCTTCGTGGTTAGGATTTTCCCTTCATGCCTGCTGATCTTTCCCATACCTTCGGTTACCAGGACGTAGACCAGGACGAGCGGCGGCGCCGCATCCGCCGGGTGTTCGCCAGTGTCGCCCGGCGCTACGACCTGATGAACGACGTCATGAGCTTTGGCGTCCACCGCCTGTGGAAGCGTTCCCTGGCGCACGCCGCCCATCCTTTGCCGGGGCAGGTCATTGTCGACCTGGCAGGCGGCACCGGGGATGTGGCCAGACTGATGGCCGCTGGCAACCGGCAGGTGATGGTGTGCGACCCGAGCCTGGCGATGATGGGCGTAGGCCGTGAGCGCGGCATCCCCCACGTTGCATGGCTCGCCGGCAGCGGCGAGGGCATTCCACTGGTCTCATCTTCGGTGGACACCATTACCATCGCTTTCGGCATCCGTAACGTCACCAGTCTGGAACACGCGCTAACAGAGGCGTTGCGCGTACTCAAGCCGGGCGGCCGTTTTCTGTGCCTGGAATTTTCCCGCCCGTGGGCCCCGATCAGACCCTTCTACGACCTGTTTTCGTTTGCCGTGATTCCCCGTCTCGGTGCATGGATAGCGCGCGAACCGGAAGCCTATACCTATCTGGTCGAGTCCATCCGCCGTTTCCCCGACCAGGAGGCGTTCAAGAGCGCCATGGAACAGTCCGGATTCGCCGAGGTGAGCTACCGCAACCTGAGCTTCGGCATTGCCTGCCTGCATAGCGCGACGAAAGCCGAATAAACCACCTTGAACCTGCTCGCTTCCTGGGTCAATCGAGTGGCGGCCACCGGCCCCGACGCGGTAGCGCTGGTCCTGCCTGACGAAACCCTGAGCTACCGTCAGCTACTCGATCGCGCGCACACCCTGGCACAACAGCTTGAGTGCACGCAGGGAGCCGTGCTGGCATTGCAAGTCGCATCGATGGCCGAGGTGGCTCTTTCCGCCCATGCCGCTTCCCGGCTTGGCCGTCCATTTTTTCCGCTTAATCCCGCACTTTCTCCGCAGCGCCGCGATGTGTTGCTGCAAACAGCTGGCGGGCCGGTAGCGGATGGCATCGAATTGTTGATCGCGACCAGCGGTACCCAAGGCGAGCCGAAAGCCGTGATGCTGGGTGGTGCGAATTTGCAGGCCGGGGTGCTGGCCTCGCGCAGTCGCCTGCCGCTGCAAGCGGGGGACACCTGGCTGGCCTGTCTGCCGCTCTACCACATCGGCGGCATGGCGATCCTCTACCGTTGCGCCGAGGTCGGTGCGGCGGTGGTGCTGCATGAGGGTTTTGACCCGCAGCGGGTCTGGAATGACCTCGAAAAACACCTTATCACCCATATTTCGCTGGTGCCGGCGATGCTGGCCCGGCTGCTGGATATAGGCCGCGACTCGCCGCCGCCTGCGCTCAAATACGCGCTGATCGGCGGCGGGCCGCTGTCCTCGGCGTTGGCGGAACGTGCCCGCGCTGCAGGCTGGCCGGTATGCGCCAGTTATGGCATGTCCGAGACCGGCTCGCAGGTGGCGACCCTCTGCGATATTCCGCAAGGCTGGGTTCCCGGCCAAGTCGGTTCGCCCTTGCCGGGGTTCGAAGTGGAAGTGGTGGGCGAAGACGGGCGGCCTACCTCCGGCATTGGCCGCATCCGCATCCGCGGGGCTGCGGTCATGGCGGGGTATGCCAGCCCGCAGCGGCAAATGGGGCTGGGGCTCGATCAGGGCTGGTTCACCAGCAGCGATCTGGGTCGTATCGACTTGCAGGGCAACCTGACCGTGCTGGGCCGCCATGACGACATGCTGGTGAGCGGCGGAACCAACGTTCATCCCCAGCAAGTGGAGGAGGTGCTGAAGCGCTGCCCGGGTGTCGCGGATGCCGCACTGACCTCGGTGGCGGATGATGTCTGGGGCGACCTTCTGGTGGCGGCCGTGGTTGCCGAAGCGGACGACGAAGCACTGGAAAAATGGTGCCGCAACGAGTTGACCGGTGCAATGCGCCCGCGGCGCTTTGTCCGCCTCCCAGCGCTGCCCCGCAATACGCTTGGCAAGCTGGACCGGCAGGCGCTGCGCGATTTGGTCAGGCAAAAGTTGGAGTAGAATTAACCTGGAAACTGCAGTTCATTAACCGCAAAGACGCGAAGGCGCAAAGATAGCAGGAGCAAAAAATCCATCGGATTTTCGTCTATCGAATGATTGGACAGATTCCGATAACACATTGTTTTTCTTTGCGCCTCCGCGCCTTTGCGGTTCAACCGCTTTTTTAGAATAAAACATCATGGCACAACCGGCACACCGCACTCCTTCCTTGCTGCAAGCCCTGGAAACGCGCCTTGGCAGCTTGCTGCGCCAGTATGGCGGGGGCAGCGGATTGCTGAGCCTGACGCTGGAGACGCCGGGACTGGCCTTTGACCGATTGCCTGATGGCTTGCACGATTGCAGCTACTGGGCCCGGCCTGCGGACGGCCGTTTCCTGCTCGGCCTGGGCGTGGCGGCCAGCGTCGAGGCACAAGGCGAAGGGCGATTCCGCGCCCTGGATGCCGCCTTCGCTGAATACCGCCGCCTGTGGCAGGCGGTGGATGCGGATGGGCTCGGATTCCAGCCGGCCGTTCTGGCCGGCTTTGCCTTCGGCCAGGAAGGGGCGGGAGATGTGCCCAATTCACGCCTGACGATTCCGACTCTGCTGGTGCAGCGGCATGAAGAAATCTGCGCCATGACTTTCACCTGCGACCGGGGCGGCGCACCGGATGCGGTGCTGGCCGGCTGGATGGCGCTGGCTGGCGAGGTGGTGGCGGCTCTGGATCGAGAGGCTCCCCCTCCGGTTAGCGTTTCTCTGCAGAGGCTTTCCAGCCAGCCCGACGACGCTGTCTGGCTAGCACGGGTGGCGCGCGCAGTGACGGATATCCGTGCCGGAGAACTCGACAAGGTGGTGCTTGCGCGCAGCATCCGCGTCCGTTCAACGCAGCCGTTTGTTCCCGCCGCGCTGATGGCGGCGCTGGCGACGCGCTACCCCGGCTGCATTCATTTCACCCATTTCTTCCCAAGCGGCGGCGTGCTGCTCGGGGCCACGCCGGAGTCGCTGGTATCGCTTGCCGCCGGGCAAGTGGTGAGCGATGCCCTGGCGGGCACCGACTGGCAGTCCGGGCGGCTGGACGACGACAAAAGCCTGCACGAGCACCGCCTGGTAGTGAACGCGATTGTCCGCGCCCTTGAACCGGTATGCGGATTCCTGCAAATTCCTGCCCGACCGAAGGTGTTCGAGCTGCAGGAACTGCGTCACCTGCGCAGCGTGATCCGGGGAGTTGCCGACTCGGGCGTGAGCTTGTTGAATCTGGTCGAGCGGCTTCATCCGACGCCGGCGATAGGCGGTGCTCCCGCCCGGGGCGCGCTGGACTGGCTGGCGCGCCACGGCGAAGCACGGAGAGGCTGGTACAGCGGCGCTACCGGCTGGATAGGATACGATGGTGACGGCGAGTTCGCGGTGGCGCTGCGCTGTGCCTGGCTGGACGGCAAGGAGGCCGAACTGTGTGCCGGTGCGGGCATCGTCGCCGGTTCCGATCCCCGCACCGAGCTGGAAGAAACCGAGGCCAAGCTCAACGCCATGCTGCGTGTGCTGGGAGGACAGGCGTGAGCGAGGTCGCCGCTGCCAACCTACGCTGGGCGATGGCGCTGGTGAATGGCCTGGCTGCGGCAGGAGTGGGGCATGCCGTGATTTCTCCGGGTTCGCGCTCGACACCGCTGGCGCTGGCTTGCCTGCGTCATCCGCACCTGCGCACCTGGATCCAGGTGGATGAGCGCAGCGCGGGTTTTTTTGCGCTCGGCCTGTCCAAAGCTCACCGCCGCCCGGTCGTACTCATCTGCACCTCCGGCTCGGCGCCGGCCAACTGGTTTCCCGCGGTGATCGAAGCCAATCACGGCTTGATTTCCTTGATACTGCTGACCGCCGACCGCCCGCCTGAGCTGCGCGGCTGTGGCGCCAACCAGGCCATCGATCAGGTCAAACTGTTCGGTGATCAGGTGCGCGCCAGCCACGAATTGCCGCCGGCGGAAACGACGGAGGCAACGCTGCAAAATCTGGGCTGGCTGGCTACTCGCGCGGTGGACCAAAGCCGTTGGCCGCTGCCCGGACCGGTGCACATCAATGTGCCGCTGCGCGAGCCGCTGGTGCCTTCGGGCGCCTTGCCGGAATATGCAGTGGCAGCCATGCCGAAAACGGTGAGCTATCCGGCCATGTTGCCGCCATCGGATGAAATCGCCTGCTGGGCTACGGAGCTGTCCGGCAGACCGGGGCTGATCGTGTGCGGCGAGGGCGAGCATCGGGATGGCTTCCCCACTGTGCTGGCGCAACTCGCCGAGCAACTGGCCTGTCCGGTGCTGGCCGATCCGCTGTCCAATCTGCGCTTCGGTGCACATGACCGCTCCCGCATTTTCAGCCGTTACGATGCCTTCCTGCGGCGCCCCAAATTTACCGAAACGCATAGTCCGGAATGGGTGCTGCGCTTCGGCGCCATGCCGGTGTCCAGGCAGTTGCAGAACACCCTGGCGGCCTGCACTGGGGCAAGGCATTTTCTGGTGGAAGCTCACGGGCGCTGGCCCGATCCGCTGCATCTAACCACCCGACTGCTGCGCGCCGATGCCGATGCGGTATGCGCAGCCCTGGTCGCGGCGCGGCCGCTTCCGGCACCCGTTGCGTGGCTGGCGGATTTTGCTGCAGAGGAGCGCTGCGTCGCCGAGTTGGCGCCAGCCTTTGCGAAACCGATCGAGGCCGAGGTGGTGGAATCTCTGCTGCATCAACTTGCGGGGGGGTGTCTGTTCAGCGGCAATTCCATGGCGATTCGCGATCTCGACAGCTTTGCTGCGGGCGGCGAGGCGCTGCTGCGCATCGTCGGCAACCGCGGCGCCAGCGGCATCGATGGCAATGTGTCCACCGCGCTGGGCTTGTGCGCTGCGCTGGGCAAGCCGGTGGTGGCGCTGCTGGGGGATCTGGCTTTCTATCACGACATGAATGGTCTGCTGGCTGCGCGCGGGATGAACATCACCTTTGTCGTGTTGAACAACGGTGGCGGGGGGATATTCAGTTATCTGCCACAGGCCGGTCTGGAGGATTTCGAGCGTGCCTGGCTGACGCCGACCGAGCTGGATTTTTCCCATGCCGCCCGGATGTACGGTCTTGAATACCAGAAGGTGGAATGCGGCGAAGATTTCGACGCCGCGCTCGCGGCGGCGCTGGAGCACGACGGGCCGGATCTGATCGAGGTGACGGTTGACCGGGAAGTCAGCGTCGCCCGCCACAAGGCCTATTGGGCGGCGGTGGCGAGCGGCTGATTATTTGGCGGAACGCAAGCCGAAGCGGAACACGTCCTTCGAGCACACGTCGATGCAGCGCCCGCAGTTGGTGCAGTTGGGCGAGAGGATGGCCGGGCCGACATTCTGTTTCGCCCCCTTCAGCGCCGGCCTGATCACCTGCGGTTCGGGGCAGACTGCGAAGCAGTCCATGCAGTCGTTGCACGCTTCGCGCTTGGCGGCGCTGACCCGCAGCGGGCTCCATTTGCCGAGCAGGCTGTAGAACGCGCCGACCGGGCAGACGTGGCCGCACCAGGCGTTGGCGCTGACGAACAGATCGAGCAGGAACACCGCCAGCACGATCGTCCAGGTCATGCCGATGCCGAAAATCAGGCCGCGGTGGAGCATCGATACCGGGTTGATCAGCTCCCAGGCAATAGTGCCGGTGACGGCCGCCAGCACCATTGTCATTGCCAGCACCCAGTAGCGCAGCTTGCGCGAGATGTGCGCGCCGCCCTTGATGCCGAGGCGACCGCGCAGCCAGGCCGCCGCATCGGTGACCAGATTGACCGGGCAGACCCAGGAACAATAGACGCGCCCCCCGACCAGGAAGTAGAACGCCAGCACGATGGCAACGCCGATCAGCGCCAATTTTTCCGGCATATGGCCGGCCAGCAGCGATTGCAGCAGGACGTAGGGATCGGCCAGAGGCAGGGTGTTGAGCGTCAGGCTGTAGGCGAGGTTGCCCTTGACGATCCACAGGCCGGCGAGCGGTCCGGCCAGGAACAGGGCGAGAATGGCGAGCTGCGAGCTGCGCCGCAGGATCAGCCACTTGTGGCTGGCGAACCAGCCCTTCTCGGCAACCGCTTCGGCGCCGATGGCGCGCGCGCTCATGGGTTATCCTCCGGGCGGCGGGTCGGCATGGTGATGATGTTCTGGTCGTCGATCAGGGACTTGCCGGCCTTCTTCTTTTCTTCCCAGCCCAAGCGGTAGTGGCCGCCGAGTTCGCCTTTGGCGAGCTTGATCGGATAGACCTTGATCGCGGCCTCTTCCAGCACGCACGCCTTTTCGCATTTGCCGCAGCCGGTGCAGGCGTCGGAATGCACCGTCGGCAGGAACATGGCGTGTTTGCTGGTGCGCTGGTTATGCACCGCTTCCAGGGTAATCGCCTTGTCGATCAGCGGGCAGACGCGATAGCAGACGTCGCAGCGCATGCCGAGGAAGTTGAGGCAGGTTTCGTGGTCGACCAGCACCGCCAGCCCCATTTTCGATTTGGTGATATCGGTGAGCTGATGGTCGAGCGCGCCGGTGGGGCAGGCCTTGACGCAGGGAATGTCCTCGCACATTTCGCAGGGCAACTCGCGCGCCACGAAATAAGGCGTGCCGGTGGCGACGTTGTGCTCGGGCTTCGCCAGTTCCAGGATATGGTAGGGGCAGTCGCGCACGCACAGCCCGCAACGGATGCAGGCGCCCTGGAAATCGGCTTCCAATAGTGCGCCGGGCGGACGAATGGCAAGCGGCGGCAGTGCCCTGGATTGCTTGGTATAGAGTGCCAACCCGGTTCCCATCAGGCCGACGGTACAGGCGGTCTTCGCCATGTCGATCAGGAACTGGCGCCGCGAAGCCTGCCTGGCGCCGGGTGTTTTGCCGTGGGTGTCGTTCATTTGCTTGAAACGCTATGCCGCTTCTTCGGTGTCCGGCTCGAAATGATGGTAGACCATAGCGGTGGAGAGTACCCCCGGGGTTTTGCCGATTTCATCGAATATATCCGTGATTTCCCGGTCGCCGGGTTTTTCGATGGTGACGACCATCTTGCCTTCGGCGCTGGCGGCATGGACTTCCACGCCGGGGATTTTCCCCAGCTGGGTGCGAACCCTATCGATTTTGTCCGGACTGGCATGAACCACGATGCCTGAAATGTTCATTGTTGGCCTTTGCGATGATGACAATATTAACTTTAAGCTGTTTGTGGCCAGCTTGCGCCCAAGGTTTTTTTATCGCCTTGACGCAAATCAAAAACGCTTAAATTCTTGTCTGCCTTATCAGTCCGGTCTCAGGCGAGGCCTTGAAAAATCGGGGGTCGTAGGATTCCCTTTAGAATTTGAGGAAATGTTGATCTAAGTCAAGGCCACCATTATTCGAGTGGGGGATTATTTGCACATCGTGTAATCGACACGAGTCGTGGTGTTAAATGCGCTTCCTGTTATTGGAAAGCGCAATGCAATCTTCACTCGTAATAATAGGGGGTTTTGTGATGAAAATGTTTACCGTTTCCGCGCTGGCGTTGGCCATGGCCGGAGTGTTCAATGTAGCATACGCTGCCGATGAGCCAAGCTTGTCGCCGGAAGCCAAGGCTGCGAGCGCGAAGCTTTATTTCGAGCGTTGTGCCGGTTGCCACGGTATTTTGCGCAAGGGGGCCACGGGTAAAAACCTGGAGCCTGCGAATTCCATTAAGCTGGGCCATAACCGCCTGGAGAAGATCATCTCCTACGGTACGGAAGGCGGCATGGTGAACTTCGACGATATCCTCACCAAAGAGGAAATCTCGAACATGGCCACCTACATCCAGCTAACGCCTGATACGCCGCCGGAGTGGGGCATGAAGGACATGATGAACAGCTGGAAGCTGGTCATCAAGCCGGAAGATCGCCCCAAGAAGCCGATGAGCAAGGTCAACCTGAAGAACGTGTTCTCGGTGACGTTGCGTGATACCGGCGAAGTGGCGCTGATCGACGGCGACACCAAGCAAATCTGGGGCATCGTCAAAACCGGTTATGCCGTGCACATTTCCCGCGTGTCCAAGTCCGGTCGCTATGTCTATGTGATCGGCCGCGACGGCAAACTCGACCTGATCGACATGTGGTTCGAGAAACCCACCGTGGTGGCAACCCTGAAGGTCGGCATCGAAGCCCGCTCGGTGGAAACCTCCAAGTTCAAGGGCTACGAGGACAAGTATGCGATCGCCGGTGCCTACTGGCCGCCGCAGTACGTGATTACCGAGGGCGATACGCTGAAGCCGCTGAAGATTGTGTCCACCCGCGGCATGACGGTAGACGGCGAGTACCATCCGGAGCCGCGCGTGGCCTCTATCGTGGCGACCGAGGGAAAACCTGAATGGGTGGTCAACATCAAGGAAACCGGCATGATCAGGCTGGTGGATTACTCGGACATCAAGAACCTGAAGGAAACCACGATCGAATCCGCCAAGTTCCTGCATGACGGCGGCTGGGACTCGACCAAGCGCTATTTCCTGGTGGCGGCAAACACCTCCAACAAGGTGGCGGTGGTGGATACCAAGACCGGCAAGCTGGCTGCGCTGGTGGATACCAAAGCGCGTCCTCACCCTGGCCGTGGCGCAAACTTCGTGCATCCCAAGTTCGGTCCGGTATGGGCGACTTCCCACTTGGGTGCCGACGTGATCACCCTGATCGGAACAGACCCCGTCAAGCACAAGCAGTATGCCTGGAAAGTGGTTCAGGAGCTGAAGAACCACGGCGGCGGCTCGCTATTCGTGAAGACACATCCGAAGTCCAATCACCTTTGGGCAGATGCCCCGCTGAACCCGGAGAAAGATCTGGCCGAGTCGGTGACGGTGTATGACATCAGGAACCTGGATAAGCCGCCGGTTGTCATCAACGTTGCCAAGATGGCTGATTTGCCCGAATCCAAGGCGGTCAAGCGCGTGGTGCAGGCCGAGTACAATGCAGACGGCACTGAAGTCTGGTACTCGATCTGGGCGGGCAAGACCGAACCGTCCGCGATCGTGGTGATAGACGACAAGACGCTCAAGATGAAGGCCGTGATCAAGGATCCGAAGCTGATTACGCCGACCGGCAAATTCAACATCTTGAACACCCAGCACGACATCTATTAATTGTCAGGTTGAACCCGGGGCTGGCACCCCGGGTTTTTCACTCTGACTAGAGTTATTGCTAAATAATATATTGGAACGGTGACAGATTATGATGAAAAATTACACTGGATATGGATTGTTGGCAGTTGGTGCCCTATTCGGCTTTTCTGTTGCAACAGGCGCAAGCGCCGATGTGAGCAAGCTGACCGAGAGTTGTGTCGGCTGTCATGGCAAGGGTGGCTCCAGCACGGAGGCGGCTATTCCGAATATCAGCAGCTATTCAACAGAATATATGACGGGTGCCTTGAAGCTATACAAGAGCAAGGAACGTCCCTGCCCGGAGGTCAAGATTCCTGGCGGTGCCAAGAAGGGCAGCAAATCAGATATGTGTCAGGCGGTCAAGGACTTGAGCGACAGCGATATCAAGCAAGTAGCAGAATATTTTGCCGAGCAGAAATTTGTTCGCACCCCGCAGAAGTTTGATCCGGCATTGGCGAAGAAGGGTAAAGGGCTTCACGATAAGCTTTGCGAAAAATGCCATTCCGAAGGCGGCAGTGTGGCAAGTGACGACTCTGGTATTCTGGCGGGCCAGAAGATGGCTTATCTGGATGAGCAGATCAAGTTCTTTACTGAAGGTAAGCGACCCATGGCCAAAAAGATGAAGCCGAAGCTGGAAGAACTGGACAAGGCCGGTATTGAAGCCGTTATTCATTATTATGGCAGCTTCAAGTAATACGCATGACGCTCGATGACGCCTGGGAAGCGCAAGCATCCCAGGCATATTCGGAAGAAAAATTGAGCCATTGAGAATGGCGCCATATGGCGTGTTCAGTAATATGGCATTTCAACTGGTTGAATGCGGCTGTAGCACTAAATTAAAGGGTTCGGTATGTCGGATGCACAAAATTCTAGAAAAGGCTGGTGGGTGGCGCTGCGTAGCCCTAGCGCCCGTTATTCGTTGTTGACGTTGCTGGGCGGGGGCTTCATTGCGGGTATTGTTTTCTGGGGTGGCTTCAATACCGCGATGGAAGCGACTAATACGCTTGAGTTTTGTCTTTCCTGCCACGAGATGAAGAATACCGTTTATCAGGAATACAAAACAACCATCCATGCCTCGAATCGCACCGGCGTGCGCGCCGTCTGTTCCGATTGCCACGTTCCCAAGGACTGGATTCACAAGATGCAGCGCAAGATTCAGGCGAGCGGGGAAGTATGGGGCAAGCTGACGGGCACCATCGATACCAAGGAAAAATTCGAGGCCAAACGGCTGGAACTGGCGAAGCATGAATGGGCCAGAATGAAGAACTCGGATTCGCGCGAATGTCGCAACTGCCACAGCTACGCGGGGATGAATATGGAGGTGCAGGACAAGATGGCCAAGAAGAAACATACTCAGGCCGCAGAGCCAGGCTCTGGCAAGACTTGTATAGACTGCCATAAGGGCATTGCTCATAAGCTGCCCGAAGGCGCACCCGAATAAAGACTGAGTCGGGTCTGATTCAAAAGCGCCAAGACGGTGTAAATGTTTGAAGGGAAGAAGGGAATATGCCCGGACGACTTGCCTGAATAGTTGATACCCGGGGAGCTCTTGCTCCCCGATGCATTCTTGAGAGGCAGAATTTAAGTAATCTTGTTCAATGGTTGTGAAATCAATTGTGATAAAGGGAATGCGATGATCAAGCCTGTGATTGCTGTTTCTGCATTAAGTCTGGCCATGGCGGGTGCCATTGGGCCTGTATTCGCCGCCGATGTGGGCCAGGCGCCAGCCAAGAAAATTGTCGTATTTTACCCGGGTAGTTCGGGTATGGAGTGGATATTGACGGGCACCGAACATGGGGGCGCAAAGGCCGTCAAAAAGGGCGAGCCGTGCACGGGCTGTCATGTCGATGAGAAAACCGGGATGAACGAGTCGGCCGAAATCGGAGCAAAAATTCTTTCCGGGGCAAAATCCAAGAACACGGCACTTGAGCCCGACCCTATCAAGGGCAAGCCGGGCAGCATCCCGGTGAGCGTGCAAGCCTCTCATGATGCTGATAACCTGTATCTACGCTTCACCTGGAAGAATACCGGCTTTCATAGCGGCAACAAGATGGATCCTGACAACCCCCTCAAGCTGGCGGTCATGCTGGAAGAGATCGGCAAGGTCGAGCTTGATTCCACGGGAGGGTGCTGGGCAACTTGTCATAACGATGTGCGCACCATGCCCGGTGTTAAGGATGACAAGAAAACCAAATATGTTAAAGACGGTAATTTGGCTGCAGGCAAGTTCTTCGATATTTTTCAGTTCAGGAGCGGCAGTGGACAAAAGATGGCCGATGGACATATCGCAGACAAGCGCGTGATGGAAGGTGGGAAGGCGCTGCAGGAAGCCAAGGGTGAGTTGAGTGGCGATACCTGGACGGTTAATTTTACGCGCAGGCTCAAAGGCGGTGATGGCGACGTGGCGCTACAGCCAGGCAAGGAATACAATTTCGGCTTCGCCATTCATGATGACTATACCGTAGGCCGTTACCACTATGTCTCATTCGGATACACGCTCGGCCTGGATAATGCAGGCGCCAGTATCAACGCAGTAAAACAATAATTCAAGCACGGGCGGGGCAGGCCCCGCCCGCATTCACGCAGTAGTATTCAAGAAAAGGGGATGCGGCCCGCGCCGTTGCAGGTGTTTTCTTTTTTTGCGAAGAGAGGTGAATGACGATGAATTCCATAGCGATTCGAATGTTCAAGATTGCGGCTTCCGCCGCACTTGTTTTGACGGTTGGCCTGGCTCATGCGGGCGAGGTTGTCGAGGTCAGCATCGAGAAAATGAAGTTCGAGCCGCAGCAGATCAAAATCAAGCCGGGCGCCACGGTAAAGTGGGTCAATAATGAGAAACGCAACAACCATTCCGTCTGGTTTCAGAAAGAGGGCTTCCCGGAGTCCGAACGGTTTTTTCCTGGAGAGTCCTGGCAGCGCACTTTTGATAAACCGGGTGTTTACCCTTACCTTTGCGGACCTCATCCTGAAATGACCGGAGTCGTGGAAGTTGCCGAATAGATTTTCCCGGATTTGCCGGATCAGCGGGTTATTGCTCTCGGTGGTTTTCCCCGGCATGGTCTTTGCCGATTTGCCTTCTCCCGCGCGCCAAGCGGAGTTACTTAATCTGGTGCGCCAGGATTGCGGTTCCTGCCACGGGCTGCGGCTTGAGGGCGGGCTCGGTCTGCCGCTTACCCCGCAAGCGCTCAGGGAAAAATCTCCCGAGGTGCTGAAGCAGACCATCCTGCATGGGCGCGGCGGCACGCCGATGCCGCCGTGGAACCCGTTCCTGACCGAGGCTGAGGCCAGCTGGATAGTCGATATTCTGTTGAAGGGACTACCCGATGCACATTAATTCCTTTTTTGTCGCCAATTTCCACGAATTTTCACGAAATGATTCAGGTCGATTCGTGTTCGTTCGTGGCCTGCTCTTGTTTCTTACCGTTTTCGGTCTTGCCGGCTGCGCCACTCCGCAACTGCGCGGCACCGGCGACCTTGGGGTGGTCATCGAGCGCGCCGCAGGCAGCATCCAGGTGGTGGAAACCACTCGCCGCACCCGGCTTGGCCAAATTGTCGGCCTGGGTGACTTGTCCCATGCCTCGGTCAATTATTCTCGCGACGAGCGCTATGCTTTCGTGTTCGGCCGCGACGGCGGGTTGACCAAGGTGGATTTGCTTGAAATGCGTATCGTCAAGCGCGTGATGCAGTCGGGCAACAGCATCGGTGGCGCGATTTCCCAGGACGGCAAACTGATCGCGGCGGCGAACTACACGCCCGGCGGCGTCAAAGTGTTCGATGCAGAAACGCTCGACTTGGTGGCTGACATTCCCGCTATCGACGATGCGGGCAAGCCCTCCAAGGTGATTGGGCTGGTGGATGCGCCCGGCAACCGGTTTGTGTGGAGCCTGTTCGAGGCGGGTGAAATCTGGGTGGGCGACCTGCGCGACCCGGCTAGACCAAAACTCACCAAGTTTAAGAATATCGGCAAGGAGCCCTACGACGCCATGATTACCGCCGACGGGCGCTATTATCTGGCCGGGCTGTTCGGCGAGGATGGGTTGGCATTGCTGGATTTGTGGAATGTGGCGGCCGGCGTGAAAAGGGTGCTGAACGGTTACGGCAAGGGTGAGCAGAAGCTGCCGGTGTACAAGATGCCGCACCTCGAAGGTTGGGCGGCGACCGGCAATGAATTGCTGGTGCCGGCGGTGGGGCGACATGAAGTTCTGGTCATTGACCAGAACAAATGGACCGAGGCCGGGCGCATTCCCGTCCACGGCCAGCCGGTGTTCGTCGTGGCGCGCCCGGATAATCGCCAGGTATGGGTCAATTTCGCTTTTCCGCACAACGAGGTAGTGCAGGTGATCGATGTGCCGAGCCGCACTATTGTTAAGACATTGAAACCGGGCAAGGGTGTGTTGCACCTTGAATTCACCCCCAGGGGCGAACAGGTTTGGGTGTCGGTGCGCGACGAGAATCGGGTGGAGATTTACGATGCCGAAACCTTCGAAAAAATCGGTGAGTTGCCGGCCGACAAGCCCAGCGGCATTTTCTTTACGCCGCGCGCCCACCGCATCGGTCTGTGAGTGACCGAATAACCGGAAACTTGACCTAGAGCAAGGCTAGCCCTGAATGGGTAGTGCACACTGCTTTCATCCTGTTGCCGGCGAGGCCCTAAAATGACGGAGCTCGAACTTCATCTGCTCAACGATTTCCAGCGCGATTTTCCGCTGGTGCCGGCGCCGTTCGGCGTGCTGGCCGGACGTTTGGGGGTAAGTGAAGCCGATGTGCTGGAAACGCTAATTCAGCTTCAGGCGCGTGGTGCGGTGAGCCGGGTTGGTGCGGTGTTCAGACCGCATAGCATCGGCTCCAGCGCGCTTGCCGCGCTCGCCGTTCCTGCGGCGGAGCTCGATGAAGTGGCGCAGCTGGTGAACGGCTACGCCGAAGTGAATCACAACTACGAACGCGAGCACCACTATAACCTTTGGTTCGTCGTCGCCGCCGCCGACGAGGCGCGGGTGCGCGAGGTACTGGGCGAGATTGAGCATCGTACCGGCTGCCCGCTCCTGCATTTGCCGATGCTTGAAGACTATCACATCGATCTCGGCTTCGACTTGGTCCAGCCGCATCAGGGGCAACGTAGCGCTACCGCGAGGCGTGCCCCCTCCCCGTCGGATACGCTGCACCGGGCGGCTGTGCCGCAGCCATCCGAAACTGCGCTGATTGGCGCGGTCCAGCAAGGACTGCCGCTGGTGCCGCGTCCCTACGCGGAAATCGGGGCGAGCATTAACCTCACCGAGAGCGAAGTGATCGCCGGGCTCGCGCACTTGGCGGAACAGGGCATCATCAAGCGCATGGGGGTGGTGGTGCGCCACCATGAGCTCGGCTATCGCGCCAACGCGATGGTGGTATGGGACATTCCCGACGACCGGGTCAGTGCGCTGGGGCACTGCATCGGCAAGTTCGATTTTGTCACACTGTGCTACCGGCGGCCGCGGCGTTTGCCGGCCTGGCGCTATAACCTGTTTTCCATGATTCATGGCCAGAACCGCGACGAAGTGCTGAGCCTCGTGGCTCAGTTGAAGGAGCGGTGCGGCCTGCAGGATATCGCCCACGAAGTATTGTTCAGCCGTCGCCGCTTCAAGCAATGCGGTGCCCGCTACGTGGCAGATTCTGCCCCGGAGCAGGCTACCCTGCGCAACGTGGCCAGCGGGAGCTGAATATTCCGATGGATGAGTTGGACCGGGCAATCATCAATTCCCTGCAGGGCGGCTTCCCTGTCTGCGACCGCCCCTTTGCCGAGGTCGCGGCGCGGCTCCAGACCACCGAGCCGGAGCTGATTTCAAGAATTGACCAGCTTCTGAAGCAAGGAATTCTATCCCGCTTCGGCCCGATGTACCATGCGGAGCGCATGGGCGGAAGCCTGAGCCTGGCAGCGATGAAAATCCCGGAGTCCGATTTCGAGCGGGTGGCGGCAATCGTCAACGCGATGCCACAGGTCGCGCATAATTATGCGCGCGACCATGTGCTCAGTATGTGGTTCGTGCTCGCCACCGAAACACCCCAGGATCATGCGGAGGCGCTCAGGAAGATCGAACAGGAAACTGGTTATCCGGTCTATGACATGCCCAAGATCAAGGAGTATTTTGTCGGACTGAGGCTGGCGGTATGACACTCGAAGCCCCACTCGACGAGATCGACCGCCGTATTGTCCTGGCCACCCAGTCCGGCCTGCCCTTGGAGCCGCAGCCTTATCACGCGGTTGCCCGGCAGGTTGGGATTTCCCCCGAAGAGGTGATGGCGCGTATGCGCCGCATGCTCGAAACCGGCATGATCCGCCGTATCGGTGCGGTGCCCAATCATTACGCCCTGGGCTACAAGGCGAATGGCATGACGGTGTGGGATGTCCCCGATGAGAAGGTGGACGAACTGGGTGAACGGGTCGGCGCGCTGGATTTTGTCAGCCACTGCTATCATCGCCCGCGTCATCTGCCGGATTGGCCTTATAATTTTTTTGCCATGGTGCACGGCCATGACCGTGGTGAGGTGGAGGAGCAGGTACGCCGTATCGCAGAATTGCTCGGCGACGCCGACCGTGGCCATGAGATTCTTTACAGCACGCGCATCCTGAAGAAAACCGGGTTGCGGATAAGCGGGTGAGGAGTAATGAATCAAGAGTGATGAGTGAAGGGCGGTTTGTACCCATCGCCCCTTACTCATCACCCACTACCAGAGGTTAACTATGTTTCGTATTTCCCAATTCATGCAGGAAATTGCCCAGCCCACGCCACTCGGGTCGAAGCGCAATCCGCCCGGGCCGGTGGTGATCTGGAATTTGATCCGGCGCTGCAACCTGACCTGCAAGCACTGCTATTCGATTTCGGCGGACAAGGATTTTCCCGGCGAGTTGTCCACCGCGGAAGTTTTTACCGTGATGGACGATCTCAAGCACTTCCGAGTGCCGGTGCTGATCCTGTCGGGCGGCGAGCCGCTGCTGCGCCCGGATATTTTCGAGATTGCCCTCCGTGCAAAAGAGCTGGGATTCTATGTGGGTCTGTCGAGCAACGGCACGCTGATCGACGAAAGTAACATCGACCGCATCGCTGCGGTGGGGTTCGACTACGTCGGAGTGAGCCTGGACGGCATTCAGGAAACCCACGACAAATTCCGCCGCATGGCGGGTGCGTTCGACAAATCCATGCACGGCATCCGCCTGTGCAAGTTGCGCGGCATCAAGGTCGGCATCCGTTTCACTCTGACCCAGGATAATGCGCACGATTTGCCAGGCTTGCTGCAATTGATGGAAGAAGAAGATCTGGACAAGTTTTACCTGTCGCACCTCAACTATGCCGGCCGGGGCAACAAGAACCGCAAGGACGATGCATTCCATCAGACCACCCGGCAGGCGATGGACCTGTTGTTCGATACTTGCTGGCGTTACCAGAAAGAGGGCCGGCATAAGGAATTTGTCACCGGCAACAACGATGCCGACGGGGCCTATCTGCTGTTCTGGGTGCGGCGAAATTTCCCGCAGCTTGAAGAACATGTCCGCGCCAAGCTGGCGCAGTGGGGCGGCAATTCCTCCGGCGTCAACGTCGCCAATATCGACAATCTGGGGAATGTCCATCCCGATACCATGTGGTGGAACTACAATCTCGGCAATGTGCTCGAGCGGCCGTTCTCGGAAATCTGGATGGACACCTCCGACCCTATCATGGCCGGGCTGAAGGCGCATCCGCGCAAGGTCGGCGGGCGCTGCGGCGCATGCCGGCATTTCGATATCTGCGGCGGCAACACCCGGGTACGTGCCTGGCAGGTGAGCGGCGACCCGTGGGCGGAAGACCCCGCCTGCTATCTGGATGATGATGAAATCGGCATCGCTGTTGAGGCGGCTACTGAAAGTTGAAAATGATCAAAAAATCTCTGTGTCTCTGTGTCTCTGTGGCGGGTTTGTTCTTGGCGTTTGCCGCCTACGCCGGTCAGCCGGTTGAAAAAAACTACGCCGACCACTGCGCTTCTTGCCACGGCGCAGAGCGCCTGGGCGGCGCCGGGCCGGCGCTGCTGCCGGAGAATCTGGAGCGCCTGCGCCGGCCCGAGGCGTTCAAGACCATTGCCGAAGGGCGCATCGCCAGCCAAATGGCGGGCTTCGCCGACAAGCTCGCCAAGGACGAGATCCAGGCGCTGGTGGGCTTGATCTACCAGCCGTTGGCCAAGGCGCCGGTGTGGGGCGCGGACGAGATCATTACCTCGCATCTCCAGCACGTCACCGAGGCTCTGCCGGATAAGCCGGTATTCGACGCCGACCCGCTTAACCTCTTTGTGGTGGTGGAAGTGGGCGATCACCACGCCACCATCCTGGATGGCGACAAGTTCGAACCGATCCACCGTTTCCAGACCCGCTTCGCCCTGCACGGCGGGCCCAAGTTCTCCCCGGATGGCCGCTTTGTGTATTTCGCCTCGCGCGACGGTTGGGTCAGCAAGTTCGATATCTACAACCTGAAAACCGTGGCGGAGGTGCGCGCCGGCATCAACACCCGCAACATCGCCGTTTCCGGCGATGGCAAGACGGTGCTGGTGGGCAATTACCTGCCTCATTCGCTGGTGCTGCTGAATGCTGAGGATCTTACCCTGATCAAGGTGATTCCAACTGCCGATCGGTCCGGCAAGACTTCACGGGTTTCCGCGGTGTACCAGGCCGAACCGCGCGGCAGCTTCGTCGCGGCGCTGAAGGATGTGAAGGAGGTGTGGGAGATTCCCTACGGGGATAAGGATTTTCCGGTGCGGCGCATCGCCGTGGATAACTATCTGGATGACTTCTTTTTCGATCAGACCTACCGCCACCTGATCGGCGCATCGCGGGACGGGCAGAAGGGGCAGGTGATCGATCTCGATTCCGGCAAGAAAGTGGCGGAAATCGATTTGCCGGGCATGCCCCACCTGGGTTCCGGCATTACTTGGGAGTATCAGGGTCGTCCGGTGATGGCGACGCCCAATTTGAAAGAAGCGCTGGTGAGCGTGATCGACATGACCACCTGGCAGACGGTGAAGCAAATCAAGACAATCGGCCCCGGCTTCTTCATGCGCAGCCATGAAAACACGCCCTATGCCTGGACCGACGGCTTCAGTAGCGGCAACCCGGCCAGTCGTGACGCGATGACGCTGATCGACAAGCGCACCCTGGAAGTAGTGAAAATTCTTCGCCCGATTCCGGGCAAGACGGCGGCGCACGTGGAATTCACCCGCGACGGCAAATATGCGCTGGTCAGCGTGTGGGAGATGGATGGCGCGCTGGTGATCTACGATGCGGCCACCCTCAGAGAGGTCAAGCGACTGCCGATGAAGAAACCATCCGGCAAGTATAACGTCTACAATAAGATTACTCGCTCAGCCGGGACCAGCCACTGATTTACTGCTGGCCGTAGGCGCGGAGTTTGCCCATATCCAGGATGGTTACGTCCTTGCCTTTGACATTGATCAGACCGGCTGCGGACAAGTCGTGCAGGACCCGGGAAAAGGTTTCCGGCGAGATGTTGAGGCGCGAGGCGATCACGGTTTTGCTGGCGGTTAGATTGACGTGTAGATCCTTGCAGCTGTCAGGATTGTCGCAGTCATGTTGCAGCAGGTAGCCGATTACTCGCTGGGTGCAGGAGCGCAAGCTGTAGGCTTCAACATCGCCGATCAGGCTGTGCAGCCTGCTGCTTAGCCCGGCCAGCATCTTGCGGCAGAAAATCGGATCGCGCTCGATTCCATCGAACACGGCCGTTTTGGAAATATGCAGCAGCAGGGAATCGGCCAGAGCCTGGGCATAGACCGGGTAAGGCATGCCCATGAACATCACCGCTTCCCCGAAGGTTTTGCCGGGGCCAACCAGATGCACCACCTTTTCCACTCCCTGCGGCGATGAGAATGCCAGCTTCAACTGGCCGTGAACCACGACGTAAAAGCCCTGGGACGGATCACCCCGCTGAAACACTATTTCCCCGCGCGTAGTGTGCAATTCCCTGGTGTTTTGCGCGATCCGGCCGATTTCTTCCGGGCCCATTTGCTTGAACAGGGGGAGATTGGCCAGAATTGCGTGAACCTTGGTGATGCTCAAATCATTTCCTCTCGGGAGTCGGTCAGTATCGCTGCGGGGTAAGCAACAGAAAATACTACCGATTTACATATCGGAATGCAATTTTATGCAGTGTAGCGTGCTTGTAGGTTTGGTTTGTCGCAAGATATTCGAAATATTTGATTTATGTCAAGGCCGGTGAAACCGTTTGCGCGCAATCTTATTCCCACGATATGAAAGTGGGATTATGTCCTGTGACAAACGGCATTAGCCGCGCGCAATTTATCCGCGGGAATTTCAATGGATCCAAGCAAGTAATCCGTCCGCCTTGGGCGGTGGCCGAGCCGGATTTTGTGGAGGCATGCAGCCGTTGCGGTGACTGCGTTGGAATTTGTCCCGAGAAAATCCTGGAAACCGGTCGGGGCGGCTTCCCCCAAGTGAATTTTTCCAAAGGAGAGTGCACTTTCTGCGGCGACTGCGCTGGGAAGTGCACAAGTGGCGCCTTGAACAAGCGGAATTTCGATGCGCCCTGGCCACTATTGAAGGCCATCATCGAACCATCCTGCTTGGCCCTGAAGCAAGTGGTGTGCCACACCTGCGGTGAGTCCTGCCCGGCTGGCGCCATCCGCTTCAGAATTTCTGTCGGCGCGGTTGCCCGGCCGGAAGTTGATCCTGCGGCCTGCACCGGCTGTGGGGCGTGTTATGGGCCATGCCCGGTTTCCGCCGTAACGATCGGCGAGATACTTGCGGAAGCGGCTGCTTGAACGATTTTGGGAAACGATGATTTTTTGCGAGGAGGTCTTAAATGAAGTTGACGCGACGGGAATTTATCAAGACCAGTGCAGTAGCCGCGACGGCCGTTGCGGCTGGGGTGACGGTGCCGGGCGTGCGGGAAGCGCTGGCGGCGGGCGGCGATACCGGCATTAAATGGGACAAGGGCGCCTGCCGTTTCTGCGGCACCGGTTGCGGCGTGCTGATCGGCACTAAGGGTGGCCGCATAGTGGCAACCCAGGGCGATCCGGATGCGCCGGTCAACAAGGGCCTGAACTGTATCAAGGGCTATTTCCTGTCCAAGATCATGTATGGCAAGGATCGCCTGACCACGCCTCTGCTGCGGATGAAAGACGGCAAGTTCGACAAGAACGGCGAATTCACCCCGATCAGCTGGGATGCAGCCTTCGATATCATGGAGCTGAAGGTCAAGGAAACCCTGAAAGCCAAGGGCCCGACCGCCATTGGTATGTTCGGTTCCGGCCAGTGGACGGTTTGGGAAGGCTACGCTGCCGCCAAGCTGTTCAAGGCCGGTTTCCGCTCCAACAACCTTGACCCCAACGCCCGCCATTGCATGGCTTCCGCCGTGGCCGGCTTCATGCGCACCTTCGGCATCGATGAGCCGATGGGCTGCTACGATGACGCCGAGCACGCCGATGCCTTCGTGCTGTGGGGCTCCAACATGGCCGAGATGCACCCGATCCTGTGGTCGCGCATTACCGACCGCCGTCTCACCGCGTCGCACGTCAAGGTGCATGTGCTGTCCACCTTTACCCACCGCAGTTGCGAACTGGCGGACAACGAGCTGATTTTCACGCCGCAGTCCGATCTGGCGATCCTCAACTACATCTGCAACTACATCATCCAGAACAAGGCGGTGAATGAGGATTTCGTCAAGAAGCATGTCAACTTCAAGAAGGGGGTGACCGACATCGGCTACGGCCTGCGCCCCAACCATCCGCTCGAGCAGGTTGCCGGCAATAACGGTTACCCCGGTGCCGATGGCAAACCCAAGGGAGACCCCAACAAGGCTGCGCCGATCACCTTCGACGAGTTCAAGCAGTTCGTTTCCGAATACACCCTGGACAAGGCCCATGAAATCTCCGGTGTGCCCAAGGACAGGCTGGAGGAACTGGCCAAGGCTTATGCCGATCCCAAGACCAAGGTGGTGTCCTACTGGACCATGGGTTTCAACCAGCATACCCGCGGCACCTGGGTCAACAACATGATCTACAACGTCCATCTGCTGGTGGGCAAGATCTCCGAGCCCGGCAACGGCCCGTTCTCGCTGACCGGCCAGCCCTCGGCGTGCGGTACGGCGCGCGAGGTGGGTACTTTCTCGCATCGCCTGCCCGCCGACATGGTGGTGATGAACCCGAAACACCGTGAAATTGCCGAGAAAATCTGGAAGCTGCCCGCTGGCACCATTCCCGACAAGCCCGGTTTCCACGCCGTGCTGCAAAGCCGCATGCTGAAGGATGGCAAGCTCAATTTCTACTGGACTTCCACCACCAACAACATGCAGGCGGGGCCCAACGTCAACGGCGAGGTCTATCCAGGTTGGCGTAACCCGGCCAACTTCATCGTCGTGTCCGACTGCTACCCGACCCTGTCAGCGCTGGCTGCCGACCTGATCCTGCCCTCTGCGATGTGGATGGAGAAGGAAGGCGCCTATGGCAACGCCGAGCGCCGCACCCAGTTCTGGCGCCAGCAGGTCAAGCCGCAGGGCGATGCGCGTTCCGACCTGTGGCAGTACATCGAATTCTCCAAACGCTTCAAGGTGGAGGAGGTGTGGCCGGCGGATTTGATCGCCAAGATGCCGGAATACAAGGGCAAGACCCTGTACGACGTCCTTTACGCCAACGGTCAGGTCAACAAGTACCCCATGGCGGATATTCAGAAGGGCTACCCGAACAGCGATTCCGAAATGATCGGCTTCTACCTGCAAAAGGGCCTGTTCGAGGAATACGCCACCTTCGGTCGCGGCCACGGCCACGATCTGGCCGACTTCGAGCAGTACCACAAGGCACGCGGCCTGCGTTGGCCGGTGGTGGACAACAAGGAAACCTTGTGGCGCTTCCGCGAGGGTTATGACCCTTATGTGAAGAAGGGCGAAGGAATCAAGTTCTATGGACACCCAGACGGCAAGGCGGTGATTTTTGCGCTGCCCTACCAGCCGGCCGCCGAGCAGCCTGACAAGGAATACGATCTGTGGCTGTGCACTGGCCGCGTGCTGGAGCACTGGCACACCGGCTCGATGACGCGGCGCGTGCCGGAGCTGTACAAGGCATTCCCGGATGCGCTGGTGTTCATGCACCCGGATGATGCCAAGAAGCGCGGCCTCAAGCGCGGTGACGCGGTGAAGCTGGTGACCCGTCGCGGCGAGGTGATGACCCGTGTCGAAACCCGCGGCCGCAACAAAATGCCGGTCGGGCTGGTGTTCATTCCCTTCTTCGACGAAAGTCGCATGGTGAACAAGCTCACGCTGGACGCGACCTGCCCCATTTCCAAGGAAACCGATTTCAAGAAATGTGCGGTTAAGGTGGTGAAGGCCTGAAGCCAGGCTAAATATTGACTCGATGGAGGATCAAATGAAGATTCATTACTCGTTGACCGCGACAATGCTCGCTGCGGTTGCTGCTGTTCTGTTCGTGGCGTCCTGCGCCACTACTCCGGCGGAGAAGGCCGATGTGAGGGGACTGCGTCCAAACCAGCTGACCGAACAGGATTTGGTGCCAGCCATGACTGAATATGTCGGCAAGACGCCTGGCGAGCAGGAAAGGATAGTGCGCAACTTCGAACAGCAGCCGCCGCTGATCCCGCACAAGATCGATGGCTATCGTATCGATTTCAAGGCGAACCGCTGCCTGGAGTGCCACGACCGGCCTTTCTTCAAGGAGGAAAACGCACCCAAGATCGGCGACAGCCATTACCGGGACCGGGAGGGCAAGGAGCTGAAGCATATCTGGATGGGGCGCTACAACTGCACCCAGTGCCACGTGCCGCAGGCCAACGCGCAACCGCTGGTGAGCAACACTTTCCAGTCGATCAAGGCCGGAAACTGAGCTTTTGCGCTACAACCATCCTCCGCAACAGAAATCACTGTTGCGGAGGATTTTTATTGTAGTACACTAAACTTGACGGAATAGTCCGAATTAAGTCCTGCGGGTTCACAGAGGGCTTAATCAGCGGCCCCGCGAATAGCGCCAAGGATATGGTGCGTTGGTTGTCGTAATATCAATAACCGAATAAAAGGAGGAACAATGAATCTCAAGCTGATCAATTTTGCTTTGCTTGCAGGGGGGCTCGCTGTTAGCTCGTCGCTGTGGGCGGCCCCTTCCACGCCCGCGATGCTATCGAACACCTGCGCGGGTTGCCATGGCACCAATGGCGCCAGCGCAGGCCCGAGCATGCCGATCATTGCCGGCCAGCCTGCCGCGTATATCGAAGACTCCATGAAGAAGTTCAAGAGCGGGGAGCGGCCTTCCAGCATCATGGGTCGGCTGGCCAAGGCTTATACCGACGACGACTTCAAGGCGATGGGCGAATTCTTTGGCGACAAGAAGTTCATCCGTCACAAGCAGGATGTTGATGCAGCCAAAGTGGCCAAGGGCAAGCAGGTGCATGAGCAGAACTGCAAGAAATGCCATCAGGAAGGCGGGCGCGAGTCCGAGGATGGCGGCGTGATTGCCGGCCAGTGGAAGGAGTATCTGCAGATTAACGTGAGCGATTTCCAGTCGAAGAAGCGTCCAATGCCGAAGAAAATGGCGGAAAAATTCGAGGGCTTGAGCCAGGATGAACTCGATGCCCTGATTAACTTCTACGCAAGCCAGCAATAACGGTATCCGGAGGATAACAACATGACTATGAATCGCAGAAGTTTCATTAAATTGGTGGGTGCCGCCACTGGCGTTGGACTGGCCGGTGCGCCCTTTATCTCGAACGCGGCTGAAATCATGCCGAAGAAGGGGCGCCGCGTTGTAGTGGTTGGCGGCGGTTACGGCGGCACCATCGTCGCCAAGTACATCCGCATGAACGACCCTTCCATCGAAGTGGTGCTGATCGATCGCGACAAGATCTTCATTTCCTGCCCGTTCAGCAACCTGGTGATTGGCGGCAGCCGCAAGCTGGACGAAAACAAGATCACGCGCGAGGGCTTGGCTTCCAATCACGGTGTCAAGCTGGTTTACGATGAAGTGACCGCAGTGGATACTGCCGCCAAGAAAGTCGTTCTTACCGGCGGCACCCTCAGCTATGATCGCCTGGTGCTTTCTCCCGGCATCGACTTCCGCTTCGAGGAAATCGAGGGCTACGACCCGGTAACAACGCCAAAGGTCATTCCCCACGCCTGGAAAGCCGGCGAGCAGACCCTCCTGCTGCGCAAGCAGTTGGAGGATATGCAGGCAGGCGGCACGGTAGTGCTTTCGATCCCGGTGACCCCGTTCCGCTGCCCGCCCGGGCCCTATGAGCGGATCAGCCAGATCGCCTGGTACCTGAAGAGCCACAAGCCGGGTTCCAAGATCATCGCCCTCGACGCCAATCCGGATATCGTGTCCAAGGCCGGCCTGTTCCGCAAGGGATGGGCGAAGCACTACGACGGCATGATCGACTACCGCGCCGCCAACAAGGTGGTCAAGGTCGATGCCAAGAAGCGCAGCGTCGATACCGGCGTGGAAGAAATCGCCGGTGCCGTGGTCAACCTCATTCCGCCGCAAAAGGCCGGGCTGATTGCCCACAAGGCGGGCGTGGTGGGCGAGGACAAGAAATGGTGTCCGGTCAACCAGGTGACCTACGAGTCCACCATCGCCAAGGATGTCCACATCATCGGCGACGCCGCCATCGCTGGCGCGATGCCGAAGTCGGGCTACTCCGCCAATTCCCAGGCGAAAGTGTGCGCGCTCAACATCGTGCAGTTGATGAACGACAAGGACCTGATTGACCCCTCCCACGTGAACGTCTGCTACAGCTATCTTACGGACAAGGAAGCCGTCACGGTTTCCGCCGTTTACAAAGTGGCGGAAGGCAAAACCATTGCCGTGCCGAATTCCGGTGGCGTATCGCCGGATCTGTCCGAGCTGGAAGCAATCTATGGACGTAGCTGGATCAAAAACATCCTGACCGAGATGTCTACCTGATCTTTCTGGGTAGATGCAAGATCAAGCCCCGCGCGTGCGGGGCTTTTTTTATGCGTACCGTACGGAGAAGGTTTCGAACATCGCGCCGATGCGGCTGCATAAGGCATCGTCCAGAAGTCCCCGGGCTGAGTAAGTGCTGACTGCTGCGTCGGCGCACCCCTGGGGCCTGAATTCCTGTAGTACGTAATGTTTTGCGCCCAGCCCGCGCAATTCCTCTGCCAGGCGCAGTATTGAGTCCGGGGTGTGATACAACGGGTGTGCCGTGGTGCGAAATTCATGCGGAATGCCGCTTTCCAGCAGTAGCCCAGCGCTTTCCCAAGCCTTGTCACCGCTTTCCGGGGTGTTTGTTACCTTGGCATAATCCGCGAGGCAGGCCTTGATATCCATGCCTACCCAGTCCAGGCTGGGCAAAAGTTCTTTCAGGCGTGATGGATAAGTGCCGCCGGTATGCAGCCCGATTTTGAAGCCGAGGTCGCGGACTTCGCTGATGGCGGATTGGATGTTGTTTTGCAGGGTAGGCTCCCCGCCGCTGAATACGACCGCATCCAGCAGTCCTTGGCGACGGTGCAGGAAATTCATTACTGCCGACCAATCGAGTTGGCCGTTATCGCGGGGGATAAGATGGGGATTGTGGCAATAGCCGCAGCGCCAGGGACAGCCCTGGCAAAATACCACCGCCGCCAGGCATCCGGGGTAATCAGTGCTGGTCAGCGGGGTAAGGCCACCGATTTGTAGGGTAGACAAGATGAGCTACAAGCAGCGAAAAATGCAAGAGCGGTTGAACGCTCTCGCACCTTTCGGGCATGCCGAAACTAAGCGGCCAGCTTGGCGCGGCATTCCTGGAAGTACTTGCGCTCGTAATGCTCGCCTTTTTTGCCGATGTTGAACGATGCCACAGGTCGATGGTAGCCCATTACGCGGGTCCACACTTCGCAGGGCTGGCGCTCCTCGTCGGTCAAAACGATTTCATCGGTATTGAGGTTGGTCTGGTTGGACAGATCGGTCATGGCACTCTCCTTTAGTGATGTTATAGGTAGTTGGTCAGGCGGCGGCCAACTTTTTGTTGCGCTTTTCGGCCAGGCGTTCCTGGTCGCATTTCGGGCAGTATTTATGTTCGCCATCAAGATACCCGTGCTGAGGGCAAATCGAAAATGTCGGCGTAATCGTGATATAAGGCTGGCCGAATTGTTCCAGGGCGCGGCGCACTAGCGTCTTGCAGGCTTCCGCGCTGGTGATGCGCTCGGTCATGTAGAGGTGCAGCACGGTGCCGCCGGTGTATTTCTTCTGTAACACTTCTTGCCGCTCCAGCGCCTCGAACGGATCGTCGGTGAAGCCGACCGGCAGTTGCGAGGAGTTGGTGTAGTAGGGCATGTCCTTGGTGCCGGCCTGGATGATGTCGGCGAAGCGCTTGCGGTCCTCTCTGGCGAAGCGGTAAGTGGTGCCTTCAGCCGGAGTCGCTTCCAGGTTGTACATGTGGCCGGTTTCTTCCTGGAAGGCGAGCATCCTGGCGCGCACGTGATCGAGCAGGCGCACCGCGAAAGCGTGGCCCCATTCGGTCGTGATGTCGTGCTCGTCATGGGTGAAGTTGCGGATCATCTCGTTGATGCCGTTGACGCCCAGCGTGGAGAAGTGATTGCGCAGCGTACCGAGGTAGCGCTTGGTGTAGGGGAACAGCCCCGCGTCCATGTGGCGCTGGATCACCTTGCGCTTGATTTCCAGGCTGTTCTTGCCGATTTCGAGCAGTTCGTCGAGGCGGCTGAGCAGGGCCTCCTCGTTGTTCTGGTAGAGGTAGCCAAGGCGGGCGCAGTTGATGGTGACCACGCCCACCGAACCGGTCTGCTCGGCGCTGCCGAACAGTCCGTTGCCGCGCTTCAGGAGCTCGCGCAGGTCGAGCTGCAGGCGGCAGCACATCGAGCGTACCATGTTGGGCTTGAGCTCGGAATTGATGAAGTTCTGGAAGTAGGGCAGGCCGTATTTTGCCGTCATCTCGAACAGCAGGGTGGCGTTTTCGCTTTCCCACGGGAAGTCCGGCGTCATGTTGTAAGTCGGGATGGGGAAGGTGAACACCCGTCCTTTGGCGTCGCCGGTGGTCATCACCTCGATGTAGGCGCGGTTGATCATGTCCATCTCGACCTGAAGATCGCCATAGCTGAACGGCATTTCCTTGCCGCCGACGATGGGGATTTGCTCGCGCAGGTCTTCCGGGCAGACCCAGTCGAAGGTCAGGTTGGTGAACGGCGTCTGGGTGCCCCAGCGCGACGGCACGTTGAGGTTGTAGATCAGCTCCTGAATGTACTGCTTGACGCAGGAATAGGGCAGGTTGTCATTGCGGATGAAGGGCGCCATGTAGGTGTCGAAGGAGGAGAACGCCTGCGCGCCGGCCCATTCATTCTGCAGGGTGCCGAGGAAGTTGACGATCTGGCCGACGGCGGAAGACATGTGCTTGGGCGGGCCGGCCTCGACCTTGCCCGGCACGCCATTGAGGCCCTCGTGGAGCAGGGTGCGCAGCGACCAGCCGGCGCAGTAGCCGGCCAGCATGTCCAGGTCGTGCACGTGGATGTCGCCCTCGCGGTGAGCGACGCCGACTTCCGGTGGGTAGACATGGTTGAGCCAGTAATTCGCCACCACCTTGCCGGACACGTTCAGGATCAGGCCACCCAGAGAGTAGCCCTGGTTGGCGTTGGCGTTGACGCGCCAGTCCATCTGGTCGAGGTATTCGTTGATCGAGCTTTCCACATCCACCACCGTTTTGCGATCCAGGCGCAGCTTGGTGTGCTGTTCGCGGTAGACGATGTAGGCGCGGGCAGTCTTGAGGTGGTTGGCGGTGATCAGCACCTGCTCGACGGCGTCCTGGACTTTCTCGATGTGCGGCGGCTCGGCGCGGAATTTGTGGATCAGGACCTTGACCACCTGGGCGGTGAGCAGGAATGCTTCGTTGGCGTCAAAATCACCGGTAGCGGCGCCGGCCCGCTGGATAGCGGAACGGATTTTTTCCGAGTCGAACGGGGCTAACGTGCCGTCGCGCTTGAGGACGCCCTTGAGAAGTGAAACCAGATTGATGCTGCCGCTTTCCGGCTGATTGTCTGCCATTGCTCTGTCTCCTGACTTGTTTTTGTGAGATTGGTCTTTGCGCTACGCTCCGGGGAGCAGAATAGCTTGGTTGACAAATATCATAAACCACTAGATGTTGTGATTTTTAATTAAATTTACTCACTATCTAGTGGTATGTCAAGAAGAGATGCGGGGTTTGTTATCCCGAATGAATGGCAAAAAATTAACGCCCAGCGGCAAGCAGGCGGGACGCGGCTTTTTCCAATACCGGGCCGGGCATGAGCTGGGATAGTTCCAGTTTTGGCAGTTCTACCGCGTCGAGCGTATTCTTGGCGATCAGCCCGAGTTCGGTATCGCCCTCCACCACTAGGCGACGGCTGAAAAACAGGGTGTCCGGATCTTCCTTGCGTGTACCGAGCATGATGAAATCGTAAGCGCTGGCGCTGATGGTCAGATCCGGTGTTTTCCCCTCCTTGCAGGCGACAAAGCCGGTAGCGTTGATGGAGAAGAAAAAGCTGACGCCCACATCGGTCACGCGGATGCTGATCAGCTTGCCATGCAGCGGTTCCAGCAGATCGGGCTGGATGATGCGGCCCAGCGCCAGATTCAGCGCCTGGCTGAAGAGCAGCGAATGTGGGTAGGCTGGCAACAGCGACAGAGCCGCGCCAAATGGTTTGGGGAATTTGAAAGCGGGCAGGTTCATGGGGTTGTTCCTTCAGTAGACTAGTTCAGGATCATTTTATCCGGTTTGTAGGCTGAGGCCAACGCCCCATCCGGATTTGTGCTGAAGGCGCTATCTTCGCTTGACGATTAAAAAAGCGTATAATCAATCGCTTATATTTTGTATGCCCTAGGTAACCCTAGGCTTTATCTGGATGGCGGTGTTTTTGGATGAATGAGATCGGAGTGAGCAGTGATCAATAATGATGTTTTACGCAGCGTTCGATATGCGCTGGATCTTGGCGATGCAAAAGTCGTGGAGATCATTAAGCTGGCCGGGCGTGACCTCGCGCAATCCGACCTCGCGAGCTTCCTGAAGAAAGAGGATGAAGAAGGCTTTGTCGAGTGCGACGACGAGGTCATGCTGTCGTTTCTGGACGGGCTGATCATATACAAAAGAGGCAAGATGGAGTCCAGGGCGAACCAGGATAACAAACCGGAACGACTGACCAACAACACCATACTGAAAAAACTGCGGGTTGCCTTCGAGTTGAAGGAAGAGGACATGCATAAAGTTCTGGAACTGGCGGGGTTCAGTGTATCCAAACCTGAACTGAGCGCGCTGTTTCGAACGAAAGGGCATAAAAACTACCGGGCATGCGGCGATCAGCTCCTCCGGAATTTTTTAAAGGGCCTGACCATTCGTCACCGAGGCTGATTGAAAAGATGAAAATTCCGAAAAGAATGGAACCGCTGGTCGAAGACGGCCTGGTCGACGAGGTCATCCGCCAACTCATGAGCGGCAAGGAGGCGATGGTCTTCGTGGTCCGTTGCGGGGAAGAGATACGCTGCGCGAAGGTGTACAAAGAGGCCAACAAACGCAGCTTTCGCCAGAGCGTGGATTACACCGAAGGCCGCAAGGTGAAAAACAGCCGCCAGGCCCGCGCCATGGAGAAGGGTTCCAAGTATGGACGCAAAGCGCAGGAGGAGGCGTGGCAGAGCGCCGAAGTGGACGCCTTGTACCGCCTCGCCGCCGCCGGCGTGCGCGTGCCCAAGCCGTATAACTTCCATGAGGGCGTGCTGCTCATGGAGCTCGTGACCGACGACAACGGCAATGCCGCCCCCCGGCTCAACGATGTGGCGCTGACCGAAGAGCGCGCCAGAGAGTACCACCACGCATTAATCCAGCAGGTGGTGCGCATGCTCTGCGCCGGCGTCGTCCACGGCGACCTGTCCGAGTACAACATCCTCGTCGGCAGCGACGGGCCGGTCATCATCGACCTGCCGCAAGCGGTTGACGCTGCTGGCAACAACCACGCCAGCAGCATGCTGGACCGGGACGTCACCAACCTGGCGAACTACTTCGGCCAGTTTGCCGCCGACCTTAAGACTAGCGACTATGGCAAGGAGATCTGGTCGCTCTACGAGAGCGGCGAGCTGCACGCCGAGGTCAAGCTGACCGGTCGCTTTGAGCGCATTGTAAAGCCGGCTGATCTGGTTGGGGTGATGCGGGAGATTGATGATGCACGGGCTGCGGAGGCGGCGCGCTTGGCGCGGATTGCCGTCGTGTAGTTCGCAGAACGTTTGAATTCACTTGTCTGCGCGGTTTTTCGCGCAGGTCCGGTTGATTGCCGGGTTATGCGGCACGTTGAGTTACCTCAACGTACATGACTTCAAAGCACGGCGGAAGCGATACAACGTTCAGCGAGTTACGCGCGAACGCGTTTTCATAGAGCCGGACGATTGGGCCGGTAGCAGAATGTCGAAGGTGTCCGACTGCGCTGAACGAAGTATTGTGGTCATCGCGGAGCAATGAATTGCGGCCGTGGTACGAATCCACGATTCGACTGTCTTTGAGTTCCACAGTCATTTCGCCGTACATAGCCGCGATGAAATCGTGCTGCTCGGTGCCGAAAATCTGCATGGGGTCGAGATTGTTGTAGACTAAAAGGATGCTAGGTGCTCCGAGTTTTGCGCCGACCTGAACCTGCTTCCGTGAGTCAAAAATCTTCTGTCGGATGTGGGACCCAACGGTCCTTGAACTGACACCTTGCGACATTTTAAAATTATCGTCTTCGTCAATTTGCTTAACTTCAAAATCAGTAGTGTCCGGTTAACTTGCGAATTCGTGCGCCGAAGCCAAGCATTGGCGCGGGCTACGGAGCAATTTATTTTGGTGCCGATTTGAAATCAGTTTTCTCATATGCAGGTTCGCGTAACTTCCA
>Ga0307375_10000937_pt1 | contig 33685 bp, 39 predicted proteins | sample TR1MG_FD_202531 | JGI IMG/M metagenome (GOLD analysis project Ga0307375, IMG submission 202531) | Soil microbial communities from Risofladan, Vaasa, Finland - TR-1 | ecosystem: Environmental > Terrestrial > Soil > Coastal area > Acid sulfate soil | place: Finland: Risofladan, Vaasa | collected... | reverse complement strand
CCATTTGGAAATAAATTACAAACTGTAGAATTTTCTGAATCAGGAGGTCTTTGGATGGTTCTTGGAAAAAATGGCCATGGAAAATCTTTCTTTGTTAATTTACCTAAGATATTGTATTATGGTAAGTTAGATAAATTCAAGAAGGATGAAATTGCTAATAGAATGAATAAACATGGTTGGATTAAAGGAGAAATTTCTGTTAATCCAACAACTGATGTTACAATTGAAAGAAAAATATCACCATCAGATTTAATTGTTTACAAATATGCTCCTGGGGAAGAACCTAATGATGACAACGATATTGGAAAAAGTGGTATAGCAAACTATCAGGCTTATATAGATGCTGAAGTTACCGGACTGCCATACCACATCTTTTCCAATATTATTTCATTATCCGTTAATGATTTTAAGTCATTTATTTCAATGACTCCCCATGACAAACGTATCATTATTGATAAGTTATTTGCTATGGAGGTCATCAATAAAATGAATGATCTCGTTAAGTCTGATTTAAGGGACATAAAAATGAATATGTCGTTGTTTGATAGAGAAATAATTTCTCTTAAAAATAACATTAATTCAGCTGTAAAAGAATTAGCAAAATTAGAAGAGCAAGTTACCAAAGATAACACAGTTAGAATTAGTGAAATAACAACCCAATTAACCGCTTATAAACCAAAACTTAAAGAAGGATATGCTAAGAGAAATGAATACCTTTCTAAAAAACAAGAAATAACAACATCTTATAATATTTTTCTCCAACAAAAATCTAAATTAAATCAAGAAATACGAGATATCCAACGACAGATTGATTTATATGATCAAGATAAATGTCCAACATGTGAAACTCCTTTTTCTGAAGCTAGATTTGAGTTAATTAAAGAAAAATTGCATAATGATATTGATCAAAAGAAAAATTCCTTAGAAAATATTTCCAAAAGTGAAGACACATATAAAATCGCTTTTGATAAATTAGATGATGGAATAAACAAAATTAATGATTTTATTATTCAATATGAATCTGCATATAAAACTTTAGAAGGAGAACTCAATAGGCTTAAAGCGCATAAACCACAAGAATTTGTTAGTATAAGAAACATTATTAATAAGAATTCTAGACAATTACAAGAAAAAGAAGGAGAAAAAGTAAAATATGATGATGACTTTAAATATCTTGCAATGTTAGAAGAACTTTATTCTGACGCAGGTGTTAAAAAGAAAATTCTTGAAAGCTATCTTCCAACATTAAATAAAGAAATTGAATTTACATTACATGAACTTCATTTTCCATATTCTTTAACATTTAATTCTGATTTTGAACCGGAATTATATCAACTTGGATTAGAAATAAGTGTTGATACTTTATCAACAGGAGAAAAGAAAAGAGTTGATTTAGCTGTATTGATTTCTATTATTAGGATGTTAAAAAGAAAATACCCCTCATTAAATATTTTCATGTTAGATGAAGTTCTTTCATCTATTGATGGAGATGGAATTTATGATATCATTGGATTGTTACAAAGCATATCTAAGGAAATGAACATAAATATTTTCATCATTAACCACTCACCATTACCAATTGAACATTTCGATTTTAAGATACAAATATCTAAAAATGCAGGCTTCTCTGATATTGAAGTTGAAGAATTAGAAAGAGAAGGAGATTAACAATCTCCTTTTTGGTTTTAGATATATAAAATAAATTGTCTTTAATATGGATGATCTTAAAAGATTGGAAGGAAAAATCATTGATTCTGTTCACGAAGATACGGACGGGGTTAACTCATATTTCATTATTAAATTTAAAGATGGTGGCAAATTAAACATCACTTCTTATCTTAATGGTGATGAGGGAGTTGCTCAATTAGATGTAGACACAAATGGATTACAACCATCAGATATTTTAGGAAAAAAGATTCTTAAATTTACTGAAGAGTTTGATGGTGAGTTTGATCATTTAAATATTGATTTAGAAGGAGGACATAAACTTTCATTTGTTCCATTTTCAAGTACTGAAGATTCCACCGCCGGGTTATCTACATCAGTTTATGCTGGAGAAAAAATAGTAGCAGAATCTTTATCGGAAAATATGTATCAAAAATGGGGGGAATATCCAATGAGTAAACCACAATACGAAGAAGGAGAAACACCAGAAAGAGTTGCTCAAGAAATATTAGAAGAATTAGAAGAGTGGTTAAAAAAACAACAAATATATGATGAAGACGAAGAGTTATCTGAAATCGAATCTTGGTTAATAATAAATACAGATGATGAACCGACTGCTGTTAGAAATAAAGTTATGGAATTAGTAACACAAAAATATGATATTCACCCTAATACTTTAGGATAAATTTTAAAAATAAAAATGCGCTATGAAAAAAATGTTTGTAGACGAATCTTTAAATGAATTTGGCAAAAGGGGTAGACCTCGTAAGATTAAAAACGTAGATCCAGAAGAAACAGATAATTGGTATGAGTCCGAGGATGAATTTGATGCCGATGAACCAACTGGTCCAGAACAAATAGAGGATGTTGAGTTAGAAGATGAAGTTACTGATGCAGCTTTAGTTAAAAAAATTACTAAAACATTAGATAATGAACTTCAGATTCCAGAATTTAGTAGAGGTATTTTAAAATTTAAAGTAAGATCATCAGGAGAAAAAATTAAAGGCAGTCCAATGGCTAAATTAAGTGGAGGAGAAGCTTATTTGTTTAAAACTCAAAATGGAATGAAGAAAATCAGAGTAGATGATATGATTGTTGAGACATTTAAAGGTCCTGTAAAATTCGTATCTGAATCAGTAAAAGATTATGAATAGAAAATTACTTAATACTTTATTTGAATATTATGGAGTTGATCCTTCAACAGTTCCTGATTATACAATGTTTTGGGCACTTTATGCTACATCATTCTATGAAAGGTTATTTAAAAAAATAGATGATGAAGAAAGACTAGAAAAATTGTATAATTTCTATATGCATAGTTCTAAACTAGATAAAAGAGCTAAAAAAGCTTTAACTTTTTTCTATAATATCAGAAGAGATGAAATGGCAGATCCAGATTATTGGAGTAAAGTAGGTGGAAAAAAATTAGCTAATGAAAATAAAAAAGAACCAATGAAAGCAAAATTTGTAAATGAATATTTTGATTCAGAATCAGATGAGTTATCCAAAGTAAAAATGGAAGCTGAAAGAATTAGCAAAGAAGAAGGTGTGGTTCAACATGTGAATGAAATTCGTCCTGGAGTTTATAGAATAGAAGATTGGTATGATTCTGATCAAACTGTTGCTTCTTATGAAAATGGCAGAATATTAGAATCATTAAATGAATCAATGTCAAGATATTGTGATTTTTATAAAACTAAAGATGGAAAATGGTACATGGATTTAGCATCCAACGAATATGGAGAATGGGACGACGCAACTACTTATGGACCTTTCAATTCCGAAGAAGCCGTTGAAAAATATTTAGATAACAATTTCTCTAATCCAGGTGGAATGGGAGTTGATGATTCAGGAGAAAGAGAAGTTCCAACAGAAAGTCCTAATGGAAGTAGAGTAGTAAGACCTGGCGGAGGTGGAGGTGGAATGATGATGGGTGGATATGGTAGAAGATGGTAAAAATTATATAAAAATATTTAACAAGACCTAAGGAAACTTAGGTCTTTTTTTGTCATAAAAACTACATGAAAATAAACAATCTTTTAGAAGAATTTGTAGAAACATTTATGCCTGAAGATTTTGTATGGCGTAAGGGACAAAAGGAAGCAATTGAACAAATAATCAATGCTTATGAAAAAGGATCAAAAACTGTAATTTTAGATGCTCCTGTTGGATCTGGAAAATCTATTATTGGAATGGCTGTTGCCTTTATTTTAAATGAAAATGGAAAGAAAGGGTACATATTAGCTTCTGATATTTCGTTACAAGAACAATATGAAAATGACTTTAGAAAATATCACCTAAGATGGGGATCTGTGAAAGGAATTGACAATTATCTGTGTATTGATAATATGGAGAAAAATTCCCTTGGTACTTGTCGAATAAGAAATAAAAAACCAAGAGGAATGCATTGTTACACAGAATGCCCTTATTTTAATGCTAGGGATTTTGCATCAGAATCAAAAACAGCTCTTCTTAATTATGCCTATTGGCTTATAATGCAAAACTATGTAAATAATCACATGGATGAAGATGAACAATTATTTCCACCAAGAGATTTTACAATATGTGATGAAGGCCATAAAATTCTTGATATTGTCCAAAATCATTATTCCCCAAGATTTGATTCTAAAACACTTGACAAATTAGAAAAATTAACAAATTTCTTTGGGACATATAAAATAAAAGATCATGAAAAAGATTTCCAATCACTTAAAGTTTTAACTAAAGCTTTATTCGATTTTGAAAATCAAGATGAGTTGTTTAAAACTTTAAGGAAAGTAGAAATTTATTTAGAAAATTATAAACCTTCAATTGAATTACTTAAAGACACGGTAAAAGAAGAGTACCCAAAGGATGATCCGCCAAAAGAATGGAGAGAAGCCCTAAGATTATGTGATTGGTTAAAAGACTTTCATTGTAAAGTAGAAGATTATGTTTACATCATAGATAAAACTTCTACAAGAAATATTGTAAAAAATCCTTCTAATGATGAAGAATTAGTTTTCAATTGTTTGGAAGAAAATTATATGATGAAAAAATATTTTCATGCTCACACAGGATTTCGTCTTTTAATGTCTGCTACATTTGCTAATCCATCTGATTATTTAAAAAGTATTGCATTAAGTGAAGCTAGCTATATAAAAATGGATTCTAATTTTGATTATTCTAATTCACCTATTTATTTTTGGAATAAAAGAAGGATGACATATAATCAAATAGAAGCTAATCTCCCTTGGTTATGTGAAAAAATAAATGATATTCTTGATGAACATCCAAATGAAAATGGAATAATCCATAGTGCTTCTTATAATCTCACAATGAAAATTCATAACAATCTTTCTGCAAAAAATAAAAGAAGGATTTTAGTGTATGAAGGGACCGAAGAGAAGAGGAAGGTACTTGAGATGCTCAAGAGGGATCACTCGAAGGTCCTGATGGGCCCCAGTTTGTTGGAAGGATTGGACCTTAAAGACGAATGGAGCCGCTTTCAGATATTCGCTAAGGTGCCTTATTTATCACTTGCTGATAGATTCGTAAAAACAAAATTAAGCATAAATCCTTCTTGGTATCAATGGAAAGCCATTATAAATATACTTCAAGGAACCGGAAGAAGTGTAAGAAGTGAAGATGATTATGCAACAACTTATATGTTAGATGGATCACTTGCAGATTTAATTCATAAAAATAGAAAGGCTTTTCCACCAGAATTCATGAGTAGAATAAAAATACGCGAATAAATAAAATAAAAATAGCCATGTACCCTCCACCAACACCAGAACAATTAGAAGCAATAAATAATTTTGACCCACCAAAATATTATAAATGGTTTTATAAATTTTATACTAAATGGATAGGCAATTTTATATTCTTTGGTATAATAACCATAGGTGCTTTAATGATCATATTCAACGATGCTATATTCGATGTTGTTAAAGGAATGTTCTTTGGATTATTCGGATTAGTAATGTGGGCATTTTCTTCCTTCTTAGTTAAACATTATTATACTAAAAGATATGCCAAAAAATATGGAATGACTTTAAAACAATGGAATTCGTATACCAAAGGGATGACTTTTGACGTGTAATTTTCTGAGACTCATTGTTTTTCAAAGAATATATAAAAAAACAATCGATTAAATGAGTCTATACAATACTTATAACAATGAGGATATTATTTCAAGGGCTATTATAGCAGGTATGCTTGATGTGCTTAATAATGGTATCAAATACAATCAAGTATGGTCTAATGAAGAAATTGAGGAAGTAGATGTTCCTTGGTTTTATAATCAATCAGGCGATGAAAGATTCATGCAGGATTTTTACACCCATTATGCCGATTGTAATTTCCCAAAACCAGTAGATGGTAATTTTGATAGAATTCCAAGAGGAATACTCACTTATACTGGATCTACAATAGATGCAAATAGAATTACAAATCGATTTGTACAAGGACGTTATGTCAAAGAAGTTGATGGAAAACTTCAATCATTTGTATCTTTTCTTTATTCAATTCCACTTACGGTAAATTTTGAATGTGAATTATGGCTTGACACACAAGTAACTGCTCTTAAAGTAGAACAAGCAATCAGGGAAGCTTTCTATAAAACAAAAACATTCTATGTTTATTACAAAGGAATGAGATTAGGAGCAACTTCCGGATTCTCAGAAGATAATACAATGGAGAAAATGATAGAATATTCATTTGAACAAGGTGATACAAGCAGGCCAAAATTAAAATTCACTATAGAAGTAGAAACATATCAACCAGTATTTGATCCAACAACCGAAATGGATGCAAATAATTATATGAGAGGAATAGGTCTTAGAATGTATGGAGAAAGGGATAATGGAGATATTGAAAAAGATGACGGAACTATTGAACTAATAACTCCACAAACTCTAACAGTTATTCCAAAGGGCTATCCATTATTAGTAGAATGGTCATACAATAAAGAATTATTTATTTTAAATAAAGTAGATGCATACTGGCTAATAAGCGGTGATAATGAATGGAATTTACTAGAAAAGGGAATTGAAAACCACGAATATTGGTATTGGAATATTCCGGAAACTTTCACAAATTATAAGCAACCAACTATCACTTATGAAGAAATAGATGGTAGCATTTCTGTATACAGAGAACCTATAATTGCAATACTTCCAAACACAGATACAAAAATTATAAATGAATCTTCATTCTATATTATAAATGAAGGGTATTTTATGGCTTCATCTTCTGATACAAGCATAGGAATAATTTTGGAAATGAAATATGATACCGGGGAAACTAAATATACTGAACCGGGAGATATTTTCTTGAATATAAATCATTACAAAATTGATTCTATTAACCCTGTGTGGGTGGCTCCTGATGCCAGCATTGTATTCCCAGGCACGGTAGATTACAAGGTAATAGATCTCCACATAGCCAACAGTGTTAATAATGATGTGTTCGGGGTTGTCAAGGAATTAAAAATCATCTAACTTATTAGGAAAAAGAAAGAATTTGTATGTAAACAATAAATATATAAAATAAAATCTTCATAATTTAAATAACGCAAAAGCTATGATAGCAAAGATTAACGAACTTAAGAGAACTACTACCTTGCCAGAGGTTAAATCATTATGCGAAACAACAATCGCAGCAATGAGTTCTGCAATTTACAATGGTGTAACTCCAGAAGCTAGATTCGAAATAGAAAGAGTGGCCATGGAAAATTTATTTGAAGGATTAGAAAAACATCCTGAAAATGAATTAATTGCAGAGTGGTTAACGAATGAGAAAAGACTTTTCTCCATCAAGAATATTGGTGTTAGAAAGGCTATAAATATTCTTAAAGAAACAGAAGCAAAGGATGATCAAACCCTCATGGGAATATTAGAGCATTTTGAAGAAAAGATAAATCAATATCCAGAGGTTCTTATTTATGAAGATTTCATTTCTGCTTTGGCTGGCGAATACAATTGGGTATCTGGCGTTACTACTCAATTAGATGCATTATCTCAGAGAGTTTCTCAGTACAGAAATGATATTGATATCACTAAGATTATTGAAACTATGAAGGCAACTAAGAGCAATTATTTATTGCCTCTTATTGAAGATGTGGTTAACAATTATCTTGCAAATAAAACTGAGCAAACAAAAAGTTTCTTAAAGGAAACTCTTGTTAAGTTTAGTTATGATCCATTTATAAGAGATATTATTAATATCGTAATGGTAGATGCAACTGATCTTCAATTAGAATATGCGAATGGTCAAGCCGATATTGATAAAGTTTATTCACCTCTTATGTATTTAGGAGAAAATGAAGTTTTATTTAATATCAAAGGCAGTTTTTATGTTAAAAAAGGAAATAACGTTAATAAACTTAAGAAAGCCGAAGTTGAAAAAATAGATGAAAGCTTTAAAAGATTATGTGAAGCTGTTAACCTTCCTAATGTAGAAATTGGAAAGAAAGAAATAACACTTTATGTTGGAAGTGACAAAGCTATTATTAGTGAAGGTGTTGTTACTATTAATACTCATTCAATGAATGAACAAGAGCTTAAAGATGCTGCACAAGTTTCTCAATGGACTGGAAACACTCATTTCTTTATGTTAGCAGAGGCTCTTATGAAAAACTATGATGAAATAGTTGAAATAGATTTTGCTAAAAGAGTTTATCTTAAGGAAGATGAAGGCCATGCGGCTGATATCATTAAATTAAGAAACAATATCTATATCACTACTTATGATCCTACAAATAACAAAACTACGTTCTATAGAAACATTAACCCAATCCAAGCTGAGAAGGTAATGATGGAACATATGAGATTTGATGTATCTAAGACATTTGCTGATATTTTACCGAATAAAGAAAAGATTTTAGCTCAAATAAATGAAGCTAAGAAAGCATATAGAGATTATATAACTGATCTCAATCAAAAAATAGAAAAATTTAATAATCAACCTATAAATGAAGTTACTTCACAAGTATTAGAAGCTTTACAGGAAGAACTTAAAGAAGTTAAAGAAGAGTATAAAGATTATGTTAACGAAATTGAAAAATATACTAGTGTAGCAGAAGGTGTTACAGTTAGTATTGACGTTGACGGAGAAAAGTATACTGTTCCAATTCCTGAACCAACTTCTACTGCAAAAGGAGAAGAAGTTGACCAAACTGCAGGTGTCGTTGTAGGTGCTGAGCACATGGAAGACTCTCCCGCTTCTGAAATAACATTCCAGGACGATCAAACAGAACTTCTTGGCGACTCACCATCAATTCAAGATGACGAAGTTGACTTAGGTGTTGACAATGTTGAAGCTGCTGCAGATGCTGCTGAAGCTGGAGAAGAAGAGGAAGAAATTGAAGGCGAAGAAGAAGCTGGAGAAGTTGAAGGCGAAGAAGGAGAATTAGGTGGAGAAGAAGGTGGAGAAGAAGAAATCGGAGCTGAAGAAGAAGGTGGAGAAGAAGAAATCGAATTAGGCGATGAAGAAGAGGAAGAATTGCCAGCTGAAGAAGATGAAGATGAAGAATACGATCCCAAGAAGGATATTTCTGAAGAAGGAGAAGATGAAACAGCTGAAGAAATTGAAATGGGAGCAGAACCTGCTGAAGTAGCACCTGAGGAATTAGAACAAACCGATATGGAAAGTGAAGATGAAGTTGAAGTTGAAGATGTTGATGTTAAAGAAAGACCGGCAAATGTTCCAAGAGTATTTCTTAAAAAGAAAGTTACTGAATCCAAAAACGTAAAAAAAAAGTTTAAGAGTTTAAACGAAGATGCTCAAATTCTTGACGAGGTAACAGTTGATGGTAAAAAAGGTAATGTTGTTGGAATAATGAGTAATGGTGACTTACTTGTTCAAATACAATATTCTACCAAACAAGTTGCTCCTAACAAAGTAAAAGTTGTTGGAGAAAAACAAGTTGAAATAACAAAACCTCCATATAAATTCGATAAAGTAACACTTCAAAACTTAACTACTAAGTCATTATTTGAACAATATGTTAAATGTGGCATTTTTATGGGTAACACACCTGTAAAAGTAAGTAATTGTTTTGTTAAGTTTAATGAGTGGAATGATGCCGAAGATGAAAAACCTGTCAACGTATTAGTTGAAGGAAGAACATCAATTTTACCAAAATCACAAATTAGGATTCTAGAAAACATCAATGACTTTGCAAATCCAGATAATTTTGTTGAAGGTGTTTTAATTGATGAAACCTCTGGTGAGGCTCTTGAAAATGTTTTAATTAATGTTACAGATTTTACTCAAGCAGTAGGAGATACTGACGAAGTAAGAATTGTTAAAAATGCAAATGGAACCCAAGAGGTTTCATCTGCTCCGGTGGCTCTACTTAGAACTCTTTCTGTATAAGAGTTCTAAATTAAAATAATGCACTTAGGTGCACTATGAAACGTCATTAATTAAAACATGGCAATTGTTCAATTTGAAAAATTCAATTTTAATCAATTTTATGAGAAAACTCCGACTGTACTGAAGTACATTCTGGTTATGTCATTAATAATTCTTGGGAGTTATTTCTTATTCTCTAAAAAAGTGTCTAATGGTCAGGATAAGGAATTAGCTAAAATAGAGCAAACAATAGAAACCACTTATACTTTAATAGATAGATTTGATGATTTCAGAAAAGCACAATATGCGTATAACTCTGAAATATTAGATTATTTAGAAAACATTTATACTTTAGTTGAAGAACTAAATGAAAATACTAACAAAAAATTAGATTTGATTATTTCACAAGGAGGAGAAAATACATCAGAAATTCTTGAAAGATTAACATTATTAAATGAATCTTATGAGAAATTACAAAAAGCATATACTCCTAAAGAATTCGAAAATCCAAGCACATATAAAGGAGAAGTAGAATTTATTCCATTAGATGAATTTGGAAATCCAGAATCTATTGATTCATCAAAATTTAGTATAAAAGCTAAGCCAATTATAAAATAATCAATAAAATGCAAAAAACCAAAAAATCTATTAAAATAACATGGTCATCATTTCTTATAGCCATGATTCTAGCAATTTTATTTGGATATGCTATAATAGATGCTACTATTTGTAAACCTAAATTTCAAGAAAAAGTTGATTATGTGACAACAGAATTTGATAGTTTAAAAACTTATTTAGATAAAAAATTACCAGAAATGGAATCAGCTATTATTGTTCATACAGAACAAATAGAAAAACAAAATGAGCAATTAGAGAAATTAAACAAACTCACCGGAACCTTAGCAGAAAATTAATTTTAACAATTTCTTAAAATACTTTAGCGGAGATAAAACTATTTCCGCTTTTCTTTATAAAATAGGTATACTTTAATTTTTAAGTGATTTTGCTTGTGTACTCACATAAAAATTAATAAAAATTTTTCACATAAAACACTAATTATTGTTAAAAAACAATTAAGTATGGAGAAATACGTTCGTAATGATGAATTAAGAGAAGAACTTATCAAATCTAAAGAAATAGGAAAGCTTACAGAAAATGCCGTGGAAATGGTATCAAAAATGATAACATCGTTATCGCACAGATATGTATGGCCATGGTTAAAAGAAATGGAAGTCGCAGAGGCAATAGATCAATCTATATTAGCAGAAGTTTTAGCTTTCGTATCCTGTGGTAAACATTTCACTAAATATAATCCAGAAGTATCTGAAAACGCTTTTGCTTATATGTCTCAAGTGATAAGGTGTTCATTTGCCCAATCAGTATCAAAATTTAAAAAGAAAATAAAAGAAACATAAAATATGGCACACCACGTTAAAAACAAAGATCTAAGAGAAGCTATTATAGCTTCAAAAGAGAAGGGGGAATTGTCTGCAGAAGCATTAGATATGTTAATATTGATGGCCCAAAAATTTGCAAATAAATTAAATTATATTTACACAGAAGATAAAGAAGATTGTATTCAATTTGCTATAATGGATTGTTATATGTATTGGAGAGGATATGATCCTGAAAAATCTCAAAATGCTTTTGCTTATTATACTCAAATAATTAAAAATGGTTTTGCTAAAGGTTGGAGAAAACTCTACGGCAATATGCCAAAATCCTCAAAAGTTTCTATAAGTCAACACCAGATATATAATCTATAAAAGACTTATATGGCTTATAACAATTCATACAAACAATGGCATAAACCTGATCAAAAACCAACTGCAAAAACTAAACAAGGATATTATAAACCTAAAAATTTAGACAAATATATAGGTGATCCTGAGTTAGTAATTTATAGAAGTTCTTGGGAATATGGTTTTTGTAAATTTTGTGACATGTCTCCATCTGTAACAAGATGGTCATCCGAACCTGTTACCATTCCTTATTATGATAGAGTTTCGAAATTAGAAGAATGTGCTAAATTAGGTTTAGATCCAAACGATCCAAGAAATTGGGAAGTTAAAAATTACAATACAGATTTTTGGTTTGAATTAGATAGAGGTGAAGATGAAAAGGAAAAGATTTTTGTAGAAATCAAACCATCGTACAAATTAAAAAAGCCGCTCCCACCAGATAGAGATGCTCCTTTAGCAGAACAACGAAAATTCAATAAAGCAGCTAGAGAATTTCTTATAAATGAAGCAAAATTTGCAGCAATGAAAGAATGGTCAGAACGTAATGGCTGTAAATTCTATGTGTTTACAGAACATACCCTAGAAAGAATCTTAGGAAGATTCTGGCATGAAAATAAGTAATTCCAATGGAACCTCCTATTGAAAAATATAAAACATTATTGAATATCAACAATATAAAAGATATAGCGTATGATACGTTATTTACTAAATATATTGTAGAAGACCTAAGAGGTGATAAAAAATTATGGGAAATTGAATCAACTGATCAAGAAAGTTTGATGATAGCAAAAAATGGAGGATTTCCTTTACCTGGATTTATTTATACATTCATTTATCCTCCAGAATTAGGGAAAGACAAAATAAAAGTTGGTTCTAAAGAAAAAGAATATGTTGATCATATTCCTATAGTGTTTTGTTTAGGCATAGATAAAGATACATTTTCTGGAATAAATTTTAACTTTTTACCTAACTTAGAAAGGGTAAAATTTTTAGAAGGATATTACAGAAGTTATGAAGCATTTTTTAAAAATTTAGAAAAAACAACCGATTTTAATAAATTAGCATTAAATAAGAAATTCATAAATTTTGCCGGCACTCCAGAAGGAAAAACAATCATAGATATTTTTTCTAAAGCAGCAAACGCTAATTTTAAATATGGATTTAGGAAGTATAAAACAAAGAAAATAAGAAATCTCAGGATGGTAGAATATTGTGAATGGAACTATATTCCTTTTTATGATTCAAGAAATGCATTTACAGGAATGAACCAAAAACAAATACAGAGCTTGTACTGGGATAAAAGATAAATATATAAATTAAATAAAACATAGACTATGGCGGGATTTACGCTTAGAAATATTGATGGAAGACCATCTGGATTCATAGCTAATATACAGAGAAACCTTCGTTATCTTTCTGCATTAGGCATGAAATGGGATGACAGAATAATTAAACAGTCAAAGGCTATAGGTATTACTGAAGCTATAGAGGATAACATGTATAACCTTTATGGCCAATCTCAGATATTTTCAGGTGGTGACATTAATCAAAAGGAATTTATAGCTTATTATGATAAGGAATATCCCACAAGAAGAGATTTCCTTAGAAGATTTGCAATGAATGGTGAAATTGAACACGTTTTAGAAATAATTGCTGATGAAGCTATTATTTTAGACGATAATAATTATTTTGCATATCCAAATACTCGAGTTTTAAAATCTGTTTTAAAACAAGATAAGGCTAAAGAAATTATAGATGATTTAAATGCTGCTTATAAAAAGATTTATTATGCATTTGGATTTAACAATGGCCATGATGCATGGCACTATTGTAAAAAATTATTGATTGATGGATTTTTAGCATTCGAAATTATTTATGATGTAGATGCTAAAGATGATGCCCAAAATGTAATTGGCTTTAAAGAACTTGATCCAGTTTCATTAGAACCAGAATTAAAGAAAGATGAAGAAGGAAATGACTATAAAGTTTGGATTCAATATAGAGGTGATTCAGAAAGACAAAGGGAATTATTAGATGCCAACTTAATTTACATGTCATGGGCAAGAACGAACTTCATCTCCAGACTTTCTTATGTTGAGAGATTAGTTCGTTCTTTTAATATGCTTAGAACTCTTGAAAATTCCAGAATTATTTGGAACGTTATCAATGCTCAATATAGAATGAAAATTGTTGTTCCTATTGGAACTCAATCAGAAGCAAAAGCAAGAACAAGATTAGCAGAACTTCGTGGTATGTACAAAGAAGATATTAACATTGCTGACGAATCTGGTGAAATTACAGTTAATGGGCAACCAAACTTTTCATTTGCAAAAACATACATATTCCCATCTAAGGATGGAACACAAACAGAAGTAGATTCATTTAAACCAGAAGGTTATAATTTAGGAGATACTGAAGCTCTTAAATATTTCTGGATGAGATTCATTGTGGAATCAAAGGTTCCAGAAAGTAGATTCGGTTCAAGTTTTGAATCCGGTGGTGGTGGCGGTGGTGGAGAAGGACCTAATTGGTCTGTTGGCAATGATAGTATTGCAAGAGAAGAAGTTAGATTCTCATATTTCATTAATCGTATTAGATCAATATTTAAAGAAATACTTCTTAAACCTACTTGGTATCAATTTGTTCTTAAACATCCCGAATTTGAAAATGATAAAAATCTAAAGGGAGCAATAGGTCTTTTATTTATAGAAGAAAATTTATTTACTGTTGCTAAAGAAAGACAAGTTGCATCTGCCGGAGCAGATTTAGTATCTAAATTAATGGGTATAACCCATCCGAGTGTTGGTCCTGATGGATCACCTGTTGATGTTCCTTTCTTTGCTCCTAAATTTTTAGTAGAAAAATATATGCAATTATCAGATATTGATCTTAAATTAAATAGTAAATATATAGCAGAAACTAATGAAGAAGTTAGAAAACTTATATCTGCTTATGCTAGATTAAATGCTGCTAATGGATCCGGAGAAGCTGCTGGTGGTGAAGCTGGTGGTGGATTTGGTGGTGGAGAATTCGGAGGCGGAGGTGAACTCGGTGGAGGTGAAGATCTTGGCGGGGGTGAGGAAGGTACCGAATTAGAATTTTAATAAATAAAATAAATGATATATTATGAAAAAAGTAGTTGATTTTTTAAAGAAAAATTGGTATGCAGCGGAACTTACACTTGTATGTTTCTTAATTTCAGTTGAAGTTGCTCCACTATGGTTAGCTTGGGCAGCTATATTTCTACCAGCTCTTGGATGGGTAGTTTACAAAATAGCAAAAAAGTAAACGGGAAATATAACAAAAATTTAACATTTTTATAGTACCAATTTTTTATTTTTGTATTATATTATACTTACACAAATGGGAAAAGCTAAAAAAAGAATTCCGAAAGCTAAAAGTCGTTCTTCTGCGTTAAAAGACGCAAAAAGAATAAAAAATAATCTTGAGGTTCTAAAAAAATTAAAAATAATGAGACTCGACACCAAAAGTGTCTAGTCGTGAGGTTAGTATGTAAGACCGGGGTTCGAGTCCCCGCAGCTCCACTAAATTTCTACCTCGGGTTACGACCTAAATGGTGACCGTTGCAGAGAAGCAAGACAAAAACACATAAATGAGTAACGATAGGGCCGGTAGAAATTTTTATATCCAATAGTGCTTTGGTTATAAGCCATGGATAAATAACCTGACCGCCGAGAACAGTTCGGCGAAAGGGGCTGACATGGATTTGATTGCATATGAAAGTAGCGATGAGTAGGTCTCAGGAACGCAATAAACGGCGTAAATAAAAATGAAATGGCTATGGCTGCCTAAGAAGGCACTCACAGTCAGGAGACTTGCCCACTGCCAAAGTGTGGGCTTCTTTTTTGAATATATAAAAAAAGATATATAAAATAAAGCATTATTATGGAAACAGGTAGTTTTAATTTTAACGATTACTTAGAAAAACTTCACGAACAAGCTGAAGCAAATACTCAAAAGGGGTTCACTGTTGGATCAGCTCAAGATGGAATTCTTATGCCTGATGATGGTGCTACTAAGAAAAGTTTTGATTGGTTGAAGTCCGAATACCAAAAAGGTAAAACTGAGGTTAAGGTTGAAATTAAAGGTGAGGGATCATCTTTTAAACCTGGTTATGATTTACAAACCGATCTTAAATCTGTAAAAGATTTCAAACCTGGAATGTTTGGTGATGTAAAAACATCAGATAATGAAACTCCTGAACCTAAATCTCCTAAAAACAAAAAGGAGGAAACTCCTGCAGAGAAAAAAGAAGAGACTAGCGAAAAAGTAGAAGTTCAAGCTTCAGAAAAAACTCCAAAAAAGGATCCTAAGTCTCAACAAATGAAGATTGACGTCAAAAGCAAAAATAAGAATGATCAATAATAATTTATTGGCAGAAAGATTAAACGCATTTAGGAACGGAGAACCAATTCCAGAACCAGACAATTTTGATGAAACACTTGAACGAGAGTATGTCGGTGGAAATACTCTCTTTTCTTCGTTTATAACATTAATCATAAATTTTAGCATGGTATTTCTAAAATCATTAGGATATGGTTTTGCAGCTAAAACTATCTTCGCTACTGATTGGAAATTTATAGCTTTTTTAGCAGTCGGTTTTTCTTTAGATTTAATATTAAATACAATAACAGACATATTTACAAAAAATAAATAAAAATGGCAAAAGGAAAACTTATTGTACTTGAAGGAACCGATGGTGCTGGAAAAAGTACTCAATTAGAACTTATTAAACAACATCTCTACAAACATAAATTAACTTTTGACTTTCTTCATTTTCCAAAATATGGTCATAATGAATTTAGTAAAGTTATTGCAGCTTTTTTAAGAGGAGAATATGGAAAAGCTGATGAGGTAAACCCTTATTTCGTTGCAAATATCTATGCAATGGATAGATTCTTATTTTTACCAGAATTGAATGAAATGCTAGAAGAAAATGACGTTGTCATATTAGATCGTTATGTTTTTTCGGGTATGGCATTTCAGGCAGGTAAATATAAAAATGCAGAAGGAGCTCAAAGAATTATTGACTGGATAGATCAATTTGAATTTGAATTTTTAGATCTTCCTTATCCAGATCTAACATTATTTTTAGATGTTCCAATGAACGTTGTAAAAGAAAGATTAGAAAATCAAAGAGATGGTGCTGATAGAGAATATTTACAAGGAAAACAAGATATTCATGAACAAGATTTAGAATTTCAAAGTAGAGTAAGAGATGCTTATATAAAAAATCTAAAAGATTACGAAGATTATGAAATAGTTCCATGCATGGTAAATGGAGTTTTACTTTCTCCGGAAGATTTATTTAATTCATACAAATTTTACATAGATAACATAATAGATAATGGCTAAAAAGAAATATACAACTAAAAAGTATTTCCCGAAAGATTATCCGGGATTTAAACTTATCAAGAAATTTAATAAACCAAGATCACCAAGAACTAGAATGTTTGCGTGTGGAGATCCAGATGGTTGGTTTATTGATGTAATGGAAATACAAACCAAAACAGGACAAGTCATGGACGAAGAAGGATGGATCACAGAAAGAGATGTTAAGCAATGGACCGAATGGTATAAAAGGTTAGGATGGATTGAACAGGAAAAATAACCTCTGCTTAACAATCTTAACAAACCATAACGCCCAAAATGTATTATATTTAATTATTCGTAATATATAATAAGATCTTAAAACCTTTTGCCTACTTATGTATAAAATAATAGAATTACAATTTTAAACTAAAATAATTACAATTATGCCGGAAAAAGAAAAAGTAGAAGAAACTCAGGTTCCTCAAAGTGAAGTTCCTCAAACTGAAGTTCCTCAAACTGATGCAGCTCCTAAAGTTGATGCTACCCAAAAAGTAGAACAAGATGCATATGTTCCAACATATAAGATCAAGCCAGAATTTAAGCAAGCTGTTCTCCAAGCAATTGGTGATCGCCCTTTTAATGAAATTGCTGGACTTATCAATGCTATCAATGTTCCAACTATGGATCATAACACTTTGGATCAGGTGATTAAGGTTATTGGCCAATTCCCTTTCGTAAGGGTTGAAAAGCTTTTAACAAACATCAATGCTTACGTCGAGCAAGTTATTCCTGAAGATTAAGAGAGAATTTTTTAACAAATTAGTTCGTAGTCGACGCCTAAGTAGTGTCGACTACGATTCATCATACCAAATAAAACAAAACAGCTAATGAGTAAACAAAACAGGTCAATTCAATCAATCGCTTTAGATTTTATAGAAAAGAAAGATAATGAAACTTTCTCAAATTTAATAGATAGGTTGAAGCCAGGATTGGTATCATTCGTTTATAGATATGTCCAAGATAAGGATTTAATAAATGATGTGTTATCACAAACTTTCATATCTATCTGGGAAAAGATAGATCAATACAATTCTAAATATAATTTTTCAACTTGGGTTTATGCTATCGCAAAAAATGAAGCATTAGGTCAAATACGTATAAAGAACAAAACTTTATCACACGAACAATTAACGGAAAATCATTCTAAAGCACTTAGAAATAATTCTCCATTAGAAGAATTTCAAATAGAAGTTATTGGACCAACAGGAGAAGAATTAGTACAAAAATTATATGATGCTTCAGTAAGTGCAATTTATAATTTAAATGAACCCTATAAAACTGTGATGATTGAAAGAGAAGTTAATAGAAAACAACTTCAAACAATTGCAGATGAATTAGGCTGGAATACTTCAACAGTAAAAACCAGATTACGTAAAGCAAGAAGAGTAATTGCTGAAAATATTAAAAAGCATTATCCTGATTTAGTTAGTGCATATAATGAAGAGGACTAATGAGCGACGGAATCACAGAAGCCTATAGAAAAGTGGACAAAGAAACAGAACTCAAGATGGATATAAAGTACATCAAGAGTTTAATTTCTGAAGCACAAATGGCCTTAGAAGCCTTAGAAAGAAGGATAGAAGATAAATAAAATAAAACATGGCACTATTTAAACCATCATCATGGGGCGTTTCCAAAGTTTGGAGAGACATTGAAAACTATAGGGATTTTATAAGAGTTATAAAACAAGAAAGAAAAGATCCGAATTCAAAATTCAATCAGTGGAAATTAAATCACAATAAATTTTACACTATTTATTTTACTCATACTGTAGAGGAAACTGAAACACAACTTCCAGATAAAATTATGAGATTAAGGATGGTTGAATCATTTGCTCCTCTTCATAGATATTTGGATGAAGAATTAGGTTTTGCAGAATGTTTAACTCCTGAATTTAATCAATTTTATGATGATAATAATGAACCTACCCTAACTTATTTAATTGCATATAGATTTGTTTTTAATAAGTTATCGTTAGTATGGGGTTTAAAATTCTTATTTAAATGGGCAGTAGTTATAACAGCAATTTCTTTATTCATTAATAAAGGAGGATTGGCATGGTTACAAGGCCTGATATAAGAGACATTAAATGGATCACTGGATGGAAAGGACTCCCGGAGTGTTATGTTAAAGTTAAAACTCCGGGTGTTACGTCTATTATCAATGAAATGATTCCAGATCCAGAAATGGAAGAATGGGTTCGTAAAGTTGGGCAAGCAAAAGTAGATGAGATCCTAACAAATGCAGGTTATAGAGGGACTGCTATGCACCTTTTTATTGAAAATTTTATAACCATATTATCTAAGACCAAAGATCCTTCAGAAGCCCTTAGAATAACCCAGACAAATACTCCGCCAATCTTATTAAATGAGGAAAAGGTACCTCAATACAAAATAGATGAAGGAAGAGAACTTTTTTATAAATTCTATTATTCTGAATTTTCTAATGCCTATATGGGATTAATTGCTGCAGAATTAGGAATTTTCTCTCCTTCTTTATTTTATAGAGGAAAAGCAGATGTATTTTTTCAACATAGAGTATATGGACCATCAGTTACAGATTTTAAAACCAGTAATGGCTACATTAAAAAAGGAACAGTTAAAGAATTAAAATACAAATATCAATTAGGCGCATATGCAAATGCTCTTGATGAAATGTATAAAGACAAAGGTCTTCTAATTAAACGTTCATCAATATTATGTGTTAACACAAAAACTGAAGGATTACAAGAAGTTGTTTGTGAAGGAAAAGAGTTAGAAGAGTATAAAGAAAAATTTAAAACTCTTGCAAAAGAATGGCATATAAAAAATAACCAAGGGTATTTAGTTGCCTAATAAATTAAAAATAAAATAAAAACTAAAATGGGAAAAGAAATTGAAGTAAAAGATATTCAAGAAGCGCAAGCTAAAATAGCTGAATTAAACAAAGATGGTTCATTAAATAAACCAACTGAAGCTGAAATTAATGAAGCAACAAAAGTATTTAATGAAAAAGCTGCAGAATACAATGTTAAGCAATGGGGTATTGGACCCCCAGAAAAAGCATTAGAAATTTATGATTTCATGTTAGACTTTATGAATAAACATGTTTATTGGACTAAACAAGGTTGGATGGGTGTTTTAAAAATGCATGAAGAATTAACTGCTGCTAAAAAAGTTCATAAAGAAGGTGATTCATTTGTAGTTGGATATCAAGCATTAGAATTTATGTTTTACGCTTTAACAAATCCAGGAGGAAGCGGATTAAAAACTGCAAAAGCTATTGAAAAAGTTGCCGAACTTTATGCAGCAATTATTGAATTCGCTGGTAAAGCATTGGAAGCGGCTAGAGCAGAATTAAAAAATATACAATGGCTTCAAGATAAAGTAACTGCAATGCAGCAAGGATTTTATCTTGAAAAAGAAGATGGAGTACTTGAAGAAGGAGAAGAACCAGAACAATCATTTAAAACTCCATCGACTGATGATCTTTTAAGTAAAAAATAATAAGAAAAATTTCACGTAGAATTAATTAAGGCTTGAAACTCAAGCCTTTTTTTATCATAAAAAGATAGATACACGAATATATAAAACAAACTAAACAGATGGATGTACCAACTTTTTTTAGCAAAAACCTAAAGTGGATTACTCTTATAGTTGTAGCATTATTCTTTATTAAATCATTTCAGAGTTGTAATAGAAATATGACAATTAAAAAAATGGACAAAGAAATTGTTCACCTCAACGACTCATTAAGCACAATGTTTGGAACTGAAAAAGAAACATTAGTTCTACGATTAATGGATTGTGAAGATGATATACAGAGATTAGAATATGAAGTTAAATTAGCTAATTCTGAAAGAGATGCTGCAAATAGAAGAGCAGATGCTGTTCAATCTACTGCAGAAAAAATAAGAGATAACACAACAATTAAAATAGAAAACAAATCTGATAAAGATACGGTTTCAATAGATAATAAAAAATAAATAATTTATGAAAAGTATAAGAAACAGTAAGGGTCTCTATTGGGGTCTTATTATAACATTCTTCATCCTATACTTCTTAGTAGGTTTTGTATCTACTCTTCACTCAATCACATTTTTCCAATTAGCTAATGTTGTATGGATGGCTGTGTTATTGGGTATTACTTATGAAGTTGGACAAGCAGCAGTTTTATTCTCTATATTAATGTCAGATAATAACAAAAAGTTATTACCCTGGCTATTGATGTTTTTACTCACAGCATTACAGATCACTGCTAACGTATACGCATCATTTAAATTTATGGATGGAAGTGGGTCAAATGATTGGACTTATTGGCAACGATCTATATTGTTTTGGCTCGAAGCAGACGGGCCAGAGATGTTCAAAGTAGTGATTTCATGGATTACCGGTGCATTACTTCCAATTGTAGCGTTAGGAATGACAGCTTTAGTTGCAGAAAACTTAAAGTTGAAAGATGAACAAGATAAAGAAAAAGAACCAGAATTAGTTAAGGTTGAACCTCCAATCACTCCTGAGCCATCATCTGAAGATAAATTTTATGACAAAGCCGCTGAACAATTAGCAAAAGATATTGATAAAGAAATCATACAAGATATAGTAAATGAACGAGGGACAAATCACATTATCGAAAATGTTGAAATAAAGCCAGAAGAACCTAAACCAGTTATAAATAAAGAAGAGCATTTAAGTGAATTAGCTAAACATTTATTAGAAAATCAACTTAAGAGTGATCCTTCCGAATCTAAAGTAAAAGAAGGAGAAGGAGGAGTATTAGAAGTTGAAGCTCCATTTGTTGTGGATATACCTACCAAAAATTTATTTGAAGATGGAGATTATAAAACTGAAGATGAATGGATGGATCTTCTTGATCTTCAAGATCAATTAGAAAAAGAAGAACCTACACTTGAAGAAGTAGCAAATAATCCAAGAGGAAGAAAAATAGAAAAGAAGCCAAATGTAACCTCTAGAGGATGGCATCTTAAAAAATTATATGTAGATGACAATGGTGATGTTTATCATTATGGAATATTTAGTCCTGACGAACACGCAGAAATTCCTCCAGAAATTAAACCAGAAGAACCAAAAAAAGCATAGGGGTAGAGGAAAAACCTGAGGAAAAACCCCCTACCCCAAGAAAACCTCGAAAGAAAAAACATCCTCTTAAGAAGAAATCTCCTAAGACACCAGTGATTAAAAGTGTTGACGAATTGAGTAAACCATCCAAAGGAGAAAAGTTACTTCTGAAGCTCCCAGAGACACCCAAGGTTGAAGAGGTAATTACATATGTCCAGCCACCTAAAATTGAAGAGAGTGTCCCTGAAGAACCCGAGGAACCAACGAGGACCCCTACTAAAGACTATGCCAGTTTTATACGAGATGGAGTTGAAGTTGTTGATGTAAAAGCAATAGAAAAGAAAAAAGGTAATGTAGATAAATTCGGAATTCCAATACAACCAGGAGAACATAAAAACTTTGATAGAATATAAGAAGAGGCGAAAGCCTCTTTTTTATTTGGATAAATAAAATAAATTCTAAAGTTATGAAAACTCACTTTGTATTCGATTTGAGTTTCTTTCCTATAAAAGAATTATACCAGCTTTTATAATGAATAAATAAATAAAATAATCGTGTTAGAATATGGCAACCGATGTATTCAATAACCCTAGTAATGATTATGTAAACCCAGGTTTGGCGCCATGTGCAGGTGCAGGAGATGGTGATGCTACATTTGAATTTGTAGATAATGGGGCAGGTATAATAAGTGGAAGTAATATACTTCAATTTATGGATCTGTCTAATATTTCTGTGTTAGTAAATTCTTGGATTAATCAAAAAATAACTCTTCAAAGTGGTGAAGTAATTTATATCCCAGGTCCAGATAAAGGTTTATTAAATGAAAGACAAGTTTTTGACATACTTCCGGATGGATATGAAGGAGATTTATCAAAATATTTTATGATAGTAGATCTATCAATAAGTTACTATAATAATTTTAGACACTATAATATTAATCTTGAAGCAAGTTCGAACTATGCTTTAAATATTGACATAGATGACGCTTTAAATTTAGCGCTAGCAAATAATAATATAAAAGCTGAAGCAGTTTACGATCCTAGCACATTTACATTTTCAGGAACTCAGGTCGGATATGATTTTAGAATATCTAATTTCGTTTTAACGTTAATTGATAATTCAACTAATACTTCTTCTCCGTTTGTTTACCCGCCTTTATTACCGTCATATACATTAGAAGAAGATATATCATTATATTTGCCGGCAATGAAATATCCTAATGGCGCAATGCTAGGATATCTTCTTAAGACTAATTTTCCACCAGATGAATGCTATAGATCATGTTGGATTTATATGAACCATGTTGTTAGCCCATTTGATGTTTATATTCCAGAAACTATAACTAATTATGTTATAGACATAAGTACTTATCAATCAACTATATTTGATCCTTCAATACAATGGGGTCCTTTTGTGGATGATATAAGCATAAATGTAAAAGATGTTTCATGTGTTGATACTGGTTATACTTATGATCCAAGCTATGGATTACCTATAACTTACAATGCCTTAGTTGATAATTCAATTTTAACTTATGCACTTTATGGAGAATCAGTTATAACTAATTCTATTATAGAATATAGTGGTGTTTTTGATTTCAGACTTGCGGATGCTTCACAATATAGAATAGAAGATTCTTCAGTTTATGGATCAGATTTATATGACAATAACGTGGGTGCTATTACTCCAGAATCTTATGCAATAAATTGTTTTATTTCTGATTCTTCTTTAACACAAGTAGATGTATCTGGAGGATTCATACAAAAATCTTATGTAAGATTATCATTAATAGAAAATGCAGATGTTGTTTGTTTAGAATTAATTGAAGATTCATCTGTGTTTAGATCTACAATTAAAAATTTATATAGTACTGAAAATGATTTTTATGAATCAGGAATTGAAAATGTAACATTGACATCACATGGAATTTATGATTCTTCTGTATTGGATTCTTCAATAGTTTCTTCTACAGTTCAAACAACATTTATAGAAAATTCAGATGTGAGTGTTGGAACTATTTCAGATTCATATTTAAAAAATACAATATTATTTAATTCTTATATAACAGATTCTTCTATAATTGATTCTCCTATTCAAAGAGATACATCAATCTATAGTTCTACTATACAAAATTCTTGGTTAAATGCTTACGTTGTAGCCCCAGGAATATGGACAGATGATGTAGATCCCGGAGTTATTGAAATACACGAATCAGTTATTTTAGATACTTCTATTTATAACGCAACAGTTTATAATTCGATAATTTATACATCTAATATATACGACTCATCATTAATAGGATGTGAAATTTATAATTCTCAAATTCCAGATTCTGTAACAGTTACCGATTCATCAACATTTAAAGTTGATTCGGATTGTAGTACAGGTGTTACATGGACATTAGATACTTCTACATTCTATCAAAAATATACAAAGGATATTGCAGTTGGAATGAATGGTACTGGTGATACAACTACATTAAGTGGTGCAGATTATTTAGATTATATTAATACTCATGACCTTTGGTTCAAAGTTGGACCATTTGCATCAAGAATAAGTGCACCTGATGTGTTAAACTCAGCAGAAAAGAACTTGATTGGTGGATTTTATTTATTCAATCCTCAAACATTCCCTGTTCAAGTTGAATATATGTTAATAAATTATAATGAAAGCTAAATTAGTAAAAGAATATATGGGCGCAGGTTTTAGTTTTGGAGGTGGTTCATCTATCTTTCCAGTAAACCGTGGTGGCCAAATGAATAGAGGTGGTTTTGGAGGTGCATCTAACTTAGGTGGTCCTAACATGATGTACACTTATGAAATTAAGCCTCTTAATAGAACTCTCCAACCTGAAGCATCTGATTTTGAAGAAATTGAAGAAACAATACATGATGGCCATTTTATTGAAGGAGCAGAATTAAATAAGAAAGATGGCAAACTTCATAGAGGATCAGTTTTAAGAACTGTAAAATCTGGAGATGGATCAATAAATTATTATGTTATTATATGTGATGAAACATCTCAAAAAATGAAAATTGACCCTACTACAGCAGTTTTACTTAGTGGTGAAACATTTGTCGATCCTAGAAATATAGAGCCAGGAAAAGATGAAGCTGATTTAGAAAGGGCAGGTCAAATGCAAGAAACTATGAAAGCAAAATTTGTAAACGAATCAATGACAAAACCTGTACAAAGTACAGTTGATGAATTCCTAACTTGGTATACTGCAACACCTGGTTGGTATGATGACTGGCAAACAACAAATACTATGGAAGTTAATGGAGTTCATGCTCAATATGATGGGAGTGACGGAATGACTCATTTATCAAAATTATCTGCAGCTAAAGATTCTCCTATAACTATTGAACAATCTAGATTTAGACCTGGTGATTGGGATTTATCTTTTGAATTAGATGGTGATGAATATTCATTACAATCTGGAGTCCAAGCATTTTCAGATGTAGATGATTTTTAAAAACAAAAGGAGATCTTAAAGATCTCCTTTTTCTTTCAGCCAAGGTACATCGAACTTGTGGATTTTCGTTTCTAGCTTATTAACTCTTACTTGATTTTCTGGTGTATTAAATAACATAATTGCTTTATCCCCCTCTTTCCAATTTTCCCACCTATTAACTGCTTCATCAATTAATTCTGGTTTGAAGTGATTTTTAGCACTCCAATTCACTAATTTTTTCCTGATATCTCTTCTAATCCATGCAGCATGACCCATTCTGATCTCATTATCCTCAAAGACATAGGTACCTAAATTATGAGGGTTGTTAATCCTTCTAGTGGGATCTGTGGGCCCCGGAGCCGGCCCCTGGTAAGTATATTTAAAGAAGGTAGAATGAATTCCTGGAACTAATGGTCTAAATGGATAAACTAAATAATGGCTAAAATCTCTGTAATAATTAACATAAGACCAATATGTGATAGTGTACCCCCTTTTTTCAATTACATCAATAGCATACTCAAATTGATCAGCATCATAAAATTCATCTGCATCGATATTTAAAATATGGCTGGAACCATTTTGCTTCATGAGATCAATACCCATATTTCTTTTATCACATTCCTGTTCTCTAGAATATTTTGTGAAATTCGGTTTGAATTCTATTAATTCATCTATCAAATCAAGTTTTTGTAATCTTAGCAACTCTTCCATATCTTCTTCAGCCATTGGGTTATTCCAATAAGACTTTTTTTGATATATTGCTGCAACATGATCAACTTGATCTCTAATCTCACTTATCAAATCTTCTAATAATTCAGATGCATCAAAGGCATTGATAGTAAGCGCTAATTTTTTTATAGCCATTTTATATTTTTTTAAATTCCAAAACTATTGAAGGAGTACTTTGCATTCCCTCAGGACCAGAATACATAGAATCAAATGCTTCGCTTATATTTATCAAAGTATAACCTTCTTCATTTTTTTGTTTAATTATCTGATCTTTTAATTTTCTTTCTTCGTTTCTTAATGTAATTACCATATCTTTAAATTTTTATTTAGTTCCTTTATTATATTTTGAAGTTTTTCTAATGTAATCAATTGCAGAATTTCTTGATCTTCTATTTATTTTTTTTATATCTATATTAATTCTTTTAATTATTAAAAATAAAAGAACAAATATTACTATTCCTCCAAGATATGAAAAGTATAAAAGATGATTATTTACCCAACTTAAATCAAAAATTTTTAAAAACATTCATTAAACTTATTTTAAATTGCCACTGGTACATTTTTCCAATTAGGGTGAGGATCATAATTATCTAATGTAAAATCATCTGGTTCATAATCCCAAAACTTTTTATATGGATTCACATTCATAAGTGGAGGACGAAATTTTGAATTTCTATTCAATTGTTTGTATATGTATTCTAAATGATTTTCATATATATGAACATCCCCCGCAGAAATAGTTAAATCTCCGGGATTCATTCCAACTTCATGTGCTAACATTAATAATAAAATAGCATAAGAAGCTATATTAAATGGTCCTCCTAAGAAAATGTCCCATGAACGAATATTCATCTTTAGATTCAAAGTTCTTCTATCATTATTTGGATATTTTCTTGTATCACACTGAAAACTCCAATGACAAGGAGGAAGTGCCATTAATGGAATTTGATCAACATGCCATGCAGATACAATCATTCTCCTATCATCTGGATTGTTTCTAAGAGTATCAATAAGGTTTTGAATTTGATTAATAGATTTTTTAATATGTCTTTGACCATAAAGAAGACCATCACATAAAGGTTCACGAACCTTATTAGCATCAATTCCATAATGTGCTAAACCTTCAATACCAAAATATTCCCAATTTACCCATTGGTGTCCATAGACTGGTCCAAGTTCTCCTGTTTCATCATCTCCCCATTCATCCCAAATAGAAACTCCGTATTTTTCTTTTAACACATGTTTATTAGTGGATCCAGAAAGGAACCATAATAATTCTCCAATAATAGATTTTAAGTGGATATTTTTAGTAGTAAGTAATGGAAAATCTGTTCCGATATGTTTAAATGTGACTTGTGGACCAAATATAGAAAGAGTTTTAGTTCCTGTTCTATTTTCTTTCCATAATCCTTCTTCTAAAATTTTTTCAATTAAAGAATGATATTCATAATCCACTGGATTTAAAATTGAGCCATTTGATTTAAACTCCCCTGCTCTTGTTTGGGCAGGATTACATTTATTCACAGGAAATTCTTCTCCGGTCCATTTGTTTTTAATCATAATGTATGTTTATTGTTTATATGTAAAATATCAAAAAAGTTTATGAATTATTCAAATACTAGAACACCTTTGTTTTCTCCTTGAAAATCAAAAGTAAATTGACCATTTTTAAAGGCGGCAGCTACAGATAATCCAATGGCATCAGCTAATCCGGAAAGATCTTGTTTTTCAACAATAGTTTTAGATTCAGAAGCTGCTGCAGTTTTAGCTACTTTTGCTTCAGATTTTGCTTCTTTCGCTTCTGCTCTTGATTCTCTTCTGGCTTCTCCACCTTGTTGAATATTTGATAATAAGCCCCCAAAGGTTTTATTTTCTTTAACAATTTCTCCAAAGACTTTTAATTTATCAAGTTCAAATTTATTTACAGAATCAGCAAGAGAACTCATACTAGTCGCTAATGACATAATAGATGTTGCAGTTTTATCTAAACCATCCGCAGCATCTCCAAGAGTTCCAATTTGCCCAATTAGACCCATATATCCTTCCATTTTCTTTTGAGCTTGTTTTACAGTTTCTCCAGGAGTTTGTAATTGTCTTGATAATTCTGTTGAAAAGGATGATATAGCAGTTACAATATTTCCAACAATAGATGTTATTGGAATGCTTTTTCCTGTTGGTTTACCATCGGCATCTAATTCTGGAATACTTCCGTCAGCACCAAACTTAGAATAAATCATTAAAGTTTCAGAAAATGCGTTGATTGGTTCAAGTAAACCAGGCTTATCAGCTCTTCTTGATTTTTCTCCAAAACGCTTACCAATTAAAGCCTTAGACATATTTAATATTTTGTTCTTATCTCTTCTGGATATTCCTTCTACTCCTTCTGATATTCCCTTAGTAAATTGACTAAATGAATCAGTTATATTTTTTGTAACATCTGTAATTTTTACAGAATCTTGTATCATTATTGGATTACCGGCTGCATCTAATACTGGATTACCGGCTGCATCTAATTTTGGAACAGCATATCCTATTTTTCCTTCCGGACCAAATTGCGCAAATACTTTTAATACATCAGCAAATTGAATAACCGCAGTAAGAATACCTCTTCTTCCAGTTAAAGATTTTCCCATTTGTTTTATAGCACCCGCGTGTTGTGTAGATAAGTCCTTAGTAGATGCTAATAAACCGGTTAAGAATGTAGTTAATGTATCTGTTATAGTCTGGCCAACTCCTTTAATATCTACAGTTTGACCAAATTTCGGTTTCCCGGTTTTTTCATCGTAGCTTTCAATAACTCTCATATTATCAATATTAGCAAAAGCTGTCATAGCCAATGCAAACATTGATAATGCAACTGAAACACCCATTAACAAACCAATTCCAGTTGTTAATATTGCAGTATTTTTAATGCCATTTGCAAATCCTTTTATTCCCTTTTCACCACCAGCTAATGCACCACCAACACCTTTGATTAATCCAGTAAGAACACCTCCAACCATTTCTTGAATAGTGTTTTCTATTTGAGGTGTATCAATAGTTTTAGCTATACCCATTATAGCAGCAGTTGCTCCAGCTAATGCTAATAAAGCAACTGACATCGCTATAGCAGTAACAGTTCCTGGTATAATAAGAAGAGATAAAACTCCTAATCCAGCAAATAATAATCCGGCAGAAACAAGCATAATTCCCATTGCACCTAATCCGGGCCCAATAGATGCCATCATTTGTCCAAATTCTCCTCTTTGTTCTCCCTTTCTATTTGTTGCTGTACCACCTTTGCCCATGGCTGTCATCATTCCTGCTGTTTTCGCAATCGCAGTAAGTCCTAATGCTAATGAAGCCATTCCAATACCCATAGCTGCTGCCGCAATCGATCCTAATATGATAGGAACAAAGAATTGTCCAAGTCCAGCAAATACTAGACCCATTACAGCAATAATTCCAATAGCCCCTAATAATCCTATTACTAATCCCTTAGCTCCACCTTGAGCACCTAATATTTTTCCAATATGAGCTATTGTGCTCACAAATAAGAATAATCCACCAGCTAAAAACATTAAGCCGACACCCATTCCCTTAGACACTTTGGATCCTCTATCTATTTGTCTTTCAGCTAATCCCATAAGAACCATTGCTCCTGTTAAACCTACTAATACTCCAACTATTGCCAACATAGTAAGAGCAGGTTTTCCTCTTGTGCCCATCAGCACTCCGGCGATCGCAATAGAAACTGCTAATCCGACAATAGAAAGACCTACAGATAATAAAAGAGTTGACATCGCTTTTGCAAATTTAGTCATTGTGCTTAAACTTTTCGCAAGCATATCAAATAACTTCATTGCATTAGTTACAACTTTCCTACTTTTTCCAATATAAATTACGGTATCAAATAAACCTCGTATAGCTTTTGAGGTTGTATTTATTCTTCTTGGATTAACTTTTAATTTAGCAAAATTAGAAAGAGATTTGTACAAATCGTCAATTAATTTTGTTCCTTCTTTTAAATCTCTAGCTTTTTTCCCTGTTGCAAATTTTCCAGATAAAGGTCCTGTTCCTGCATCAGATCCTTTTTTAGGACTGTCCATCTTTCTATTAATCTGAACACAAACACCGAGTATTTGCTTTAGTATAGCATTGTTATCTTGAGCCATTTAGGAAATTCTTTATTTTATATATCCCTTAAAAAAGAAAAAGTGTCCGTAGACACTTTAAAATTTTGGAACCTGTATTTTTGGGATATTCATCTTAGGTGGTTTGAACTGCCCAGGGTTCATATTAGGAATTTTAGTTTTAGACATAGAAACTTGATTTTCCTTTTTACTCTTTTCATATTGCTTATTTTCTTCCTCTATAAATTCCTCATAATTTTGTACCATATATTCCACACGGTAAAACTCCATTTGATCTAATTCTAATGGAGTTATATGAAGATTTTTTGTAAAAATAAATTCAATCTTAAACCAATTCTCCAAATGGATCTGAAATAAGGAAAATAGACTTGATCCCTCCTTGAAAGTTCAATGGAGCTACACGCTCCGCACCCCCTTCATCTACATATTTAACAACAGGCTCAACTGCATCGAGAAAGATTTCTTTTAAATGTGTCAAAACAGAAATTTGAGGTATTGACCAAGAATTAGATTCTAATACCATTTTTTCATAAGTACTGTCAGATAATCCTCTCCAGTCTTTAATAACAAAAGAAGCATACGATATAAAATCATGATCAAATCCTTGATTTAATTGTTCTTTTCTGTTAATGTAATTTTTAAGGTAATTAGTTACTCCAATACTTGGAATAGTTACCTCTATTTCGCCACCAGTTTTGAATTTTAAAACAAAACATCTTTTTTCATCATTATAGTACTTCATTAATCTTTCATCTATAGTAATGTAATCTATCATTTCCTTAGATACATTAACTGTAGTTGTTTCTGATGTTTTAACTTGAAGTTGATTTTCCCCTTTAACAAATGTATATTCTCTAATTGCTAAAATAATGTAAAATCTATCAACTTCTTTAATGTCTTTCCATGAAGATAATTGATTGTTAGGGTATTTAATTTTGGCACATCTTTCTAATATGTAATTTAACATATCATCCAATGCATAAACATTATCCTCTTGAATGGTCGACCAGTGTCGAATCTCTCCAGCGGTAGCAGCCCTGATAGTCACCTCGGTGCCCTCTGGATAAAAGATACCTTGAGTAGGTAGATCATTCATCGGAAGTTTCTGCCACCCCACTTGATTGCCCATACTAATCTGATCGTCACCTCGTGTATGAGGAAACTTAGGAGCTGGTGCTGCGGTAATTTTTGGACCTACTTGTGGAGTTTCACCACTTTCTTGTTCTTCAACAAATTTTTGTAATTGTTCTTCAGTCTTTTCGTCTGGCATATTTTTATGATTTAAAACGTTATTATTCAATTTATATATCTTTATATGCTTGAAAAGTGGCAGGTTTTAACAAAAACTTAATAAAAAAGGAGATAAATTTCTTTATCTCCTTTAAAATAATCCAATTGTGATTGATTGGGTACTTGTAATATTTTTTAAACTATTGTTTCGTCCCAGAAATCGCATGCTAAAGTAAATCCAGTTACTTTGAACACTTCTTCATTGTTATAATCCAATGGAACTTCAGGAATTCCAGTCATTGGGAATACATAATAAAGTTTCCATTGCCAGAATGGTCTTGAACCTCTGTCATATAAAGTAATAAGTGCCCATTCAGCAACATAATCTGCTTTTAATCCGGTCCTACCTGTAAGTGGATCATAAACAAGATCACACCATTTTCTTAAAGTTTTTACAGTATATGCGCTAGGGGTTGTATCAACGTTCACTTCGAAATCAAATGCAACATCCATTGTGGTTTTTTCTGGCTTTGCACCAGCGAATCTCCTAGAAGCCCACTTAAATTTCTGTTCCGCTAGATTAGTAGGGAATGAGTGAGATTGAAGTCCAGATATATTTGTAATTCCTTCTAACATTAAATTGGTTTGCTGCTCAGTAGCGCCAACACCCGCAGGTAACTGAAGCTGAACAGTAAATAAATTTTGATATACTGGTTCATATAGTTGCTGAGCCGCCCTAGAACTTCTAAAATGCGATAAGCCGAATAATCCTTGACTTGTAAAATCTGGCATAGTTTTTCGTTATTTTTATTATATATTCTTATTAATTTGCAGCAAATCCACCTGAACTAACTGAACCTTCTGAGTTAACTGTATATCTTGCAATAATTTTAGTAAGAGCTCCAGTAATCCAAAGTCCAATATCGACAATACCGAATCCGTCTGCAATAATATCCGCAGTGTTATTGGTTTCATCCATCACTAATTCATAACGTGAAATAGCTCCAGCATCCTTAACTGTTTCAAGTATAGGAGCAACTGAATTAATAATATTCAATCTTGTAACAGGATTGTTGAAATCAAATACGAATCTTTGTAAAGCTTCATCAATTTGAATTTCAAGAGTATTAAGAAGTTCTCTAACATTTAAGTTGTTTAAATCACTCTTAACATTCTGGAATGCAGTTACGTTTGCATATATCATTATTTGGCCAGTAGCAGGTCTTTCAATAATAGAGTTATAACCAAATGGCTCTAAATAATCTCTATCTTGCTTGTCTATCATATATTCAACTCCTGATAATACAGGATTTGAAAGAATACCGTTTCTGTTTGCAACAATTGCATAAGGATTACCGCCTAAGAATTTTCTAGCGTATGCATTAGCAACGTCAGCGGCAGGTGGAACATCTATAAGTTTTCCATTTTCATTATATCTTAAGAATGGACCGAATACACCGCAGAATTTAGATCCAAGTTCTTCATTAGGAAGAGTGAATTTAAATGATCTTGGCATATCTGGGTTACCACCTTCAGGAATATATTGTGTATTGAAAATAGGAGTTGGATCAACACCTTTTACGAATGTATCAACAAAATATGGATTTTGTGAAGCAGCAAACTGCTTAATTGATGGTGCATTAAGAATAGCAGTACATTTACCTCTTCGTTTAGCAAGAGATGAAAGATAAGATTTGCCTCCCATATTTGATTGTAATCCATAAGCCATTGTATCAACAATGTAACGGTAGTTAATCATATCGGGATTTGTTAATCCTCTTAAAATTCCTGGTTCTAAGAGCATTTCATAAATCTTAGAAACACCAGCTTCGGCATTTCTTGCTCCATCAGCATCAAATCCTGGAGTGTGTCTATTTCTAATTGAAAGACCACTTAACTTAAGCATTTTATATGCTGCATTAATAGATGGATCTTCAATAG
>Ga0307375_10000936_pt1 | contig 33697 bp, 35 predicted proteins | sample TR1MG_FD_202531 | JGI IMG/M metagenome (GOLD analysis project Ga0307375, IMG submission 202531) | Soil microbial communities from Risofladan, Vaasa, Finland - TR-1 | ecosystem: Environmental > Terrestrial > Soil > Coastal area > Acid sulfate soil | place: Finland: Risofladan, Vaasa | collected... | reverse complement strand
GTGCCCACGGCAGCTCCACCACCTACCATCTCGGCGGTACGTTTGTTCGCGCCGAGTCCTTGACGCCCCTGCCCACCCAAATCCACGGTACTGACGGCGTAACGCCGTCCGAACACCGTTATCTGGTCTACGTCCAGCACGAGATCCGATCCAGAGTTATCATTGCCGCCAGACGCGCTGCGGATCACCAATGTTGCATCCGAGCCGTTTGGAATCCTGACGACACCTGTACTGTCGACCACATCTCCGGCTATTACCGCCGAGAATCTTTGACCGGCAGCGGCGGTATTCGAATCAATACGCTCGTTGGTCTGGATCGATATCTGCGTCCCGCTGGGTATGATGGCGCTGTCCCAGGTTGTGTTTTGCGACGTCGCGTTGTTGTTGTAATTGTTGTTGTAGTTGTTGTTGCTGTAGTTGTTGTTGCTCGGAAGATACAGTTGGCTGTTTTCGTTGATGACCATCTGCTGCGGACGTCCATCATACGTATATTCCACACGCAGTCTCTTCGCGATTCCGCGCGCCGGGTCTCCGCCCATGGTGTTGTTGTTTACCTGCATATCCAGCCGGCCATTTTGTACTCGGGAATTCAAGCGGGCCGTGACGTCAAAATTACGGTCGCCGGCGCCATACTCCGCGCGGGTGATTTCCAGGCGGCTCCTCAATGAACCGTATTCGCCGCTCATCCGGAGTCTGACCGGAGAGTTCTCCCGGAAAGTGAGCCACTGGATACGGCCATTTGTGTTGCGAACTTGTAGCCGAAGGACTTTGGCCCTGCCTGGTGAGGGGTCCTCACCAAAAGTGTTGTTGTTGACGCGGAAATTCAATGAATTGTTTTGAACGAAAGAGCGGACGCGGTCCGTCACTCGAACCCAATGGTTCGCGGAACCGTAGTCCGCGCGGATGATCTCCTGAATACGGACCGTGTTTTGTTGCGCAAACGACGGAGCCGCAATCAAGAGTACAAGGATGAACGCAATCACCAATCGCTTCATAGTGGATCTCCTAAAGGGGCCCAGACCATCGATGTTTTGGGTTTGAAAGAATCGCTGCATCTCCCGTGCTGTTCCGTCCGCCGATCTGGTCAATCGGAGAGGAGAAGCAAACGGGAAATGCGAACGATGCTTTGTAGAGAAATGATCCAGGAGAGTTGATGGGCCAGGTCCGGCGCGAACAACTCACTTGAAGTACTACAAGGCTCGCTCATCCAGCCAGGAAATGCTGGGCAGAATTGCTCACTTCACGGAAAAGACAGATTCCAGAAAAGTAGCTGCATCGCCACTGCTGCTTGACGGAGGAACCTCAGCTTTTCGACATTCCCCCGCGTGCGCCGGCGATGCCCAATGCAACGCCGCCTACGATCAGCACGGCGCTGATGATGGGCGACACACGTTCGCTGTGGCTGGTCTTTACCCCAATGCTCACATCCCCGGCTTTAATGCCTCGCGTCTCGCTTCGGGGAATCGGCACGATCAGCGATGCAATACCGAGCACAATCAGAAGCAATCCTGCAAATAGCATTATCTTCATGGCAAATCCTCGTTTGGAGGCGCGGATCGCCTCCCAGGTAATCCATTGTCAATATTCATGCTCAGGAATAATGTTCAAAACTGCTCAACTTGTCTTTTCTCTGCAATGCCGTTTGCGACTCCATGCGTGCACTCAACCTTCATTGCGCCGTACCTGTTGCCGCCTGCCACCTCTGAGGAAGAGGCGGCATCCGGCGGTAACTCACAGCGACTCGCTTCCCGGAGTCCGGTCGGTGATCGAGGCAATGGAGAGAACGGGTTGGTTCTTCAAGACCAGCAGTGAAGAGGTAAATGCGGCAAGACATGCCAGATCGATCCACAGATATACCGGGCGGGGCAATGCGCCGGTCAGGATGGGATTGAAAATCGTTGCAATCCCGACGAACAAGCCCACCCAGGCGTGTTTATGCGCGTGAGCTGCCTGCGTAATCACTGCAACGGCGCTGATCGTGATCACGAAAGACAACAAAACCCTGTAGTCCAGCGGCGCGCTCCACAATACTGCGGTGAGGAGTGCCGCGATCGAAACATACTTCATGATAATGGTAGGCACCGATGTCTCCCTTTATGTTCTTTCCTTCATGCTTGATGAGAATCTGGGACTGCATCCCAAGGTTGAGCGCAGGGATATTTGCGGGCAGACGAAGCAAATGGAGATTGCTCTCTCTATCGGAATGGTGTGCTGTTCTTTTCCTGAAGTTGTATCTCTTTCACTAACTTTCCCAACACTTCCGAGATGGATGGCGCCTCGGCCAGGTGAAAAAGCTTTTCACCGTTGCACGCGGTAACCTGCGCTGAGTAGATTTCCTGCGTGCCACCGTAGCGTGCATAAATCGATATCGTGAAAACCAGGGTGGTCATCCTCTCCCGGCAATCTGCCGCTTCACTTCACGCCGCGGCGGGCTGTTCCATGGACGGAAAATCATGATGGTTGAAGACCACCCCGTCCAGCGATCCACGTCTTCCCCTTGTGCCGCAATGGCAGCGCTACTTACTCGATGTAGCCTTGCTCCTCATTCCGAGGATGCGTCGGAGCAAAACCAGTCGGTTGATGGCCGTTGGGACCGCCGTCGTCATCCATGCGTGACCAAGCCAGTTCGTCGCGGAGTCGCTCATCGCTTCGTTCATGCGATCGAGCGCCATCGCATAACTCTTCCTGTTTGAATGCGGTATTCATGACCTTCATCTTGCGCCAGCACTCGCGAACAAACGTACCGGCTCGACGAGTGAAGCTCTCGGGCTGCCGCCTCATCACGGCAACTTCACAACACGGCTCTCTCAAGGATGGGTTGGTACACTGTCCAATTGGCTGAATGAGCTCGCCCTGGAGGCGAGACAATATCGTGTTTGAGCTTTTGAAAGTAGACATTACGACCTCTCTCAATGGTTGCCGTTGTATTGGACGCCCCACCAGTGCCGCTCTACTTTCACGTTATCAATTCCAAATCAAAACTTCTGAGCAATAAAGCTCATCGCCGGAGGCTAGCGCCTGGCGGGAGCATCGCGAGCGGGCTCTACGGGCACAAAAGGCTCCGTGTCTTTGCCGTTGAGAAGAAAAGTGCGCAGCGTCCTGTGCACCTGCAGGCTGCCGTTGTAGTCGATGAAGCCCATTTTCCGGAACCGGTTCATGAAGAAACTCACTCTCGATCGCGTGGTGCCGACCATTTCCGCAAGCGTTTCCTGGCTCACCTTCAGGAGGACTGGCGCCGGCTTCGATTGCATCCCAAAGCCTGCCAGCAGTAACAAAACTCTGGCCAATCGTTTTTCACTGGAATTGAAGATCTGGTCCACAAACTCTTCTTGAAATCGCCCCATGCGAAATAGCAGATACGCAATAAGCAGCTTCGCAACAGCGGGCTCTTTATGAATGATGCGGATGACTGTAGCCCTTTTCATCCGGGTGATGGTCGAAGCCTCAATCGCCGTTGCGCTCGACACTCGCAGTGACTTTATAGCCAGGCAACCCTCCCCAAAGAAGTCGCCGTGTCGCAAGATGGCGATCACAGCTTTCTTCCCGTTCTCGGATTCGACAGTCAGCTTTACATTTCCGGTCTGAACGTAAAACATCGCGTCGGCCTTATCGCCTTGGTCATAGATGGCCTCTCTGTTCCGGTACTCATGAGAGGTTGCTTCGGTTTCTAGCCTTTGGAATAAATCCAGAGGATCAAAGGTGTGAGAATTCTTGCTGGCCATGAATGCCCCCAAAGCGACAAAGTCATCCGACTTGTGAAGTTTACTGTCCTGATAACATCAAGACTGTTCAATTTTGCTCACTACGACGGCAAATCTGGCAGCGAGCCTGCCGTAAGCGAACACGTCAATACTGCCGGGAACTGGCCGCGGTAGCGGAACCTTTGAGCTTGGCCAGTTCACTGGCAAAGAGCGGGTTTTCGGGAAACTCCGCGACGAGTTCAGTAAGCTGAATGCGGGCCACATCTGGATCCTTTTCGCGCAGTGCCGCCAGCGCCAGTAGTATCTTCGCAAATGGCCGGAGATAATGGCCGCGGTCTGCGGCGATCTCAAGTTGTTGTATCCCTAGTTTCTTGTCGCCGTGGACACCTGCGAAGCGGAGAAAAAACCTTTTGATTCCCGGAAGGCTTCCGATGATGTAATTCGCCGCGCCCAGGGTGAGGTAGGCATCGGCGGAGTCTGGCGCAACTACCAACAATTTCTTGGCGTACATCTCGGCGTCTCGGATCATTTTCAGGCTTTCTACCTGGTGCTTATCGATCAGGCTGGCATAGTCGGCCTGCATACCCAGGCTTAGGGTCATGGCGAACAGGGCGTTCGCATCGTCCGGGTTCACATTCAATTGCAGTTGCGCCAGGTCCTGCGCCCGTTTGTCCGCCGCAAAGAATGCCGAGCGCAATTCCGGGTTCGGCGCGAGAGAAACCTTCCCGAGGAAACGGTCGTCGTCCAGGAAATACTCCGAGGTCAAGACACCCTGTCGGAAACACTCCTCAAACAGATACGCAGCCGCTTCCGAGGCACTTCCCAGAGGGTCTTCCGGATGGGCCGTCTGCCAGGCGGCAAACTGTGCAAGAGCCTCCGCCGGCTTCATGTTGTAAAGCAAGTGAAAGCCGGTTTCGAGTTTCGTCTCATAAAAGACCGTGGCCCTGGCCTGCGACGTCCCTCCAGGGGCCGCCGGCTCTCCGAGTGCCATCCCCTGCACAACCATCACGCAAACAAGCAGACCGGTCCATACACGGAGGTTGCGATGCTCGCGAATCGTCTTTCGATTTCCAATCCTGTCGAGGGCCTCTCCGGAATCGCAGGTCTGTGTGCGCCTGTTCGCCATAGAGTCCTCCATCTCCACTGGCCATTTGCGAGCGACCTCTGCCGCGGGAGCCCTGCAACTCCTAACCCGATTGCAGAGCAAACTCCATATGCAAACCAGCCAGTTAAGACCAGCTAGGCCCGGTTCTGAGCCTGCCAGCTGCCGGGCGACGACTGGTATTCCTATCTGCTTTGCGGTACTGCAAGGTGCGGTAGCGGACGAGCAGCAAACAGCTTTTGGCACGGCTTTGCCAACCAACGTACTGAACGGGCAGACCAGGCGACCCGGGCGCTGTCGCTGGCGATGCCAGTGTCGGCGTACATCTTGCGATAAATCTTGGAAATCAGGAGAAAGGCCAGTCGGCCCTTTATCGACTTCAGGAATTGGGAACGCTTCCAGATGACGCGCAAACTGTAGTATCGCTCCCAGACCTCTTGCGTGTGCTTCCGGATTTCCTCTGCCGACATGACTGGATGTGGACAATAAAGTTTGGGACGCTGCGAGTGCGGAATCAGCCAGCGTCGCGTGATTGGGATGCCCGCCACTTCTGGCGGCTTGGGCCCCATGCTCGTTTCCCAACGATTGAAATCCACCGTCCCGGGAAATGGCATCAGCACGAGAAACTGCGCGAAAGTGAGATCCGCTCGCTGGGCAAGGTCGACGGTAGCGGCAAAGGTCTCCGGCCGATCACTGGGTAGTCCGAAGATGAACGATCCCAGCACGTGAATATCATGGCGTCGGAAGGTCTGCAGCAGTTCAACCAGGTTCTCTCCCACTGCATTGAAACCCTTGTAAATGTCCTTCAACCCCTCGGGAGTAACCGCCTCGATGCCGACGAGCGCACCTCTGATGTGCGCCGCCTTCATCGCATCCAGGAACTGCGGGTCCTCCGCCGCCTCCATGGTGATCTGCGTAAAGAAGACCGTGTCTGCCGGAAGTAGCGCAAGGCGCGACATGAGATCGAAGCGCTCCGCGCGAAGCCGGTTGAGTTCCTGCAGCCGTTCCGGACTTTGGCGCGCCGCCAGTTTCAGATCAGTCAGGGTTACGGGATAGAAATTGTCGTCGGCAAGTGCAATGTATCGAAACCCCAGGCGCCGCAACTCCACGATCTCTTCGATAACCGCATCCGAGGAACGCTGCCGTGGACGCTGGCCGTCGGTCCGCCACACTGAGCAGAATGAGCAATGCTTCGGGCATCCACGAATCGTCTGGACGGATGCCCACATGTAAGAATTTCGTGAGATGAGGTCCCATCGTGCGGGTACAAAGTCAGTAGCGTCGACCCGGCCACCGTCGTAGACGGAGTTCGGAGCACCGCGCAGGCAATCCTCGAGCACACGCGCCCACACTCGATCCCCATCACCTTTCACGACCGCGTGCGCGCCGCCGAGTTCCTGTGCTTCCTCGGGATAGAGGGTCGCATGAATTCCACCGAATATCACATAGGCGCCGCGGCTGCGCGCCATTCTGCCAATCTGATAACCGCGCAGCGCATTGCCTGTATGAATGCTGATGCCGACTGCGTCGCCTTTCTGAATTTGTAGAGGATCGATTCGATCAAGCGTCTCGTCCACGAGCACTGGATCGCCGAAGGACTTCGGCGTGGCGGCAGCAATTACATAGAGCCATCGAGGCGTAATGACGGCAGTTCCGAACGACACATCACTCGGATTAACCAGGCGAACTTTCATGCGGCCTTTCTCCCGGTGGCGCAGGATGCGTTCCATCGCGCCCGTTTGGCAAAAAGTTCAGAAGTTGGCGAGCATCCATTTGTGGTGCCGCGCGAGTCTCAGGGTGCCGCAGCCTCCTGTCGTGAGCCACTGGATTCCGCCCGTAAGTGTACTTTTGGAGAAGCGACCGCAACAGAGAAATCAATGACGTATCGGACTGGGGTTGCGCAGAAGATGCATGGCGTTTCCTGGATTTCCTGCACGTCTTCACGCAGCACGCTCAGGGGAAAAGACCGCAAGCATTCCGTGCAAGTCAGCACGATGAAAGGCACTCCCTTGGAGTCCTTTCCGTTTCGCGGTATCCAGACTGGCGCCGGCTGCCGCTGATGGTTCGCCGCGCGCTCTGCCGAGGTTTGAATCAGTTCGGCGACAGTGTGCAAGAGCTCTTGTGGATGATGCTGCCCCTTGGAATAGAACGCGTCGGCAATGACCCCGCCAGGGACTTGATCGCCGGACTCGTAAGCACCGCTGACGGCAACTACGGGGATTTCCGGAAAGCGCCGGCGTACAACAGAGAGAAACTCAAACCCCGACATGTGCGGCATGTTGAGATCGGAGATGATCACGTCCGGGGTCGCCATCCGGAGCTGCAGGAGAGCATCAAAGCCATGTTCGGCCGTACTGACGTCGTAGCCTTCCTCAGTCAGGTACACCGTCAAAATCTCGCGAATGCCTGGCTCGTCGTCCACGACAAGGACCCTGCGCTTTAATGTGTCCGTCACGGCCGCCACCTCCTCAGGCTTTCGGGAGACAGATTTTCACTCGCAAAACCATACCGCCTTCGGAAAAACACGACTGTTCAATATTGACCACTCCGCCGTAGAAGGGCGTTCCAGCGGTCCATGTACTTCCGCAGCGCAGGCCGGCGGTATGAGCAATCAGGACCATACACCCGGGCGGACAACCGCTAGATTCGGATGCAGGCGAATATGTCGTCTGGCACGATGCCGCGGATACCAGGATGTTGCCGCGTGTCGTTTGTTTGCTAACTGCCAGCGTTGGCGTAGTGCTGATGCTGCCTTCCGGCATTCCACAACAGAAAAATCGGAGTCTCAAATGAAAGTCAATTTACGACCGGCAATATGGGCCACTGCGTTGTTCGTTGCCGTGACGGTGTTCGGCACCCCCAAGCTCGCCGTTGCTTATCAATCGCAGGATGGCGACCAGAATGGCCGGGGCCATGACCAGCAGCGGAACAAGAACCTCGAGAACAACCAGTACTTTCAGCGCGGGTTGAACAACGGGCGAGACGACGGCGCGAATAACCGTCCTCAACAATATCGTATGCGTCCCGACAATGATTTCGAGAGGCGCGCTTACGAGATGGGCTATAACCAGGGTTATCAAAACAGCTACCGCCGCAACGGAGCGTACCGCTATGGCGACCGGCAGAATGGGTATGGACAGAACGGCAACCCTGGCTACCAGATGGGATTCCAGGACGGCAGCACTGACGGTCACAACGACCGAATCAGGGGCCGTCGCATGAAATTTGGTCTCGGATATAAGCATCCCGACCGCGGTTACCGCTCCGATTATGGCAATAAGCGAGCCTATGAACGGCAGTACCGTGAGGCTTACCAGCGCGCCTACCGAGAGAGCTACAACGGGCGCGGCCACGATGATCGCAGGTAGTCTCTCCCACAAGTGGACCGGGGCGGCACGGTCGGCGGTGATTGGCAACGCCGCATGTTTACGTGCCGCATTGGTCAATTGTGACCAGTATTTGTGACTTCCGAATTTCATACTTACTTTGTCAAAGTGTCGTCGCAAGCGAACGACACGTCAGTTTGCAAATGCGCCCTTGAACGGAGGCCTTCAATGTTCGCTTCCCTGTTGAAATGGATTACGGTGGACGCCTTTCTCGGCAGCCTGTTCTGGTTTTCAAATACCAACTACCTGGTACTTTTGCTGCTCGCGGCCTGGATGGCAGCCATCGCGGTTCTCGTTCATTCGAATCTTGGGGATCGATTCTGCTGGATTCCGGTAGCTCTTGTTCTCGCTGGCGTGTTTGGTTCAATGTTCGTGCTGGCAATTCCCACAAACATGACACTGGCAGTGAATGAGATCACGCTGGTCATATTTATCGTCTCAATCGAAGTGTTGAAGAAGGAGCGGCGCGAGCCGATTGCACTGGTGTCACATCGCACTTGATGGAGGGCTTGCCATGAAACCGCACACGTTAGATCACGAAGCAACACCGCACATCAGAAACGTCCTCCATCTCCGTTACGAGTTCGTCATCCTGCTACTCCTGATCCTGATGGCGCCGTCGCAGGCTGCAAGCGCCCAGCAAACTGGCGCCGCGATCGGTACGGATCTTGCTCCGCTCACTGCGGCGCAAGTGGTACACAACCTTGTCGAGATGAATTTTCGTCGCGCCCAGGCGCTTCAGGCCTACCAGGGAACCAGAACCTATCGATTGGAGTACCACGGATTTCCCGGCGCACGCAGCGCGGAAATGGTTGTGAACGTGAAGTACCTGCCGCCTGGAACCAAAGAATTTACCGTCCAGTCGGCGACCGGCTCCACTCTGATCATCGACAAGGTATTCAAAAAGCTGTTGCAAGCGGAACAGGAAGCACTGGACGCAAATAACCAGCGGCGTACCGCTCTTAGCGAGGAGAACTACCGTTTCACGCTGATCGGATACGAAAGCGGCCTCATGGGCCCAATGTATGTGCTTGATGTGGAGCCGCGGACAAAGGACAAATTTCTTTATCGCGGTCGAATCTGGGTGGACGCTCAAGACTTTGCGGTTGTGCGGATTGAAGCGCAGCCCGCGAAGAACCCTTCCTTCTGGACGAAAAAATCGGAAATCGTGCAGGCATACAAGAAGATTGGCGATTTCTGGCTCCCCGCTTACAACCACACCGTCACTGCCGTCCGGCTTGGAGGTCATGCTGAATTGACGATCAACTACAAGGATTACGAGATTACCGACGCCACCCGCGTGAGCAATTTATCGACGCAGGGATCGTCTCCCCGCATCGAAACCGCTCGTGCCCGGGACTAATGCCAATCCAGACGTGCAATTCAACTCAGGTCGAAGGGAGATGCTCAGATCATGGCAGACACAGGTGAAAACCGCCAGATCGTCGTACGTGTAAATGCGAAAGAAGCAGAAACGGTTCGTGCATCCAAAAAAATGGTTTCCGAGGAACGGTCAACCGAGAAAGCTAGCGATGCCAAATTCAGCGGTACCGGGAAGACTTCTCGACGTCGTGTAAAAACCCGCAAATAACGTAGTTGTGATACCAAACCTTCGAAGACGTGTGCAGAGCAAATAGCAGCTACTAGTCGTGCAGCACAACGCTGACAAGTGAACTGTGGACGTGCATACCGCCGCCGTTGTAGTCAATGAAGCCAAGATCCCTGAAGCGATTCATGAAAAAGCTGACGCGCGAGCGCGTGGTGCCGATCATTTCGGCAAGGGTTTCCTGGCTCATTTTGGCGATGACCGGTATTGGCTTGGATTCCTGGCCAAAGTTTGCCAGCAGCAGAAGAAGCCTCGCCAGGCGTTTTTCGCTGGAGTTAAAGAGGTGATCCACCAGGTCCGCTTCCATGCGAATGTTCCGGACAAGCAGGTGGGCAAGAAAGCGTTCGGCAAATTCCTGTTCCTGGTGGAGCAGGGTTAGCATTACCGGTTTCTCCACCCGAATGATGGTGCTCTTCTGGACTGTGGTGGCGGTGGACATCCGAATCGGTTGACCAACCAGGCAGCCCTCGCCAAAAAAGCTGGTCTCCGGCAGGATGGCAACCACGGCCTCCTTGCCGTTCTTGGATACAACCGAGAGCTTTATCTTGCCAGTTTGGATGTAGAACACTGCATCCGCCGGCTCCCCTTGCGAAAAAACAAATTCATTCTCAAGGTATTCCCGGCTGGATTTTCCAACTGCAAGCTTTTTTAAGATTGGGCGGGGATCGAATTCGGTAGACTCTTCAGCCAACTTGATGAGCTCTCCGGTATCGACCTTCGCTGCGGAAGTTGCACCCTTGCGCGAAGGCGCGCCGCGGCTGCCTGGAGACTTCCGCGCCTTTTTCTTTGTGACGACGGTGCGTTCTACGGCCATGGAAACTGTCTCCTGAGTTTAATAAGAATCGAAAAGCCCCACCACTGACGCTCGTGGTAGCACACATTAGCGGGAATTGCAATCGGACTGAAGGCGCACCTCGCCTGACGGCTTCCTTAAGCCGTGGCGAGGTGCGCAATTCACCCCTTATTACTTGCTGTCGTCAAAAGGCTGCGTACCTTCGACGTTGAAAGTAGCGCCCTGCGGCACAATCCAGATCTCGGCCGTTGCATCTTGACTGGTTCCAGTTGCCAGTTTGATGCGACCAGGATCTATGCCTTTCTCCTTGGTCAAGTATTCCTTTGTATTGACGGCACGCTGACCGGCGAGTTCCTCGGCTGTCAGCCTGGCGCGTCCGTGCCTTGATGCCGGCATAACTTCGTCTTCACCGGCGTAGCCCACTACCACCGCAGTCGAGTCCGTGTCGCGCTGTAAACGCAGCGCAACTTCGTCAAGAATGGCCTTGGCAGTGTTGTCCACGCGAGCCGGACGACGCTTGTCGGGGAAAGCAATGCTGTTAATCTTGCTCGCCTCTGGCGGCGGAGGTGGAACTTCGACGGTTGCTCCGGTCGAGCACGATGCGGAAAGGCCACGGTCATCCGTGACGGTGCCGTTGACGGTTACTGGACCGGCAGAAAGGCCAGCCGTGTCGAGCGTTACAGTGGCGCCGCTGCCGCTAATCCGGCCGGCGCTGGTTGTCCATTCGTAGCTCAGTGGACGGCCGTCAGGACTGCTTGCCTGTGCCGTCACCGTGACGGGATCGCCTGCGCGCACCGTGGTCGGCATGGCGGAACACGACATCTCTGGTGGAACTGGAGCAGGCTTCGGTGGCTCCTTCACCATGAAGCTGGCGTTGCAACTCGCCGACATCTGATGCTTGCCCCTGCCGTTGTCGCTGAGCTGGGCTCCCACGACGTAACTGCCAGGTGCGAGGCCGGCCGTATTGACCGTGACGGTGTTGCCCGTGCCCTCCACCTTGCCGCCGTTCGTAGTCCACTCATAGCTGACCGTACGCTTGGGATTGAAATTCGAGCCGCTGGCATTTGCCGTCACGGGATCGCCGGCAAGGACTTCCGTTGGCTGCACCGAGCACGACGCACTGGCTGGGAGCGGCGGCGGCCCAACCGAGCCGAATTGCCACACCAGTCCAGCGCTCAGCCGGACGCCGTTCAGCCTCGGCTGCAAGACTCCATAGTTATGTCGCCCGTATTCGTAATCCACTTGGAAAAGCCGAAGGCTCAGGTGGTGCACAACGGGCACATCCAACCCACCGCCCGCGATGAAGCCAAAGTTATTGTCAGAGCCAAACGGTGCGAGCAGTTCCATCCGGTCCAAGCCGGCAAGAAGGTGAATGAAGGGTGTTGCGTGTTCCATCGGAAAGCGGACCGTTGGGCCGGCTTCAACCGTATAGATACGCGGGCAGCAGCAACCGAAATGGTAGCCGGAATCGACAGTCAGGCCAACGTTGCGGTTGAAGAAGTATGTCCCGCTCACCGTAAAGCCCTTGTCAATGTTTTCCTGTGCGTTGGGAACCAACGTGTCATAACCCGGATGCAGCCAGGAATAACCGGTAAAGATGTCGACTCTTGACGGGGGTTGATCCTGCCCCAGGAGAGTTGACGCGAAGATCGCGACTGCAAGCAATGCCAGAAAACCGCGCGACTTTAAAACTTTATGAAGCAACATATGCATTCCCTCTCTCCTGCTTCCAAACATCTGACTCACTTGACTCACTGGCCCCGGTTTTCGCCGGGGCCAGATTCGCGTTTACGGGGTCGGCTTGGTAACCGTGCTGGTGTCCAGCGTGACTGCTGCGGTTTGTGCAAACGCTCTGCCGTTCAGTACTGCGCCGGTTTGCAGGGTTACGGACGCTTGAGCCATGATGGTTCCCTGCATGACGGAAGTCGTCCCCAGAGTCGCCGAGCTGCCGACTTGCCAGAAGATATTGGAGGCCTTGGCGCCGCCCGCCAGAATTACCTTGATCCCGTTCCCCACGGTGAGTGTGGAGGACGGCATCTGGAAGATGAAGACAGCATTCGCGTCTCCTTGGGCGTCAAGAGTGAGATCCGATGACGTTATCCCAAAGGAAGAAATGCCGGATCTGTAAAGGCCAGGAGGAAGCGTTAGTCCGCCGAGCTCTCCGGTAGGTACGGTAACAACATTCAACGATCGTCCCGCCGCGTCATTGTATGCGGTGGTCAAATCCAGCTTGGCCTGGGCGGCGATGGGATCGGCAAGGTGCTGCGTCCCGTTGATGACTCCCGGGGGGAATCCTGAGACCGCCGTACCTGGGCTGAGCCCAAGATCACCCGTTACCAGCGAAGGCCCGGTGTTCGTCACCGTCGAGCCAGCCAGAATTACGAAACCGGTTGCCGAGCCCAGATCCACTGGCGCCGGACCGAGAGATGCAGCGGTTGTAAAGCTGCAAACGTAGTTGGCCGCCATCGGATTTCCTGCCAGGTCGCTGACTCCGGTGGTAACGGTGAACGTGTAGAGCGTGTTCGACGCCAGATTGCTCGTTGGATTGAACGTCGCGATTTTGGTAAGAGCATCGTAGGCAACCGTTCCCACTACAGGTGTGGTTCCAGGTCCCGCGAGCGTGAAGTTCGCCGTGGTGATGGTCAAAGGATCCATCGCCTCGCTGAAGGTTACGTTCACCGATTTGTTGAGCGCCACGCCGGTCGCCCCGCACGCAGGGTTGGTCAAGATCACCGTGGGTGGCGTAGTATCCGGACCCGGACCAGTGGTGAAGCTGCATGAGAAGTTAGCGGCCAGCGGATTGCCCGCAAGGTCCTTGGCTCCCGTATTAACAGTGAGCGTGAATACGGTGTTGTTCGCCAGGTCGCTCGTTGGGGTAAAGGTGGCTGTGTTTCCGGTGCCCGAGTATGCGACCGTTCCCGGTACCGGCGTCGTGCCCGGTCCCGTAAGAGTAAAGGTGCTGCTGGTGATGGTTAAAGGATCCATCGCCTCGCTGAAGATCGCGGCTACCGTGGTATTCAGCGCCACGCCTGTCGCACCGCAACTCGGAGTCGTGGAAATCACCGTCGGCGCAGTGGTGTCGGGGGCCAGGGCCGTCGTAAAGCCGCAGGTGAAATTGTTGGCCATGGCAGTGCCCGCCAGATCCTTGACGCCCGTTGTCACGGTGACAGTGATGAGGGTGGTTGCCGGAAGATTGGCGTTGGGTGTAAAGGTCGCGATATTGCTCGCCGAAGCGTAGCTGATGGTTCCGGCGATGGGGGTTGTGCCGGGTCCAGTCACCAGGAGATTGCTCGTGGTGATGGTCGACTGGTCCATGGCCTCACTGAAGGTCACGGCGATTTTATTGGAGATCGGCACACCCGTAGCGCCACAACTAGGTGCCAGGGCCGTCACCGTCGGCGGAATAGGCGCCGCCACTGTCCTAAAGCCACATACAAAGTTAGCTTGCATCGGCGTGCCTGACGTGGACTTTACGTCGGTGGTAACGGTGATCGTAATTCGTGTATTGAACGGGAGCGCACTTGCCGGCGTGAACTGCGCAGTGTTGGTTGCCGGAACAAAGGAGACTGTTCCGGAGATCGGAGTCGTGCTGGGTCCAGTCACCGCAAAGGATGCGCCGTTAATGGTGGTCGGGTCCATGGCCCGGCTGAAGACGACGTTGATCGGGCTGACGCCGGCGGGCACGCCTGTCGCACCGCATGCGGGAGTGGTCGATATCACCGTAGGTGGCACCACTGTCGTAAAGCCGCATACAAAATTGGCGGCCATCGCCGTACCTGTCGCGGACTTTGCGGCAGTAGTGACGGTGATGGTTATGAATGTATTAAGTGGCAATGGGCCAGTTGGCGTGAACCGTGCGGTATTGCTCGCCGCAGTATAGGAGACCGCTCCGGAGATCGGAGTAGTGCCAGGTCCAGTCACCGTGAATGACGTTCCGGTGATGGTGGCAGGGTCCATCGGCTTGCTGAAGAGGACGTCGATCGCATTGGTGCTGATCGGCACCTCGGTCGCGCTGCATCCGGGACTTGTGGACACCACCGTGGGTGGGACCGGATCGGGAAGCGTCGTAAAGGAGCATGTCGTAGCGCCGGCCGCATAGACACCCAGCGTGGTTTTTACCATTGCGCTGATCGTTATGCTGTACAGGGTGTTGTATGCGAGGCTGCTCGTCGGTGTAAAGGTCGCAACCATGCTGGTCGCATCGTAGGTGACTGTTCCCGCCACCGCCGTCGTGCCCGGTCCGGTTACGGTGAAGGACGTCCCATTGATGGATGTCGGATCCATCGCCTCACTGAAGGTTGCAGTGATCTTGCTGTTCAGGGCCACTCCCGTGGATCCGCAGACAGGTGCAAAGGAAGTCACGGTCGGCTTCTGCACGGTGCAATCCGTACATTTTGAGCAGCTAGCCATAATAAGCACGAGCGGCAGCAGGGAAACTACGAGCGGTACTGCCACCAATAACCACATCCATTTTTTGTACACGTTATATTTGCGCATGGCTTCCTCTTCTCCAGACATTGACCGCCCACATCGCACAAGCTTAGAGACGAGAGCTGAAGCCGTCTGTTCAATATTGCTCACATGACAAATGCACCCGAATTAGGGCCCTGCCCGTACGGAAATGGGAATTGCGGAAAGGTGCAGTAGCGTTCAATTCAAAAACACTGCTTTGCCCGGACGGGCTTAACAGCCTTATTCTCCAAGGCGCGACTCTCAACGACATAAAACCCTCGCGCTTCCACCGCAAAACGAATCAGGCGTATTTGTGAAGCAAGCTCGACGAGGGGCAATTGAGCAATGCGGCTCACCCGAAAAACGGTGATGGCGTCTTCGGCCCCAGTTGCGACTCCGCCGAATCATCCATACGCGCAACCGCACAGGTCACCTCAGAACAAATCCTCACAAGCACGGCTCAATCGCCGTTGGGCAACCTGAGCTTTATTGCTCAGACGGCTGCACGGGACCCCGCTAACGTAGGTAGTACCTCATGCTCCACGGATGCGACCGAATCAAGAATCGCGGTGCAGGGGTAGAAGAGGTGGGAATAGTGAAGAAACTTATGTTGTTCGTTGTACTGCTGAGTTTCGCGAGCCTGAGCTGGGCAGACGACTCGGCGCGCGAATCATCGACTAAGCGGTTGAACAATGCAGCCGAGGTGCTCCACGCAATCATGGCCGCACCGGATACTGGCATTCCAGAAGAAGTGCTCGAACACGCGAAGTGCATCGCCGTCGTGCCGAACATGGTCAAGGGCGGCTTTATCTTCGGAGGCACGCACGGCAGAGGCGTCGCCACATGCCGAACCGCAAAAGGCTGGAGCGCACCAGCGTTCTTCAGTATCGCGGGCGGTAGCTGGGGATTGCAGATCGGCGTCGAGGGCGTTGATCTGATCATGGTCATCCAGAACGACAAAGGCATGCAGCAGTTGCTGGCAAGCAAGTTCAAAGTTGGAGCGGATGCCTCCGCGGCAGCTGGACCGGTAGGACGTCATGCATCGGCCGGTACCAATTGGAAGATGGAAACAGAGATCCTGACCTATTCAAGAGCTCATGGCGTATTTGCCGGGCTCACATTGAATGGCTCCGTGGTTCAACAGGACGACGATTCCATGAAGGCCATTTACGGGCGTCATGTCAACACCCGGGAAGTACTGCTGGGTAAAGTAGCAGCTCCGGCCTCGGCCCACGCGTTCTTGAACGCTATCAGGGGAGCAAAGGCGCAGGCCCAGGATAGTAAATAGTTTTGGAGATACGCACGGGCACCCGGGAAGTATGTGAGATCTCGGGTGCTCACGATGCGGATGGAGGGCGCATATGCTTTGGACAATTTTCGTAGTGTTGGTGGTTTTGTGGCTTCTGGGTTTCAGCTTTCATATCGCCGGTAGCTTGATCCACTTGCTGCTGGTTGTGGCGGTGTTGGTCCTGATCTTCAACCTGGTGACCGGACGACGGCGCTCAGTGTGAAGCACGAGCCATACGCATGTGCCATCAATAGCGGCAAAGCTGCCCCGTACGCGTCGAATTCGATGCCGCCCCGGGATTAGCGCAGCCAGAACGGCGAAATCCATCGTCCGGGAAGTTTCCTGACCGTTCACAACCACACAGCTGGTAATTTTCCCGGCATTCAAGTTGTTACAGAGGCAAATACCCATGAAACGAGTTGGAGTTGTCAGCACATCACTTCTGCTGTCCGTACTTCTCGGAGCCACCGCTTTCGGCTACGCACAGCAGCATAAGCAAAACGAAAAACAGAAGGGCAAGCCGCAGCAGCAACAGCAGAACAAGCAGCAGCCTGCCCAGAAACCACAGCGCGCACAGGAGCAGCAGCGCGTGCAACAGCAGCAAGTCCAGAACAGGCAGGCCCAGCAGCGCGCACAGCAGCAACAGGTTCAGAACAGGCAGCAACAGCAACGCGTGCAGCAGCAGCAAGTCGAGAACCGGCAGGCCCAGCAGCGCGCACAGCAGCAACAGGTCCAAAACCGGCAGCAACAGCAGCGCGTGCAACAGCAGCAAGTCCAGAACAGGCAGGCCCAGCAGCGCGCACAGCAGCAGCAGGTTCAGAACCGGCAGCAACAGCAGCGCGTACAGCAGCAGCAAGTCCAGAACCGGCAGGCCCAGCAGCGCGCACAGCAGCAGCAAGTTCAAAACCGGCAGCAACAACAGCGCGTACGGCAGCAACAGGTTCAGAATCGCCAGCGCGCACAGATACAACGCACGCAGCAACAGCAGTACGCACAGCAACGCCAACAGCAGCAAGTCTGGCAGCAGCGTCGCGCCCAGAACTGGGAGTCCCAGCATCGCACCTGGCAGCAACGCGGCGGCTACAACGGCTATCGCATTCCTGACTCCTACTACCGGAGCCATTACGGCCGCGATCACTGGTTCCGCGTCTACAACCTTCCATTCATGGTGGTGGGAGGGGATCCACGCTTCCAGTACGGTGGCTATTGGTTCACCGCTGTCGATCCGTATCCGCAATACTGGGGAAACGACTGGTACCAGACCGACGATGTTTATGTCGAGTACTACGATAACGGGTATTACCTGTACAACCGCAGGTATCCTGGCACCCCTGGAATTGCAATCAGCATCTCGTTTTGAGCGGTTCACAAACCTGGACGGTAGCGAAAGCTACCGTCGAGCACTCTCGACGCATACACGTAGTGAAGGCCGAACTCGGGCAATCGGAAGTAAGCAGGGACAACGCAGGGAGCTTGCATGAGCCCCTCGCGTCCGCTGCCGGAACCAAGGAGATAGGAATGTCGTCACAAGAAAGTGCATCGGAGAGTGCCTCGTTGAGAGGACCATTGGCGCGACTCAAGATGCGTATGCCGGTACTGGAAGAAAAACTTGGGACGACGTTGTGGTTTAGGACCAGCGCTTCGCTTCCAAGCAGGATCGCAGTAGTCGGTAACTATCTCCCGCGTCAGTGTGGAATCGCAACGTTCACGACGGATTTATGCGACGCCATCGCCGCGGAATATGGGACAACGCAACTATTGGCGGTACCGGTCAACGACCCTGAATCGCGTTACAGCTACCCCGCACGCGTCCGATTTGAACTATTGGAGAGAGACCCATCTTCCTATGAGAATGCGGCCGACTTCCTTAACTTCAGCAATGTCGATCTGGTCTCTCTTCAGCATGAGTACGGTATTTACGGAGGCCCAGCCGGCAGCCACATCCTGCGGCTGCTGCGTCGCCTGAAGATGCCCGTGGTGACGACTCTGCATACGGTTCTCCGTGAGCCAGACGCCAATCAGCGCATTGTCATGGACGAGATCGCCGCGCTCTCTGATCGCCTGATTGTCATGAGCGAGCACTCTTCGCGCTTCCTCCAGGAAGTGTTCCATATTCCGGAGGAAAAGATTGATCTCATTCCGCATGGCGTTCCGGACCTCCCCTTTGGAGATCCCAACTACTACAAAGACTCCTCCGGAACCGAAGGCAAGGCTGTATTGCTCACGTTCGGACTGCTGTCGCCAAACAAGGGAATTGAGAGCGTGATTGAAGCTCTGCCGCGCATTGTTGCCGAGCATCCGGAAGCCGTCTATGTCATCGCCGGTGCGACCCATCCGCATATCAGGCGTCGCGAAGGCGACCAATACCGGCTTAAATTACAGGCCCTGGCGAGAAAGCTCGGAGTGGAACGCAACGTGATATTCCACAATCGGTTCGTCACCCCTGAAGAAATGGCACAATTCGTAGGTTCGGCCGACATTTACATCACTCCTTATCGCTACGAGGCGCAAGCCGTGTCCGGCACGTTGGCCTATGCGCTGGGAGCGGGTAAGGCGATCATTTCCACTCCATACTGGCACGCAGCCGAGCTACTGGATGAAGGTCGCGGAGTTCTCGTCCCGTTCGAAGACTCTAATGCAATTGCCACGGCGGCAATTGAACTCCTCAACAATGAAGCGGCCCGTCATGCCATGCGTAAGCGCGCTTACCTGTATGCACGCGACATGGCCTGGAACAAGGTCGCGAAGTCTTACATGAACACCTTCGTACGCGCCCGTTCCGACCGCATGCGAACTCCGCGTATCGCGTTCTCCGATTTGAATGCCGAAAGAACGCTGGGCAGGTTGCCATCCATAAATCTGGACCACCTCTGCCGAATGACCGACGACACCGGACTCCTGCAACACGCGGTGTTTTCGGTTCCTAATTACCGGGAAGGCTACACCACCGACGACAACGCCCGCGCGTTGATCGTGGCTATCCACATGGAACATCTTGGAATGACCGCGGTGTCTGAGTCGGGAAGGCTGGCATCACGTTATTTGGCGTTTCTCTGGCATGCGTTCAATCCAGCAACCGGCCGGTTCAGAAATTTTCTGAGTTATGAGCGCCAGTGGCTTGAAGACGTAGGGTCTGAAGACAGCCATGGGCGCGCGTTGTGGGGATTGGGAACTGTCATTGGACGCTCGAAGTCACCGGGGTTAAGGGGCACCGCGAGCCGCCTCTTTGAATCCGCCGTACCTGCCATCCGCACCTTTTCCAGTCCCCGTGCGTGGGCCTTCGCCACCCTGGGATTGCAGGAATACCTTGACTGCTTTCCGGGAGACAGGGCTGCGCTGCAGACAAGAGATGAACTGGCGCACCGGCTGCTTGATGTTTACACCTCTATCCACTCCCCGGGTTGGCATTGGTTTGAAGATGTTCTGGCTTACTCAAACGCCCGGTTGCCACAAGCGCTCATTGCCTGCGCGTCGCGCACCTCGGACAAAGCCATGCTTGCGGCCGGCCTTGAATCCCTGGATTGGCTTGTCACAACCCAGCGTTGCGAAACGAAAGGACACTTTGTACCCATCGGATCGCAGGGCTTTTACCGCAAGGGCAGCGAAAAGGCCCGCTTCGATCAACAACCCGTCGAGGCAGGCGCTGTCGTATCTGCGTGCCTGCAGGCCTTTCGCGCAACCGCAGATGACCGTTGGCAGAAAGCGGCATGGTCGGCATTCAATTGGTTCCTGGGCGACAACGATCTGCAGATCGTCCTATACGATTCCAGCTCTGGCGGGTGCCGTGATGGTTTGCACCCCGACCGAGCCAATGAAAATCAGGGGGCAGAGTCCACACTGGCATTCCTGATGGCATTGCTGGAGATGCGTCTTCTGGAAGACGCGGAAATACCGAAAACCAAGCATGAAGTGCTGGCCGTCCCAGGCGGTTTTGATAGTTCTCGCAATCCATCGGAGATTCAATGACCGCAGGCAACAATCATGACGAGCCACTGCTGCATCGCCATCCCTCGAACCCTATCTTGTCGAGCAAAGACTGGCCATACTCGATCAATAGCGTTTTCAATCCAGGCGCGACGATGCTCGAGGATGGAACCACCCTGTTGCTCTGCCGTGTCGAAGACCGGCGAGGTCTCTCGCATCTTTGCGCCGCGCGTTCCGCAAACGGTGTGGATGGATGGAAAATTGATCCAACGCCCACGCTCTTGCCGAACCCGAACGAATTTCCCGAAGAGTTGTGGGGTATCGAGGATCCTCGACTGACCTACGTGCCGGAACTGAAGCAGTACGTTGTTGTTTACACCTCGTACTCCCGTGGCGGCCCTGGGGTCTCGCTGGCCCTCACCAAGGACTTCCACACTTTCGAGAGATACGGCGTCATCATGTCGGCCGATGACAAGGATGCGGCTCTCCTCCCGCACAAGATCGGTGGGTACTGGGCACTCATTCATCGGCCCATGACCGCACTCGGCGCTCACATATGGATCTCATACTCTCCCGACCTGCGGCATTGGGGCAGTCACAAGGTGATGTTGGAAGCCCGACGCGGCGCATGGTGGGACGCCAATAAGATCGGCCTGTCTTCTCCGCCCATCGAGACTTCCAGGGGATGGCTCGTGCTCTATCACGGCGTGCGGCACACGCCCGCTGGCTGCCTGTATCGATTGGGTTTGGCCCTCTTCGACCTTGAGAAGCCTGAGAAGTGTTTACGGCGAGGAGCTTCGTGGATCTTTGGACCCGAGGCCGACTATGAGCGCAGCGGCGATGTCAACGACGTTGTCTTCCCGTGTGGATACACGATGAACCCCGATGGCGACACGGTCAATCTTTACTATGGAGCCGCTGATTGCTCGATCGCCCTGGCCCGGACAAGCGTGCACACTCTACTGGAGTGGCTCGATGCAAATGGAAGTTGTGAACGCCGGCAGCGCGCGGAGGATGTATGAAATTCTTGCAGTCTATTTTTCAGTTTGCTTTCGGGTGCCATCACAACCAGCTGAGCCGCGTGTTTACCATCAAGCGACGCACTTACCGTGTCTGCTTTGAGTGTGGACAGGAAATCGAGTATTCGTGGACGCTGATGCATTCCCTGAGTCCGAATGTTGGCGCCAATGTCTATCGGCCGCCGATCAGCGCCACTCAAGTGAAAGCTCCGGTAATTTCATTTGGCGCGGCACAGGCGCACGGCACGAATCCCCGCACGAGAGCTATCTTGCTCAGACGCAAAAGCCCGTACCCGTTAGAGTTTATTCACCGGGGTGTGAAGAAGGAGCTGCGGCCTCTGAGTCGTATCTCCCATTCTTAGGGTCGTTGCGTGCCAGGTCCCGACCGCGGCTTGGCGAAGCACAACCCACCCCCAAAACGCTCTCGAACATTCAACGCAGGGCAGCACCTCCAGCCGAACGAGAGGAGTTGACTCGCGACAAGGAAGGTCAAAGATCATGCCTCTCATTCAAGTGGTGGAAGTTCTCATTGTGGTAGGTGTCCTCCTGTGGCTGGTGAATCGATTCATTCCCATGCAGGGATCCATCAAGTCAATTCTCAACGGTGTCGTGGTGATTGTTGTCGTTTTGTGGCTGCTGAATGCTTTCGGATTGTTTCATTCCATCTCCCGTCTCCACGTTGGAAGGTGAAAAACGGCGCACGGTGCCACATTCAGGCCGCCTTTGGCTGCCTGGGACTTCTGCGCTTGCTTTGGGTTCAGTAGCTCGGCAGTTTCTGTTCTTTGCACTCGAAACTTCTTTTCCGTTGCCTTCCTTCTCTTCCCCGCTTACTCTGTCTGCCCATGAATCGCAAAGCCCATTTTCTCGTGCCGCTCGTGCTCTTCGCCGTGGCCGTCTTCGCGCAGGACCAGCCATCTTTCCCGCATCCCACCGGCGAAGGAACTTACGTCGTCCACAACTACCGTTTCCAGGACGGCGAAACTCTGCCTACGCTCAACCTTCACTACTACACTTACGGCACGCCGCAATATGACGCTTCGGGCCGCACTACCAATGCCGTCCTCATTCTCCACGGCACCGGCGGCTCCGGGCTTCAATTCGTCCGTCCCCAGTTTGCCGGAGTCCTCTTCGGCCCCGGCCAGCTTCTCGACGCCAGCAAGTACTTCATCATCCTTCCCGACAACGTTGGCCACGGAAAATCCAGCAAGCCCAGCGACGGCCTCCACATGAAGTTCCCGCACTACGACTACGCCGACATGGTCGCCCTCCAGCACGTCCTTCTCACCCAGGCGCTCAAGGTCAACCACCTCAAGCTCGTCATGGGAACCTCCATGGGCTGCATGCATTCCTGGATGTGGGCCGAGGACTATCCCGACTTCGTCGATGATGCCCTCCCCCTCGCCTGCCTTCCCGTGCAGATCGCCGGTCGCAATCGCATGATGCGCCGCATGGCCATGGATTCCATCACCACCGATCCCGCCTGGGATCACGGTGAGTACAAGCAGCAGCCTCCGGGACTTCGCGGCGCCCTTGAAATGTTGCTCATCATGGGCAGCAGTCCGCTCCAGATGCAGAAGAATTTCCCCACCGCGCAGAAGGCCGATGCCTTCCTCGAAAACTTCCTCGCCAACGGCATGAAGCATTACGACGCCAACGACTTCCTCTACCAGTTTGACGCCTCGCGCGACTACGATCCCTCCGCCAAACTCGGCGACATCAAGGCCCGCGTCTACTTCATCAACTCCGCCGACGACTACATCAATCCGCCCGAGCTCGGCATCGCGCAGGAAGAAATCAAGAAGGTGAAGCACGGCCGCTTCATCCTCCTCCCCATCACCGACCAAACTCGCGGCCACGGCACGCACACTCTCCCCGCCATCTGGGGCAAGTACCTCGGCGAACTCCTCCAACACCCATACGGTGTCAATATAGATTTTTAGCGAGAATGGTAGAAGGAAGGACTTTCTGGATGCCCCATTCAGGCCGCATTTGCCTGAGTGGGGCTTCTGCTCTTGCTTTTGCTCTAGTTCGAGACTTTTGCTCTTGCTCGCGACTCTCGACTCGTGACTCGCGACTCTCTTCCTACAGCTTATTCAACCCATCCAGCGCCGCCACCTTATACGCCTCGGCCAGCGTCGGATAGTTAAACACCGTATCGCGGAAATACTCCACCGTCCCGCCATAACTCAGCACTGCCTGCCCAATGTGTACGATCTCTGCCGCCCTGTCGCCAATCACGTGTACTCCCAGCAGCTTCAGTGTTTCGCTATGGAAGAGCAGTTTCAGCATTCCCTGTTCGTCGCCCAGCATCTGACCCTTTGCCAGCTCCCCGTACCGTGCAATCCCCGTCTCATAGGGAACCTTCTCGTGCGTCAATTCTTCTTCGTTCTTTCCCACCATTGAAATCTCCGGAATCGTATAGATCCCGTACGGAAACGTCTGCGGACGCATCGTTGCCGGCACGCCGAACATGTTGCACCCTGCAATCCGTCCCTGCTCCATCGACGTGCTTGCCAGCGCCGGAAATCCAATCACGTCGCCCGCCGCATAGATATTCGGAGTCTTCGTCTGGAACCGGTCATTCACTTCCAGCTTGCCGCGTTCCGCCGCCGCCAGCCCCGCCGCCGCCAGGTTCAGCGTATCCGTATTTCCCTGCCGCCCCACCGTGTAGAGCAGCGCATCGCCGTGCAGCGTCTTGCCACTTTCCAGCTTCGCCGCCACTCTTCCTCTCTGTTCGTCGAAGCCGCACTCCACCACTTTTTCATCCAGCCGGAAAACCATTCCTTCCTGCCTCAGCTGGAACATCAGGTTCTCCATGATCTCCCGGTCCACAAATTCCAGCAGCGCCGGACGCGCATCCAGCAGCGTGATCTTCACTCCCAGCGTCGCCATCATCGACGCGTATTCCAGCCCGATCACTCCTGCTCCCACAATGATCAGCTCTCTCGGAATCTCCTCGATGTTCAGCAGTTGGTCGGAATTGAAAATCCTTTTCCCGTCCAGCGGAATCCTCTCGCTTCCCGCCGGTCTCGTTCCCACCGCGATCAGGAAGTTCTCCGCCGTCACTTTGCTCTCAATGCCTTCGTTCTCGATCTCCAGCGTGTGTGCATCCACAAACCGCGCCACTCCCTGGATCGTCTCCACGCAATTGCGCCGCAGTTGTGCCTGGATCACTGCCGTCTCGCGCTTCACCACTGAGTCGATCCGGAACGTCAGGTCCGCCATCTGGATCTTTTCCTTCAGCGCATAGTTCTTGCCGTAGAAAGTCCTCTGTCCCACGCCGCTCAGGTAGAGCACCGCCTCCCTTAGCGTTTTGCTTGGGATCGTCCCCGTATGCACGCATACGCCCCCAATCGTGGTCCACTTCTTCTCCACGATTGCCACTTTCTTCCGCAGCTTCGAGGCGCAGATCGCGCCTTTCTGCCCCGCCGGACCGCTGCCGATCACTATCAGGTCGTAGTCGTAGTTGGTCATGATTTCTTTAGATCAGGAAAGTACCTTGATATTAACGAAGATATTAACGAACTTCGCCTCTCTTGGGAATCGGGCAGTTTGTGCCCTACCCTTGTCGCGCAGTCTGCGACAGGGTGGGGCTTTTGCTTTTGCTCTTGCTCTTGCTCTTGCTCTTGCTTTTGCTCTTGCTTTTGCTCTTGCTCTTGCTTTTGCTCTTGCTTTTGCTTTTGCTCTTGCTTTTGTCTTTGTCTTTGCTCAGCAGCTCAGCAGCTCAGCAGCTCAGCAGCTTAGTAGCACCGCAGCTCAGCAGCTTAGCAGCTTAGTAGCTCAGCAGCTTCCCTCTTGCTATACTTCCCCCCATGGCGTGCCAGGAGCTCGACAATTTGCGCAAAACTGCCGGTGCCATCCGGCTTCAGATTCGTGAGCAGCAGCTCAGGACCAAGCGTGCTCCGCTCGACGAGCGCCGTTCCCTCAAGCGCGGCAATGGCGACATGGTCGTCTTTCTCCAGCGTAAACTCCTGCGTCAGTCTCTCTCCATCGAACGCCACATCGCCGACCACGGCTGTCAGTCCTGACCGCCACTCTCGCGCGATTTCCACTTCACGTTTTCCGATATACTCTGCCCTGGGGTTTTTCCCGTTTTTTCCATGCGAGTCATTGTTCGATCTTCCGCCATCCATGCCGCGGGCGTCTTCGCCCTCGACCGCATTCCTTCCGGCACCCGCATCCTCGAGTACACCGGCGAGCACATGCCTCACCAGGCCGCCGACGACCTTTATAAGGATCGCCCTTACACCTATCTCTTCGGCGTCGGCGACGGAGCCAACGTCATCGATGGCTACTCCATGGCCATGTACGTCAACCACTCCTGCGACCCCAATTGCGAAACCGAGGAAGACGAAGACGGCCGCGTCTGGATTCAGGCCATTCGCGACATCGCTCCCGGCGAGGAACTCGCCTACGACTACTACCTTTACGACGGCGACGGCGACGCTCCCTGCACCTGTGGATCGCCCAACTGTCGCGGCACCATGTACTCGCCTGAAGAGATTAAGCGCCGCCGGCGCCGCGAAGCCCGCGCCAATAAAAACGGCGAGCCAAAGAAAAAGCGGGCCGCCAAGCCCGCTCTTCTGAGCTCCTGATCGACCTCCGCTTCATGTCGTCGCCGTCGTCCTCGCGAACGACTTCACCGCCGCGTCCTCATTCTCATGGACGTCGAATACCGTCAGCAGCTTCGTCATTTGCAGCAGTTGTCCCACCCGTGGTGTCAGGCACGCCAGCTTCACTTCGCAGCCCGAGTTATGCGCGGACGTATACAGTCCCACCAGCGTTCCCAGCCCGCCGCTGTCCACATACGTCACTTCTTTCAGGTTCAGCACAACCATCCGCGACCCCGGCAGCAGCGCCTTCACGGTCTCCCGCAGGAGGGCGGCTTCGTCTCCAAACAGTATCCGTCCGTGGCAGTCCACGACGGTTACGCCCTGGATCATGCGATTGCTCAGTCTCAATTGCATTCTGCGCCTCCAAACCTGCTTGGCCCGGAACTGTATCGCGCTTTTCGCCGCTTCGCAACCTTAACTCATGAACTTTTCATCCCCAATTCCCCCGCTTTCCCATGCCGGGGTACCTGTGATCGGAACAATGCGGGTGCCCATCCTGAGCGAAGCGAAGGGTGGGAAGAGAGATCGAGTGGCCCATTCAAGCCGCCTTTGCTTGAGTGGGATCGGAACAATGCGGGTGCCCCATCCTGAGCGTAGCGAAGGGTGGGAATCGCGCAGTTTGTGCCCTACCCTTGCCGCGCAGTTCGCGACCGTGTGGGTCTCTTGCTTTTGCCTCTGCCTTGCTTTAGCGGCTCAGCAGCTCAGCGGCTCAGCAGCTTCTGTCCTTGAAACTCGAAACTCGAAACTTTCTTCTGTCTTATAATCAATTATCTCCATGAGCTACACGGTCCTTGCCCGCAAATATCGTCCGCAGAAATTCTCTGACGTCATCGGTCAGGAGCACGTTACCCGGACGCTCAAAAACGCCCTTGAGCAGCAGCGTTTCGCCCATGGCTACATTTTCAGCGGACACCGCGGCATTGGCAAAACCACCGTTGCCCGCATCCTTGCCATGGCGCTCAACTGCAAGTCCTCCGACCGGCCTGTCTCTGAACCCTGCGGCGTGTGCGACTCCTGCCGCGAGATCCGCGAGGGCTCCGTCGGCGCCATGGACGTCATTGAAATCGACGCCGCCACCAACCGCGGCATCGAGGATGTTCGCGGACTCATCGCCACCGCCACCGCCGAACCCGCGCGCGACCGCTTCCGCATATTCATCCTCGACGAGGCCCACCAGGTCACCGACGCCGCCTTCAACGCCCTGCTCAAAACCCTGGAAGAGCCTCCACCGTGGGTCATCTTCATGATGGCCACCACCCAGCCCGAGGACATTCCGCAGACCATTCGCTCGCGCTGCCAGCACTTCAGCTTTCATGCCGTCCGTTTTGAAGACATCGTCCGGCAGCTTCGCGATATCTCCGGGGCTGAAGGGCTTACCGTCGACGACGACGCTCTCGCCATGCTGGCCGAAGCCGGTGACGGCTCCATGCGCGACGCCCTCAGCATCATGGATCAGGCCATCGCCTGTTGCGGCACCACCCTCACCGCCGACGTCGTCCGCGATCTCGTCGGCACCGTGAATTCAAGTCTGCTGGAAGAATTCATGCAGGCCGTCCACCGCAACTCCAGCGAAGATGTACTTCGCATGGTCGACAAGCTCATCGTCGAGGGCAATAGCGCCGTTCATTTCGCGCGCCAGATGGTCCGCTTCCTGCGCAACTCCATCGTTGCCAAGGTCGCCGGTATCGACTCCCAGGTTCTTCAGATTTCCTCCGACGAGCGCACCCGTGTTGGACGTGTCGCTGAGCTTTTCTCTGAAGAGGATCTCACCCGTTTCCTGCAAATCATGCTGCGCACCCACGGCGACGTCAGCTACAAGCAGGAGCAGCGCTTCCACCTCGAACTCGGACTCCTCAAGATGGTGCATGCCCAGCGCCTGCTTCCCCTTGAGCAGCTTTTGAGCGCCGCTTCGCTGGAGAAACCTGCGGCCGCTCCGGCCAAGGCCGCGCCTTCCCTCGGCACGCGCATGTCGCCTGCGGCTCCGTCTCTTGGACGCCCCGCGACTCCGCCGTCCGGTTCCAACCCATCTCCCTTTGGAGGAAGTTCGCGCCCCTCGCCCTTTGAGGCCGACCGCGCCCGTAAGGCTCCCGGCAAGCCGGAGATGTCTTCCGCTCCGGTCGTCGAATCTTCCGCCCCTACCGTACCCTTCCAGCGCACGCCGTTCGTGCCCAAGGCGCAACCTGCCAAGGCCGATCCACCGCCCGCTCCAGCGCCTATTGAGCATGGCGCCGCCGTCGCGGTTGCCGAGAGTGCGCCGCATCCGGCCGCTGCCAATGCCGCTGAAGTCAGCATCGATGCCGTGCGCGAAGCCGTGCTCAATGCACTTGAATCGGCCGGTTCGCGAATGCTTGTCCACTCTCTTGAAGAGGGTGATTGGAACATCGATGGCATTCAACTTATCGTCAAGGCCGATCTCTCTGACAAGCTCATCGAGATGACAGTGGGCTTGGAACAGAAAAAGATCGCCAACGCCGCCGCCACCAACGTCGCCGGACGCACCCTGCGCCTCACCGTCGTCAGCGGAAAGCCTTCGGTCGCAGCCCGGCCGGAGCGTGTCCGTACTGGCGGCAACGCGCGCGGCCGTGCCGCCGAGGAACCCGTCGTCAAGCGCATGATGGAAAAATTCGGTGCCGAAGTTCGCTCCGTCATCGACCATAATGAAAGGTAGTTCAAGGAACACATGAATCCGAAGCAGCTACAGGAAATGATGTCCCGCGCCCAGGACATGCAGCGGCAGATGCAGCAGAAAATGCAGGAGACTGTCGTCGAGGCTTCTTCCGGCGGTGGAGCGGTCACCGTTAAGATGAATGGCCAGAAGCAGGTGCTCTCCGTCCATATTGAAAAGGATGCAGCCGCGGATGTCGAGATGCTTCAGGATCTCATTACTGCCGCCGTCAACGAAGCGGGACGTCGCATTGATGAGGCCACCCAGTCCGCCCTCGGAGGAATGCTCGGCGGCCTCGGCCTCCCTCCCGGCATGTTTTGATTCTGTGTGCTGGATGCCCCATGCTCTTCGGGTGCCCCACGTTCGCGCCCCGCTTTTGGGCGATAACGTGGGGAAGTTGCTTTTGTTCTTTCTCGAAACTCGAAACTGGAAACTCGAAACTGTTTTCGGGTGCCCCACGTTCGCGCCCCGCTTTTGGGCGATAACGTGGGGGAAGCGTCCTTGACTCAAAACTGTTTTTCAGCAGCTTAGTAGCTTAGTAGCTCAGTAGCTTTCTTATGTCCAAATTTGCCGAGCCAATGGCCCGACTCATCGACGAACTCAAGAAGCTCCCCGGAGTCGGGAGCAAGAGTGCGCAGCGCCTCGCCTTCCACATCCTCCGCTCCCCGGAGGAAGATGCCGGTTCGCTCGCCGACGCCATTCGCGACGTCAAGGCCCGCTTGCGCCTCTGTTCCGTCTGCAACAACATCACCGACGTCGACCCCTGCGTCTACTGTTCCAACCCCGAGCGCAACCAGCGGACGATCTGCGTCGTTGAGGAACCAACCAACATCAGCGCCATCGAGAAGTCCCGTAATTTCAACGGCGTATACCACATACTTCATGGAGCGCTTTCGCCTATCCACGGCATCGGCCCTGAGCAGCTTCGCATCTCCAACCTGCTCGTCCGCGTTGAAAATGGCGCCGCCGATGAAGTCATTCTCGCCACCAATCCCACGGTCGAAGGCGAAGCCACTGCCGCCTATGTCGCCCGAATCCTCAAGCCATCCGGCGTTAAAGTGACCCGTATCGCCACCGGCCTCCCCGTCGGGGGCGACATCGAATACGCCGACGAAGTCACCATCCAGAAGGCCCTCGAAGGCCGCCACGAACTTTAATTTTTGATTTGGGTTTTACTTCTGCATTTGATCTTGCTTTTGCCTGTGTGGCGCGGGCGCCCCCGCCCGCGGTAGTTTGCTTTTGCAGTTGCTTTCGCTCAGTAGCCCAGTAGCTCAGTAGCTATCTTATCTTCGCCAGTAGATCTTTCGGATGCACCGGCTTTGCCAGCACTTCGAACTGATTTCCCTGCACTCGCGCATCTGCCAGCAGGTCCGCCGTGGATGCCTGTCCCGAGAACAGCAGTATTTTGCATCCCGGCAGAAACTGCCTGATTGCCGTTGCTGCTTCCACGCCGTTCATGTCCGGCATGATCACGTCGCTGATAATCAGGTCTGGCCGCAGCTTCCGTGCCAGTGCCACCGCATCCAGTCCCGTGTACACCGCCGACGCCTCGAATCCGTTCTTGTTCAGGATAATCGCCAGCGTATCTGCAATGACGTGCTCGTCATCCACCACCAGCACTTTCCGTTTTCCCTTGGACGGCACCATGCGATCTCCAGACCAGCGCGCGTATTCACCGCTTCCTTCGATTATAAAGAACTTCCCCTGCGCGTCTCTCATCTCAACGCGACTGCGACCGTTTCCCGTCCCAACTGAGGAATCCTGCGCTTAGTCCAGCGCGCCCTGAACGATCTGCACGTTCTCTCGCACGATCAGCCTGTGCGCCGCCATTTCTTTCAACTTCGGCAGCACTCGCTCCACGTGCTCATCCATGTCGACGAACGTAATGATCACCGGCAGTTGTCCTCCGGCTTCCACCAGCGACGCCGTATGCACTCGCATCCGTCCCGTGAAGCCGCCCACCGCATGCAGTGCCGTTGCTCCCGCCACGTTTTCTTCGCGCAGATACTTCAGCACTTCCAGGTACAGTGGTCTCCTGTGCCATTCGTCTGCTTCGTTCAGATACATCGTGACTTGCACGGCCATCGATTCACCTATCGCGCGCATTTTACATCGCCCTCGCTAGCGCTGCACCAGCAATCACGGCCAGCAGTCCGATCACGTTATTGCCCAGGACGTTCGTCGTGAACAGTCCCCAGTGTCCTTGTTCGAGTTGCACAAAGCTTTCATATGCGTAGCTGCTGAACGTCGTATATCCGCCGCAGAAGCCGATGGCGACGAACAGTCTCCACCGCACATCCGCCAGAGCGCGTTCCGTGCTCCACACCATGAACCAGCCCAGGATCAGGCTGCCCGTGACGTTGATAATCATTGTGCCGTAGGGAAATCCGGCACCCAGTATTTTCGATGCGTAGCGAGAAAGCGCGTATCGCGCGTTGGCGCCCAGAATTGCGCCGAGGGATATCCACAGATATGCCGCCACGATGGAGTTCTCCTGTCTTTCGATTTCGTAGGAGTCATCAGCCTGGGCACCGGCGTGCCCGGGGGCGGTTAGGGCGAACTCCATCGCCGCTTCAATTCTACCAAATCACTTCACTGCTTCAAGTATTTCTGCAGAAACGCAACCGTTCTGTTCCATGCGTCCCTGGTATCCGCTTCTCTGTACCCTTCCTTGTTGTTCGGATTCTCAAACGCGTGCCCTGCGTCCGGATAGATCTTCACGTCCACCGTCTTCCCCAGCTTCTTCATTTGCGATGCAAACTGTTGCACGCTCGCCGGCGGAATCCCCTGGTCCAGTCCACCGAAGATCCCCAGCATTGGCGCGTGAATCTTCTCCAGCGTCGAGTCCTCGCTCGCCAGATGCCCATAGTTCACCACCGCCACCGCCAGCTTTGGTTGGTCCACTGCCAGGTCCAGCGCGTAGCCGCCGCCCATGCACCACCCAATCGTCCCGACCTTGTTCTTCTTCACGTCCTTGCGCGACTCCAAATATGCATACGCCGCCAGCAGGTCCGTCTTTGCTCTGTCTTCCGGAACCCCGCGCATCAGTTCATGCGCCGCTTCCGCCGTCGTCGCCACCTTTCCTCTGTACAGGTCGATTGCCAGCGTCTCATATCCCAGCCCTGCCAGGTTTTGCGCCTGTTGCTTCACCCAGTCGTTTAGCCCCCACCACTCGTGGATCACCACCAGCGCCGGGAATGGCCCTTTGCCCTGCGGCACGTAGAGCATCGCGTGCACTGTTTCATTACCGCTTTTGTAACTCACCTGCTGACCCGTCACGGCGAACGCTCCCGCCGCCGACATCAGCACGAACATTGCGATGATTAGTTTCTTCATCACCCCTCCCGTGCCTCGGATAATGCCTCAACTCGCGCTTTCATGCAAAGAGCCCTCGCGTCTTCTACTGCCACCTTCGCGCCAGTTCGCCACACACCTATCGCCCATTCGCCCGCCTTTGCGTAAAATAGGCCACCATGCAGAAGCGTCTTCTCCGAGTTCTCTCTCTTGTCCTGCTCCTCGCCTCGTTTGCTTTTGCCGACCAAGCGGCCATTTCCGGACGCATTCACTTCGAGGTGACTGTTGCCAGGACTGCCTCCACCGCGCCCGTCTCTGGACGCCTCATCATCCTCTTCACGCAGACCAAGCCCACCGGTCGCGGCAACATGATCGTCCCCTCCTGGACGAATCCCCGCTCCGTCTGGATCGCCGCCCGCGAGGTGCATGACCTTCAACCCGGGGTTCCCATCTCTGTTTACACCAACCAAATCTCTTATCCCGCGCCCTTCTCCAAGGCGCCCGCTGGCGACTACTACGTCCAGGCCCTTCTCGACGTCGATCACAACGCCGCCTACCGTCTCGTCACCCCCGGAGACCTCATCAGTCAACCTGAGCTTGTCCAGGGTCTTCACCCTGTGTCTTCCGGCGTCGTCGCCGTCGCCCTGCGCGACAAGGTGCCCGAGCCTCCGCCCGTCACTCTTCCCGCCGGCGAGCAATACATCGATTTCGTCAGTCCTTCTCTCTCTGCTTTCTGGGGACGCCCCATCCACATGCGCGGTGTCGTCGTCCTTCCTCCCGGTTACGGCAAGGGAGATCAGCATTACCCCACCGTCTACTGGACGCACGGCTTCGGCGCCACGCTGCCCAACATCGCCTACGAATCCGACTCCTATCGCAAGCTCATGGACACCGGCAAAATTCCCGGCATGATCTACGTCATGCTCGACGAGTCTTTCCCCACCGGAACCCACGAGTTTGCCGACTCCGTCAACAACGGTCCTTGGGGACACGCGCTCACCGCCGAACTCATTCCTTATCTCGAATCCCACTACCGCATGGACGCCCGTTCCACCGGCCGCTTCCTCACCGGACACTCTTCCGGCGGATGGGCCACTCTCTGGCTCCAGGTCAACTACCCCAAAATTTTCGGCGGCACCTGGTCCACCTCGCCCGACCCCTCTGACTTCCACAACTTCACCGGGCCCGATATTGCTTCCGTCCCGCCCGGCAACGCCTATTACAAGCCCGACGGTTCGCCTTGGATGCTCGTCCGCATCGGCGACAAGGATGTTGTTTCATTCAAGGATTACGCCCAGCAGGAAGCCGTCCTCGGCAGTTATGGCGGCCAGATGAGTTCGTTCGATTACGTCTTCAGTCCGCGCGCTCCCGACGGACGTCCCATGCAGCTCTTCGATCGCGTCACCGGCGACGTCAATCCCGCAGTCGCGGCCTATTGGGAGCAGCACTACGACATCGCTCACCTCGTGCAACAGCGTTGGCCCGTCATCGGTCCCGACCTCAAGGGAAAAATCCACCTCATCGTCGGCACCGCCGACACTTTTCACCTCGACGAATCCGCGCACCTCTTGCAGAAGGTCCTCGACGGCCTCGGCGCCGACGCGTCATTCACCTACATCCCGGGCCGCAGCCATTTCGATTTGTATAAAGGTGGCCTCACCGAAAAAATCGCCAGGGAGATGTACGCCGTCGCCCGCCCCGCAAAGAAGTAACGAGAACTCGTAGTCCGGGTGCCTGTAGATGATCAAGACGTTGTACCCGGGTCAGAGCGACTGATGGGCGGATTGTAGTTGAGGCTACCATGTGGACGAGCATAGTTGTAGTAGGCGGTCCAGGGAGCCAGGTGCCGGTCGC
>Ga0307375_10000935_pt1 | contig 33709 bp, 21 predicted proteins | sample TR1MG_FD_202531 | JGI IMG/M metagenome (GOLD analysis project Ga0307375, IMG submission 202531) | Soil microbial communities from Risofladan, Vaasa, Finland - TR-1 | ecosystem: Environmental > Terrestrial > Soil > Coastal area > Acid sulfate soil | place: Finland: Risofladan, Vaasa | collected... | reverse complement strand
CCGGTTCGTCCAGCCGGGTCAGGTTGACGATCTCGTGCCAGGCGTCGTACAGCGCGGGGCGGATCAGGCTGTTCATGCCGGTGTCCAGGCCCAGATAGCGCAGCGCGCCCTTGCCCTTTTGCTGGGTCACCCGCGCCAGCAGCACGCCGGCGTCGGCTACCAGGTAGCGGCCCGGCTCCATCCACAGCTGGTAATGCGGATACGCCGCCTTGACCTCGCGCAGCACGCGGTCGAGCGCGGCGATGTCCAGCCGCGCCTCGCCCGGATGCGACGGCACGCCGAGGCCGCCGCCGATGTCGATGAAGCTGACGCTGCCGATGCGCTCGGCGAGGCTGGCGAGCTGGGCGTAGACCTCGCCCCAGTGGGCGTCGTCGAGAATGCCTGAGCCCAGGTGCGCATGCAGGCCGCGCACGATCACACCGTGCGCGTCGGCCAGGCGCAGGAACGTATCGAGCTGATCCACCGGCAGGCCGAATTTGCTGCCGCTGCCGCCGGTGCGCACCTTCTCGTGATGGCCCAGGCCGCGGCCCAGATCCACCCGCAGCACGATCTCGCGGCCGCGGAACAACTCACCCCAATGCTCCAGCGGGTACAGCGAGTCGAGCGAGACGGTGGCGCGCGTGGTCAGCGCCCAGGCGTAGTCCTGGCGCGGCGCGAAGTTGGGCGTGAACAGCAGCGGTGCCGATTCGGGTACCGCGGCGATCACTGCCTTCAGTTCGCCCGGCGACACGCACTCGAAACCGAAGCCCTCTTGCGCCAGCGCGCGCAGGATCGCCGGGTGGGTGTTCGCCTTCACCGCGTAGTGCAGCCGGTCCACCGCCGCCAGCGTCTTCAGCTCGCGCGCCTGATGGCGCACGGTGGGCAGGTGGTAGACGTAGCGCGGCGTGGCCTCGCCGGCGATATCGAGCAAGTGCTGGCGTTCCGATTCATGCCACCACGCGGCGGCCGGCGCCAGCGTCTCGCCGCCGCCGTACAGCGCCTGCCAGCTGGGGCCGAACAGCGCGCTGTCGTCGGTGCGCAGCGCGCCGGCGGCGATCAGCAGTTCGTGCAGATGCGGCAGCAGCTCGTCGACCACACTCTCGTCGACGACGAAGGTGAGGTTGAGGTTGTTGGACGACTGCGAAATCAGATGCACGCGCAGCTGGCCGAATTCGGCCAGCACGGTGGACAGCGTGTGCAGCATCGAGCGCATGCCGCGCCCGACCAGGGTGATCGCGGCGCACGGCGCGATCACCTTGACCCGGCACACCTTGGCCAGGTCGCTGGCCAGCGCCGCCACGGCGTCGGAATCGAGCAGGTTCTCGGTGGGGTCCAGCGACACGGTGACATTGGTTTCGGCCGAACCGATCAGGTCGATCGACAGGCCGTGCTGCTTGAATTGCGCGAACACGTCGGCGAGAAAACCGACCTGCTGCCACATGCCGACCGACTCCATCGACACCAGGGTGATGCCCTTGCGCGCACTGATCGCCTTGACGCTGGGCGCGTGCTCGCGCACTTCCGGGCCGATCACCGTGCCGTCGAGCTCGGGCCGGTTGGTGTCCTTGATCAGCAGCGGCACGCGCGGCTCGCGCAGCGGCGACAGGCAGCGCGGATGCAGCACCTTGGCGCCGGTGGAGGCGATTTCCTGCGCCTCCTCGTAATCGAGCTTCTGCAGCAGGCGGGCACTGGGCACCTGGCGCGGGTTGGCGGTGAACATGCCGGCCACGTCGGTCCAGATCTCCACCCGCGAAGCCTTCAGCAGCGCACCGAAATACGAGGCCGAGGTGTCCGAGCCGCCGCGACCGAGCAACACGGTACGGCCTTCGCTTTCGCGGGCGATGAAGCCCTGGGTGATGAACACTTCGCCCAGTGCGGCGAGCCGCGCATTGAGCGCCGGATCGGGCTTCGCCTCGACCATCGCCGACAGCAGCCGGGTACGCTCGTTCTGGTTCGGCAGCGCGATCGCGGCAAGGCAGTCGCGCGCGTCCAGCCACTGCGTGGGCAGGCCGCTGTGGCTGAGGAACGCCGCACCCAGCGCGCTGGACATCAGCTCGCCATGCGCCTGCACCTGCGCCTGCCACGCCAGCTCGCCCAGCACCGCCGCGCCGTCGTCGGCCAGCTGTGCCAGATCATGCAGGCGTGCGCCCAGCGTCGGCGGCAGCGCCAGCTGCATGTGTTCCAGCAGATCGTAGTGGCGCTGGCTGATCGCCTTGACCGCCTCGACACGCTGGTCGCGGCCGCCGTGTTTGCACAGCTGTTTGAGCGCATCGGTGATGCCGGACACTGCGGAAACGACTACCAGCACGCGCGCGCCTTCGGCACGACGACTGGCGACCAGCTCAAGGATGTTCTGCCAGCGCACAAGCGTGGCGACACTGGTGCCGCCGAACTTCATCACGACCCAGGGGGCGTTGGCAGGCAGCGGCTCAGGGGTTGGCAAGCTCACGGGCGTCCGGTTTCGGTAGTTGAGGAGAAAGGCATCGCGCCAGTGTTGCGCTGCGGAAAAACAAATGCAATGGCCTCCGCCAAATTTTTGTTTGGCCGTTTAGACATCCAATCATGCCGAAGCTCCCGCCCTGGCCCGAATCTCCCCTGCGGGGAGAGGGCCGGGGTGAGGGGCCACGCCGCCCGATCGCCCCATTAACTGGAGGACTTTTCGATGAGCGTTCCGGCGAGCCCCCTCACCTCAATCCTCTCCCCACAGGGGAGAGGAGGCGAAGGCGTGCGCGGCAAGCTGGGGCTTCCCCTCCTCAATCCTCCCCCGGCGGGGGAGGAGGCGATGGTGTGCGCTGCGCGCACGGTTTTATTTCATGACTACGGGGATCTTGCCGATCCTTGCCTGCCATTCCTTCGGGCCGGTTTGATGCACCGAGCTGCCGGCGGAATCGACCGCCACGGTCACCGGCATGTCCAGCACGGTGAACTCGTAGATCGCCTCCATGCCCAGATCGGCGAAGCCGACGACTTTCGACGCCTTGATCGCTTTCGCTACCAGGTACGCCGCGCCGCCGACCGCCATCAGGTACACCGACCGATGTTTCTTGATCGCCTCGATCGCGGCCGGGCCGCGCTCGGCCTTGCCGACCATGCCGAGCAGGCCGGTCTGCGCCAGCACCTGCTCGGTGAACTTGTCCATGCGGGTCGCGGTGGTCGGGCCGGCCGGGCCGACCACTTCGCCCTGCACCGGATCGACCGGGCCGACGTAGTAGATGAAGCGGCCCTTGAAATCCACCGGCAGCGGCTCGCCCCGGTCCAGCATCTCGACCATGCGCTTGTGCGCAGCGTCGCGGCCGGTGAGCAGCTTGCCGCTCAGCAGCAGCACTTCGCCCGGCTTGAAGCTGGCGACTTCATCCCTGGTGATCGTATCCAGGTTCACCCGACGCGCGTTGGCCGGGCTGTAGGTGAGCTTCGGCCAGTCCTCCAGCGAGGGCGGATCGAGCATCACCGGGCCGGAACCGTCCAGGGTGAAATGCGCATGGCGGGTGGCCGCGCAGTTGGGGATCAGCGCCACCGGCAGGTTGGCGGCGTGGGTCGGGAAATCCTTCACCTTGACGTCGAGCACGGTGGTGAGGCCGCCCAGGCCCTGCGCGCCGATGCCCAGCGCGTTGACCTTCTCGTACAGCTCGATGCGCAATTCCTCGGCACGGTTGCGCGGGCCGCGTGCGATCAGCTCCTGGATGTCGATCGACTCCATCAGCGACTCCTTCGCCAGCAGCATCGCCTTCTCGGCGGTGCCGCCGATGCCGATGCCCAGCATGCCCGGTGGACACCAGCCGGCGCCCATCGTGGGCACGGTCTTGAGCACCCAGTCGACGATCGAGTCGGACGGGTTGAGCATCGCGAATTTCGACTTGGCCTCGGAACCGCCGCCCTTGGCCGCCACGATCACGTCGAGCTTGTCGCCCGGCACGATCGAGACGTTGATCACCGCCGGCGTGTTGTCCTTGGTGTTGCTGCGCTTGCCGGCCGGGTCGGCCAGCACGCTGGCGCGCAGCTTGTTGTCCGGGTGCAGGTAGGCACGGCGCACGCCCTCGTTGACCATCTCCTCCAGGCTCAGCGTGGCGTCCCACTGGACGTTCATGCCGACCTTCAGAAACACCGTGACGATGCCGGTGTCCTGGCACAGCGGACGATGGCCTTCGGCGGCCATGCGCGAGTTGATCAGGATCTGCGCCATCGCATCCTTCGCGGCGGGGCTTTGCTCGCGTTCGTACGCGGCGGCCAGGCTCCTGATGTAGTCGACCGGGTGGTAGTAGCTGATGTATTGCAGCGCGTCGGCAACGGACTGGATCAGATCGTCTTGCTTGATAAGGGTCATGAGGTCAGAGAGGCAGCTTCGATTCGGGGGATTCAGGCGCCAGCGGGCGGGTTGTCCACGACGCAGCCCTTTTATTGTGCCGCAAATCGGACCGCCACCCGAATGCCGATCCGTGCGGCCCCCTGCTGTGGTGGCCCGACAGGCTCCTGGAGTCGGGGGCCCCGTGGGTTCGCAACCTGATTCGCACGATCCGCTACTTTCAAGATCGGGCACACAGGACTAGGCTTGGCTGACCAGCGCGGAATATCTTCAGGGGGCCGCGACTGCGTATTGGGGATCGACTTGATACATGGCCATGGTCTGCCACGAAGCGCAACTTCACGGCGTGATGCCTGTTTCCGCAAGTGGCGACCGCATCTTTCCTTGGAGGAACAGACATGCTCAAGAACTTGCATCGCAAGTCGCTCGCGACTTCCCTGGCGCTGCTGCTTTGCGGCTACGCCACTGTCGGCTTCGCTGCCGATAGTTCGGCCCCTACCGACCTTGGGGCAAGCAATCCGGGCCAGACGATGAGCGTCACACTGGTGCTCGGGCTGCACAACCAGGCCGCGCTGGAACGCTTCGTCTACAGCACAGTCACCCGCGGCAGCCCCGAATTCCACCGCTTCCTCACCACTGAGGAGTTCGCGGACCGCTACGGCGCGACCGCCGGCGAGATCGCCAGGGTCCAGGCATTCCTGAAGCAGCAGGGACTCCTTGAGGCCAAGCTCCTGCCGAATCATTTGGCCATCAAGGTCAGTGGCACGATCGGTCAATTCAACGCGGTCTTCCATACCTCGATCCATGATTACCGGAGCGGCGATGGAACAGTCTTCCATCAACCGAATGCGACGCTCACCGTTCCTGCGGCGCTTTCCGGCACGCTGGTGGCGGCATCGGGCCTGAGCAGCGAAGCGCGCTACGTCTCGCATCGGCTCAAGGCGATTCTCCCGCCGCAGCAAGGCCCCAGCGCCAATGCCCTGGCCAAGGGCGCGGCACCGGCCACACCTGCGTGCACCGGCAATCCCACCGCCACCTGCACGCCCGGTGAATTTACCGTCGGTGACGTGGCCAACCGCTACAACATCAACCCGCTATACAAGGTTGGCGTGAACGGCAGGGGTTCGACCATCGGCATCGCCACTCTGGCGGACTTCATCCCCGCCGATGCGTACACCTACTGGAGCACGATCGGCCTGGCCGTAAAACCCAACCGGATCACCCAGGTCCATGTGGACGGCGGCGGACCGCTCAGCGGCCCTGCCGGTTCGGGCGAGACGTCGCTCGATGTCGAGCAATCCGGCGGCCTGGCGCCGTGGGCGGACATCATCGTGTACGACGCTCCCAATACCGATGCCGGCTTCTTCGACGTGTTCGACCAGGCCGTGTCCGACAACAAGGTCGACAGCCTGTCGGTAAGCTGGGGCTCGCCGGAAATCTTCTACTTCCCGCAGCTCAACGACGGCGTCGACTTCACCGACGAACTGCACGCGTTCCACGAGGTCTTCCTGGAGGCGGCCGCGCAAGGCATCTCGGTGTTCGCGGCCTCGGGTGATTCCGGTGCCTACGACACGGTGCGCGCACTCGGCGGCTCGCCCACCGACCCCGTGCCGCCGCCGCTCAGCGTCGATGCCCCGGGTTCCGATCCCTTCATCACCTCCGCAGGCGGCACCACCGTGCCGTTCTCCTACAGCTTCAGCGGTGGCCCGACGGCGTCGCTCACCAGGGAAAGCGTCTGGGGCTGGGATTACATCTCCAACTACTTCCAGACCAATTTCGGCGTGGATATCACCGACGCCGTGTTCTCGGTCGGCGGCGGCGGCGGTGTGAGCGTGTTCTGGCCGATGCCACGCTATCAGCTGTTCACCGGCGGCATCCGCAAGAGCGAGAAGAATCAGACCCTGTTCTTGCCGCAGTTCGGCATCGACTACACGTTGCCGGCGCACTACCGCGGCCGCAACGAGCCCGATGTTTCGCTGAATGCCGACCCGGAAACCGGCTACAGCCTCGTCTCGTCGCTGGATGGCCCGGGACTGCAGACATTCTTCGGCGGCACCAGTTTCGTTGCGCCACAGCTCAACGGCATCAGCGCCCTGCTGAGGCAGTCGACCCACAGCCGCGTGGGCTTCTGGAATCCACAGGTCTACGCGTTGCAGAACATCTTCCGTTATGGCCCCTTCTCGGCCTTCAATGACATCCGGACGGGCGACAACTGGTTCTACTTCGGCAACTACGGATACGAGCCGGGCGCAGGCATCGGCACGCTCAACGTGAGTAATCTGGCCGTATTCCTTCGCACGTTCTGATCGCCCAGGAGCCTGTCGGGTGTGTTGCACGGGAAGCCGACGCCGCAAGCGCCGGCTTCCCGCTATGGCTGCAACCGCGCACGCATGCAGACTGGTCGCAGGTCGCACCCCACGGCGCCATCGACATCCGCGCGAGCTTGAAACACGGCAGACTTGCCCGCACGCGCCGCGCCCGCCATGCTGCGGCGTCCTTGCAGCCATGATCGCGCCATGACCGACTCCGACCGCGGCTATCTGCGCCGCCTGCGCCCGCTGGATGCCGCCCTGATCGTGGTGGGCGGCATCATCGGCGGCGGCATTTTTCTCAATCCGGGTATCGCCGCCCAGCGCACCGGCTCGGGCCTGAGCCTGCTGCTGATGTGGGTCGGCGCCGGCGTACTGACCTTGATCGGCGCGCTGTGCTACGCGGAGCTGGGCGCGCGCCGGCCGCAGACCGGCGGCAGCTACGTGTACCTGCGCGAGGCATTCGGCCCGCTGGCCGGCTTCCTGTTCGGCTGGACCATGCTGCTGGTGATCTACTCCGGCTCCAGCGCCGCGGTGGCGACGATCTTCGCCAGCTATGCTGCCGCCGCGTTCGGGCTGCCGCCGGCGATGGCACTGCCGCTGACCCTAGGCGCGCTGGTGTTCGTCGGCGGCATCAACCTGTTCGGCATGAAGCTCGGCGCGCAGGTGCAGAACCTGTTCACCCTGCTCAAGCTGCTGGCGGTGGCGGTGCTGGTGGCGAGCGGACTGTATCTCGCCGGCGTGGGTGGTCAGCCGGTGCTGGCGGCGGACCCGACGCACGTCGGCGTGGGATTCCTGGGCGCCACGCTGCCGGTGCTGTTCGCCTATTCCGGTTTCACCAACCTCAACAACCTCGCCGGCGAGGTGAGCGAACCGCAACGCACCCTGCCCCGCGCGATGCTCATCGGCATGCTGCTGGTAATCTCAGCCTATGTGCTGGTCAACGTGGCCTATCTGGCCGTGCTCGGCCACGCCGGCCTCGCCACCAGCAGCGCGCCGGCCGCCGACGTGATGGACCGCATGGCCGGCCCGGTCGGCGCGAAGCTGATCGCGCTGGGCATCGCGATCTCCACGCTGGGCTTCTGCAACATCACCCTGGTCGCCGGTGCGCGCGTGTTGCAGGCGATGGGCGCGGACGGGCTGTTCTTCCGTTCGGTGGCGCACCTGCACCCGACCTACCGCACGCCGAACCTTGCACTGCTGTTGCTGGTCGGCTGGGCGATCGTGCTGGCACTGTCCGGCAGCTACGGCCAGTTGCTCGACTACGCCACCTTCGGCGACTGGCTGGCCTCGGCCGCGGGCGTGGCCACGCTGTTCTGGTACCGCCGCCACGACGCCGGCACGCTGAGTTTCCGGATGCCGGGCTATCCGTGGCTGCCCTTGCTGTTCATCGGCATCGTGGCGTTCGTGGTGGTGATGACGATCGGCGACAGCCCGCGCAATGCCGGTATCGGCGCGCTGATCATGCTGGCCGGCGTGCCGGTGTATGCCGTCTGGCGCCGGCTGTTCAGCCAGGCACGCACTTAGGAGCCTGCCGGCAATGTCACAATGCGCGGATACATTTCGAGGAGATCGTCAATGGCGCCCGTGCAAGCCCAGGTCCTGCCGATCAATCCGGACAGCGGCATCGTGCCGGTCAAGGTACGCGACGGCATCGATCTTGAGATCAATGGCGAGCACTACCTCCACACCGGCGACCCGCAGATGCCGCTGCTGTGGTATCTGCGCGACGTGCTGCAGCTGACCGGCACCAAGTACGGCGATGCGCACGGCGAAAGCGGTGCCGACCTGGTGTTGCTGGACGGCAAGGCGGTTTCCGCCATCACGCTGCCGGTCGCCAAACTGGCCGGCCGGCAGGTGACCACGGTGGAAGGCCTGGCCGCCGACGACGGCACGCTGCATCCGCTGCAACAGGCCTTCATCGACGAGGACGCCATCGGTTGCGGTTATTGCACACCCGGCTGGCTGATCGCGGCGGCGGACCTTCTGCGGCGCAAGAAACAGCCCAGCGACGGCGACATCGACCAGTTGCCCAACCTGTGCCGCTGCGGCTGCCAGACCCGGGTGCGCCGAGCGATCAAGCGCGTGGCTGCCGGCAAGGCGGCCCAGCCATGAGCGAACAGCGCATCAACGATACGATCCAGCTTGAACGGCGCCGCTTCCTGCAGGTGCTGGCCGCCGGTGCCGGCGTGCTGATGATCGGCATCCGTGTCGCCGATGCCGCCGATGCGCCGCTGCCGCCGGCCCTGCTCGGCGACACGTTCTACGACCTCGGTGCGTACGTGCGGATCGACAGCGACAGCAACGTGCTGATCGGCGCACGCGATCCGGATACCGGCACCGGCGTGGCCACGGCGTTGCCGCGGATCATCGCCGACGAACTCGATGCCGACTGGAACCAGGTCAGCGTGATACTGCTCGGCCTGGGCGTGGCCGACGACAAAGGTCAGCCACGCTGGATCTACGGGCGACAGATCGGCGGCACCGGCAGCTCGATTCCCGCAGCCTGGGGCGACTTGCGCCAGGCTGGCGCGCTGGCGCGCTGGCTGCTGCTGCAGGCCGCGGCGCGCCGGCTCGGCATGCCGGCCAACCAGCTGCGTTGCGACGCCGGCACGGTCATCGCGCTGGACGGTCGCCGCCTCAGCTATGGCAGCCTGGTCGACGACGCCAGCGCGATCGCACTGCCGGACAAGCTGCCGCCATTGAAGACGGCCGATCGCTACCAACTGATCGGCAAGCCCGCCGGCGACGTCGACGCGCATGGCATCGTCACCGGCCAGGCCCACTTTGCGCTCGACGAGCAGGACGGCGAGGCCCTGGTGGCGGTGCTGGCGCATTGCCCGTGGCCGGACGGCACGCTGGAGCGCATCGACACCGCCGATACGCTGGCGGTGAAAGGCGTGGTGAAAGTGATGCAGCTCACGCCCGAACCCGGCCAGCCCTGGGGCAGCACGGTGATCGCACCGGCCGTGGCAGTGCTGGCCGAAGATACCTGGTCCGCGCTGCAAGGTCGGCAAAAACTCAAACTCGAATGGAAACCCGGTGCCAGCGGCAGCGAAAGCAGCGCCGCGCTGGAGCAGCAGGCCGTCGCCCTGCTTGCCGACAGCACCACTCCTCCCACCGCGCGCGTACGCAACGACGGCGACGTCGACGCGGCCGGCAAGAAAGCCGCCCGCCGCCTGCAGGCAAGCTACTTCCAGCCATGGCTGGCGCATGCCACCGCCGAGCCGATGAACTGCCTGGTGCGGCTGGACAAGGATCGCGCCCGAGCGATCGTGCCGACCCAGGCGCCGCAGAAAGCCTGGGCGGTGGTGCAGCGCCTGACCGGCCTGGCCCCCGCGCAGATCGAGATCCGCGTGCCGCGCGTCGGCGGCGGCTACGGCCGCCGGCTCGATCACGACTTCGTCGCCGAAGCGGTGATGCTGGCCAAGGCCGTCGGCAAGCCGGTGCGTCTGCTGTGGACGCGCGAGCAGGACCTGGGCCACGACTACTACCGCTCCGGCAGCGTGCACCAGTTCAGCGCAATCATCGATCGCAAGCGCCGGGTGATCGGCTGGGACCAGCGCATGGCCAGTGCCTCGGCGCTGGCGCATCGCGGCGTGCCGGACAACCGGCTGTGGACCTCCGAACTTCAGGCCGACCAGTTGCCGGCCGGACTGCTGCCGAATTTCCGCAGCGACTGGTACGCGCTGGAGTCGGCGATCCCGCGCGGCCCCACCCGCGGCATGCCGCACCTGAGCAACGCGTTCGCGGTGGAAAGCTTCATCGACGAAATCGCCCATCTGCTGAAAGAGAATCCGCTGGACACCCGGCTGCGCCTGCTCGGCGAAGCCCGCCAGCTGCCGCTCGGCACCGGCGGCACGCTGGATGTCGGCCGTCTGCTCAACGTGCTCCAGCTGGTTGCCGACCGCATCGAGTGGAAAAACTGGCTGCGCAGCGTGAACGGCCTGGGCATCGCCTGCTGGCATGTCGATGGCGCCTATGTGGCGCACGCCGTCGAGGCCGCGATGCAGGGCGAGAAGCTGATCATCCAGCGCGTCGTGTGCGCCGTCGACGTCGGCCGCGTGATCAACCCGCTGGGCCTGGAAGGCCAGGTGGCGGGCGCTACGCTCGATGCGCTGTCCGCCGCGCTGAACCTGGCGATCACCTTCAAGGGCGGCCAGATCCAGCAACACAGCTACAAGGACTACCCGCTGGCCAGCATGGCGCAGCTGCCCGATGCGGTGGAAGTGATCACCGTGCCCGGCGACCGCACGCCCACCGGCGCCAGCTTCCTGGCGATGCCCACCGCCGCCCCCGCCCTGGCCAATGCGGTGTTTCGCGCCAGCGCCGTGCGCGTGCGCCGGCTGCCGCTGATGAAGGAGTTGCTGCGGTTGCTGTGAGGATCGTGCGAGCCGACTCGGACTCTCAGGGCATGACCATCAACCCCAGGCTTCGACGCGATCGTGCCCCTTCATCTTGGCCTGGTACATGGCCTTGTCGGCCCGATCGACGGACTCCTCGACCGGGCGGACGGGATCCAGCGCAGCCACCCCGAAAGAAGCCGTGATCCGCAGCGGTGGATTGCCGCCACCGGCGTGGATCAGCTGCACGGCCACGGCAGCGCGAAGGCGCTCCCCCAGGCCGAGGGCCACATCGATCGTGGTGTCGGGCATGCACAGCAGGAACTCCTCGCCACCATAGCGATACAGATGATCGTAAGGTCTGAGCAAGGCCTGCAGGCATTGCACCGTGGAGGCCAGCACGATGTCGCCCGCGGCATGGCCATGGCGATCGTTGATGTGCTTGAAGTGATCGAGGTCGATCATGGCCAGCGAGCACGACTGCACGCGACGGCTCATCAGCGCCTGCTGTTCGCGCAGGTAGGGAAACAGGCGCCTGCGGTTGAGCGCGCCGGTGAGCGGATCGCGGTTCTGCGTCTTCTCGTCGAGTTCGTGTCGCAAGGACCGGATGTCCAGCCGCAGGCGGTCGATCAGATCGATCAACTCGTCCAGTTCGCCGGCGGCAATCGGTACTCCATCGACCACGCGTTGCAGCAGTTGAGCCGCCGTCGCATGCATCTGCTCGTGCACCTGCCCGGCCGCGACGAACGCCGCATAGTCGTGCAGGGCGCTCAACGCGTCGTTGTAGTACCACTGGCCGAAGGCGCACCGGCGGTGCGCATCAGGCAGCAGGTCGCTGGCTTCCGGCGGCTGCCTGACCACGAACGTGCGGATCAGGCCTCTGATCCAGTCTTCGTGAATGGCAAACGCCTGGTCGATCTCCACCACCGCCGATTGCAGTTGCCGAAAGGAAAGTTCGGGCATGACTGGCGATACGCTCCGTTGTTCGGTAGACGCCGACCAGACGCCTGCCGCATGAATTGTGGAATCCGGTGTGTCGACGGCAAACCCTACACTATCCAGGCAACAACGGTCAGCGCGCCACGACGGTCACACCGGCAACCGCGCCCGCTCCAGCGCGGCAATGTGCCGCTCCAGCCGCGGCCCCAGATAACAGTGCGAGCCGCATGGCAGCAGACCGGCCTGGCCGAACTCGCGCAGGTACCACTCGGGCGTGCGCGACACGAAACCGTCGCGGTCGCCGACGACGTCGTCGCGGCTGGTGAACACCTCGAGAAAGGCCACGCCTTCGAGCATGTCGACGATCCCGCCCAGGCCGGCGCGGATCTCGGCCGGCCGCAGATAGTGCAGCACGTCGGTGCACACGATCAGGTCGAAGCGGGTGTCGAAGCGCAGCTGTTCCAACTGGCCGAAACGGGCCAGGCCGACATGGCGGCTGCGCCCGTAGCGCTGCACCACGTAGGGACTGGCATCCAGCCCGCGATAGCCGATGCCCGGGCGCAGGGCCAGCAGCGGCGCGCGCCACGGCGCCTCGCCGCAACCGACATCGAGGACGTTGCGAATCGGCCGGCCCAGGTAATATTCGGCCTGCGCCACCGCCAGCGCCACCTTGCGCCGCAACTCTGCCGGCGAACCCACGGCATGCCGCGGGTCGCGGTACCACTTGTCGAAATAATCGCGGTCGTAGGTCTTGCGCATCGCCGCGCTCCTGTTGACAGCCTGGCGGACGTTGCCCAGTCGGCTGTGGGTGATACCCATGAAGCGCGATGGTAGCCCGCCGCGATGTCCGTCCGCACGCCGACGGCATCACCTGGCGCATGCGCCGGACCTGAGAGCATGAGATCCCCGCCACCTGTCCCGAGGAGCAATGCCATGTCCATGGTCCGCTTTCGCCTGATCGGCAGCCGCTACGACGCCGACGCCGTCATCACCGGACTTCACGGCATCAGTGGCATCGAGCACGTCGAGGAAATCGACGACCTGAACCCCCGCATGCGCGACGATTCCAGCTCCAGCGAGTCGGTGAGCGACAGCGAAGGACAGGTTTACTGCGTCGAGGTGGAGGTACCCACTGACCAGATCGCCGACACCGCCCGCGGCTGCGCCGAAGTGATGGCCAACGAGCGCGATGCGGGCATCGAGTTCGTCGACGAATTCTGATCGTGGGTGCGGCAGCCGCGAGCATCGGGACCAGAACTAAGGGGGCGCCGCATCCGCTCAAAGCGCATAGCTGACCGACATCGACGCCTGCCATTGTCCGATCAGCTGGTTGCCGTGCACGCGCTGGTAGACCGGCTTGGCCACGCTGGCATCCAGGCGCAGCCGCTGCCACTGCAGCTCCAGGCCGGGTGCCAGCAGGATGCGCGCCAATCCGGTATTGGCCGGGTCGGCGTTGACGCCGGAGTCGGGGGAACGCCACGCCAGCAGGGCCTGCAGGATCGGCGTCAAGTGCGCTCGCGTGCCGATCTTCCAGCCCGCCGGATAAATGCCCACAGAGGCATCCAGCTCATCGCCCGGGCGATAGCCGGCACGGGTGTTGCCGGGCAGCAGCGCGGTCCCCTGCACGAAGCCGCTCCAGCCCAGGTTTGCGCCGAAGTTCCAGCGGTGAAAGCCGCCGATGATCAGGTCGGTGGTGCCGGTGCCGATCTCGGTGTCGCGGTCGAAACCTTTGTAAGTCCAGTCGCCGGTGGGAAGCTTGACGCCGAACTGCAGGCCGGTGGAACGATCGCCCGAAAAGCCGGTGTAGGTGGCCATCACCCGGATGTCGCCCAGCGCGCCGTGGTTGAACGTCGCCGGCTTGCCGGTGTCTTCGTCCAGCGTGCTGAAATGGCGCTGCCAGTACGGCACCTCGATGCGCATGCCCCAGCTCCGGTTGAACTGGGTCTCCAGGCCCACGGTCTGGAACAGGGTGCGGATGTCCTTGTCGTTGTTGGCTGCCGCCGGTGCACTCGAGCTGCCCGACCAGTTCTGGTTCTGGTCGAGGTAGGCGAACTGCGCGAACAGCGTGGTGCCACTTTGCGTGGTGGTCGGCAGCTGACCGCCGGTGCCCACCTCGAACAGACCGCAGCCGCAGGCGCAGGCGATCGCATTGCCCGGCAGGACCAGGGCGAGCAGCAGCGCGCCCGATGGAAGCGCCGCAATGGCTTTGGAACGAGTCAAAAACGTCATGCTGAAATCCTGAATATGATGCCGCCGCCATGCGGCGCAAAGAGGTGATGCCAACGCCCGCATGCCGGCAGCGCCCTGCGCGCGATGGCGGCGGGTGGCGACTGTGAGGTGAGGCGAAGGAGTCAGGCAGGGGATGGATATGCGGCGACAGCCACCGCACCGGCACAATGGGCCGGTGCGTCAGGCGCCCGCACGCTCAAGCCTGCGACGGTGGCCCGCGTGGCGCCGCACTCAGCCGTTGCGGCGGCGGACCGACGGGAACCGTGGGGGCAGGCAGAATCGGCGCCGAAAGCGCCAGCGGCGGCAGTGCCGGCAGGGCGCCGCCGGCTACCAGGGGACTGTGGCAAAACAGGCAGCAGTAGCCGCATCTGTCGAGAATGGATGAGGGATCGGGCGGCGTGGACGGATGCTGTTGGCTGAGTCCGTGCGAGGTGCCCCGGGAGCCAAAGCCCATCGAACCCATGCCGTTGGGCATGCTGCGCGAGATCACGGGCATCAGCACCGTCAGCCACACGGCGACCAGCGCCAGGCATCTGACAAACCTGTAATGCATTGTCTTGCGCAAATCCCGCATAAAGCATGCTGCCACGCGGGCTGGGCGGGGGGCAAGCCTTGCGGTCACCCTGCGCCGGCTGAACTGCCGGCGCCCTGGCCGTTCGCCGGAATCTCCCGAATTCCGACACACGATGACCGGCGTCGACGGGTGCATTTCGATCCGTGGTGCCGGCTGGCGCCCGGTTTCACCCCTGTTGAAGCTGGCGTCCCGGCAAGCCGCACTTCGCCAACCGAGCCACCCTGCACATGCCGCTATGCACCCCCCGACCCGGCTCCGATTTGCCACGCCCATGACCTGTGGCGCAGAGCTTCAGGCTGATTCAAGTTCGCGGGCACCGGACTGCACCCCCGGTTTCGGATCCCACGCCCGCCGTTATCGCCCGCCGGGCGGCAAACCGCCATAGGCCAAAGGTTTGCCCGCGCACCTATCGCCTCGGGCGGATGAGGCGCGTACGCTCTGGCCCTGTCGTGCTGCGCCCGGGTATTGCCGGGCCGATGCGTCGTTGTCCAGGGGATGGCCGCCACGCGGCCGATCAGGCCCGCTCCGGCGGGCATCACCAGAGGGAGGACTGGTTCCATGCGTATCCCGTTTCTGCTTTGCGTTGCCGTGCTGCTCGTCGCCACGTCCGCCCACGCGCTGACCGCCGACGAGCTGGTGGCGAAGAATCTGGAAGCCCGCGGCGGCCTCGACAAGATCCACGCGATCACCAGCCTGAAGCTCGAAGGCAAGCTGCGCCTCGGCGGCCAGTTTGAACTCGGCTTCACCGAATACCAGAAGGCGCCCGACCTGGTGCGCAACGAGGCGACGATCCAGAGCCTGACCCAGATCCAGGCCTGGGACGGCAAGGAGGCCTGGCAGATTTCGCCGTTCCAGGGGCGCCGCGAGCCGGAGAAGATGTCCGACGACGATGCACGGTCGCTGGCCGACGACGCCGCGATCGGCGGGCCGCTGGTCGACTGGAAAGCGAACGGCAGCACGCTGGCCTACCTCGGCACCGAGGACATCGACGGCACCCGGGCGCACAAGCTCAAGGTCACGCTGAAGAATGGCGACATCGACTATGTGTATCTGGACCCGGATTATTTTCTCGAGATCCGCCGGATCAGCCAGCTGACGGTGCGCGGCACGCACGTGAAAGTAGTGGCCGATTACAGCGATTACGAGCGGGTGAACGGCGTGTATTTCCCGTTCTCCACGACGATCGAATCCAAGGGCAGCGGCGATGGCGGCACCCAGCAGTTCACGGTGGAGAAGGCCTCGGCGAACGTGCCGATGGACAACAGCCTGTTCGCGTTCCCGGCCAGTGCCGGAACCGGCCACGGAACGGAAGGAGCGAAACGATGAAATCCCGCCATCACCAGCATCTCGCGATCCCGGCTCTGCTGGTCGCCCTGTCCTGCATGGCCGGCGCCGGCGCGGCCGCGCCTGCCGTCCCCACGGCCGACGGCATGGCCCGCTTTGACGCCGGGGCGATCTCCGGCCTTGGCGCGCGCAACATCGGCTCGGCCACGATGAGCGGGCGCATCGCCGCGCTCGCGGCGATGCCCGAAAAAGACGGCAAGCTGCTGCTCTACGTGGGCGCCGCCAGCGGCGGCGTGTGGAAGTCCACCGACGGCGGCACCACCTTCACCCCGGTGTTCGACAAGCAGCCGGTGCAGTCGATCGGCGACATCGCGATCGACCCCACGCATCACGATACGGTGTGGGTCGGCACCGGCGAATCGTGGATGCGCAACACCGTGTCGATCGGCGACGGCATCTACAAGTCCACCGACGGCGGCGAGAGCTGGTCGAACATGGGCCTGAAGAGTTCCGAGCGCATCGCGAAAATCGCGATCGATCCGCACGACGACAACACCGTCTACGCCTGCGTGCCGGGCAAGCTGTGGAGCGACTCGGCCGACCGCGGCCTGTACAAGACCACCGACGGCGGCAAGTCGTGGAAACTGGTGCTGAAGGGCCGCAACCTGTCCACCGGCTGCGCCTCGCTGGCGATGGATCCGAAGAATCCGAACGTGCTGTTCGCCGGCATGTGGGACTTCCGCCGCAAGGGCTGGACCTTCCGCTCCGGTGGCGTATCGCCGACCGCACCGTCGGCCAGCGGCCTGTTCCGCTCGGCCGACGGCGGCAAGTCGTGGACCGAGATCACCAACGCTGCCAACAAGGGTTTCCCGCTGAAACCCTACGGCCGCATCGCAGTGGCGGTGGCGCCGTCCAATCCATCGATCGTCTACAGCCTGGTCGAATCGCCGAACTCGGCGCTGTACCGCTCCGACGACGGCGGCAGGACCTGGCAGGCGCGCGACAAGAGCCAGCTGATGGTGTGGCGGCCGTTCTACTTCGCCAATCTCATTGTCGATCCGACCAACCCGCAGCGCCTGTTCAAGCCCGACCTCAACCTGATCCAGAGCCTCGACGGCGGCAAGAGCTTTGCCAATGTCGGCGGCGGCACCCACGGCGATTCGCATGTGGTGTGGATCGACCCACGCAACACGAAACGGATCATCGTGGGTGACGACGGCGGCCTGTGGTATTCGCAGGACGGCGGCAACAAGTGGTGGAAGGCGAACAACCTGCCGGTGTCGCAGTTCTATCACGTGAGCGTGGACAACGCCGACCCGTACCGGGTCTACGGCGGCCTGCAGGACAATGCCTGCTGGGTCGGCGACTCGGCCTACCCCGGCGGCATCGCCAACGCGCAGTGGGAGAACTTCTGCGGCGGCGACGGCTTCTGGATGTTCGACGATCCCGCCGACGGCAACTACATCTACGCGGAGACGCAGGGCGGCAGCATCACCCGCGTCAACCGCCATACGCACGAGGCACGCGACATCCAGCCCAGGCCCGGCTACAACGAGAAGCTGCGCTGGAACTGGAACACCCCGATCGCGCTGAGTCCGAACGAGAAGGGCACGATCTACATCGGCGCGCAGTTCCTGTTCCGCTCGCGCGATCACGGCCAGAGCTGGGATCGCATCTCGCCCGACCTGACGACCAACGATCCACGGAAGCAGCAGCAGGAGAAGTCCGGCGGCGTCACCGTGGACAATTCCGCCGCCGAGGCCTACACCACGATCTATTCGATCAGCGAGTCGCCCAGGCAGGCCGGACTGATCTGGGTCGGCACCGACGACGGCAACCTGCAGCTGACCCGCGACGGCGGCAAGCACTGGACCAACGTGGTGCGCAACATCCGCGGCCTGCCCGCCGGCGAGTGGGTGTCGTGGGTACAGGCCGACAACGTCGACGCCGGCAGTGCCTACGTCGCGTTCGACCGGCACACCTTCGGCGACATGGCGCCGTACATCTACAAGACCACCGACTACGGCAAGTCGTGGACCGCGCTGGTGACGCCGAAGCGCGCCAAGGGCCTGCGCGGCTACGTGCACGTGATCAAGCAGGATCCGGTCAAGCCCGGCCTGCTGTATGCCGGCACCGAGTTCGGCCTGTGGATCTCGATCGACGGCGGCGCGCACTGGGCGCAGTTCAAGGGCGGTGATTTTCCGGCGGTCGCGGTGCGCGACATCGCGTTCCAGCAGCGCGATGCGGACCTGGTGCTGGCCACCCACGGCCGCGGCATCTGGATCATCGACGACATCACCCCGCTGCGGGCGCTGGACGCCAAGGTGCTGAACAGCGAGGCAAGCTTCCTGCCTTCGTTGCCTGCGCAGCAGCGGATCGAGGCCTGGGGCGGCTGGCCCGGCGGCGATGCCGCCTTCGTCGGTCCCAACCCGGCCGACGGCGCGGTCATCACCTACTACCAGCGCAGCCGCCACCTGTTCGGCAAGTTGAAGATCGACGTGCTGGACAGCCAGGGCAAGCTGCTCGACACCTTGCCGGCCAGCGTGCGCCGCGGCATCAATCGGGTGCAGTGGTCGATGCGCGCCAAGCCGCCGCGGGTGCCGCCGGCGGCACAGATCGCCTTCAACTCGATCGTGGGTCCGCGCGTGGTTCCGGGCGTCTACACGATCCGCATGACCAAGGGCAAGGACGTGTTCGAAACCAGGCTGAAGGTCGTACTCGACCGACGCGACACCTTCTCGGTCGCCGACCGTCAGGTGCAATTCGATGCGGCCACGCGGGTCAAGAAACTGTTCGGGAACATGAGCGATCTGGTCGCACGGATCAACACCGTGCGCGCTGAAGCCGGCGCCCGGATTTCCGCATTGCCCGCCGGAGATGCCTTGCGCAAACCACTGCGCAACCTCGACAGCAAGGCCAACGACATCCGCAAGAAGATCGTGGCGACCACCGAAGGCGGCGCGATCACCGGCGAGGAACGCCTGCGCGAACATGCCGACCAGCTGTACGGCGCGATCATGTCCTACGAAGGCCGCCCTTCGGATTACCAGATGGCCTACATCGACACGCTCGAACGCGAACTGGGCGACGTGCAGAAGTCCTTCGCCGACTTCCAGCACGGCGAGCTGGAAAAAACCAATGCCCTGCTGAAGGCACACCAGCTCAAGCCGATCGCCGTTCCCGCGACGATGCCCGAACGGGACGGCGAGGCCGGCGGCGGCAAGCAAGGCATGGAAGCGTCGATGCGCGGGCTGGAGCGCGACTGAGGTTCGGCGCATAGATAACCCCTCTTCCCTCGGGGAGAGGGGTTGGCCTTTCCGGAGCTCGTCGAAGGAGGATGAGCGGCCGCCAACCACCTCGCCGTCACAGGAACATGGTGCAACATGCGCAGCTGGCTGCAGCCACCTGCCCGGTTGACGGCATGCACCCCGAACCCTGCTGGAGATGCACGTGGGCGATCGGCACGAGCGCTTGAATCCCGCAACGGCGACGGTGGGCGAATCGTTGCGCACGCGCGCAACGAACACCTTGGCACAGGCGATTCACTTTCTGGGCTGGCGCGGTGCGCGATTGCACGCAGGCGTGCATCGGGCACGCAAGGCGTTGCGCCTTACCCGCGCCGTGCTGGCCCTGTGCGCATCCACGCTGGGGCCGGACGGCATCCTGATCGACCGTCAACTGCGTCGCATCAACCGCAGCCTGTCGAGTCTGCGCGACGCCCAGGCGCTGGTCGAAACGCTGGATCGTCTGACGAAAAAACACGCCGCCGCTGCGACGGGTCCGTTGCTCGGTCGTGCGCGCCGAGCCGCGATGCGACGACGCAGCGCACAGACGCGGTTCGCCTTGCACGACGATGCCGGTTTTGCGAACCGGCGCGCTGCACTGGCCGCCCTGGCAGCGGAACTGCAGGCACTGCCGTGGCAGGACTTGCGGGAGAAGGATGCACTGCGATCCCTGCAACGCAGCGAGTCGAAGGCCGAGGCCGCGGCCAAACGGGCACGCCGCAGCATGCACGACGACGACTGGCACCGCTGGCGGCGCCGCGCGCGGCGCGTGCTGCAGCAACGGCGCGCGCTCGACAAACTGTCTGCCACGCAAAAGGCCGGCAGCGATCGCGACAAGGCCCTGACCGCGCTGCTGGGCGAGGCGCAGGACTATGCGCTGCTGCTCGATCACTGCGCTGACGGCTCGCCATTCGCCGAACCCGATCGCAAGGCGCTGCGGGCATTGGCGAAGACCGGCGTCAGGCGAGCCCGCGCACGCATCGCCCAAGGGCGCCTCGAATAGCCACGGTCCGGCACACGCTTGTGTTGGAGCGCACCCTGTGCGCTCCGGAATGACTTTCGGGCCTTGAGAACAAGTCGGCGATGCGCGACATAGTGCTTCCTCGACCGCTGCGATCGGGGGTCTTTTACGCATCCGCGCCACCGCCTTGCGATGCTTGCTCTGGGCATCTCCACCGCGGTGGCCGCGCATGCCTCGGTCGATCCATCGCCTTATCAATCGTCTCGACTGGCGGTCGGTTCGCCGACTTCCGGCACGGTGAGCCGGAAAAGCCAATGCCCTGCCGAAGGCACACCGGCTCAAGCCGATCGCCGTTCGTGCGACATTCCCGAACGGGACGGCGAAGCCGGCGGTGGCAAGGAAGGCATGGCAGCGTTGTTGCGCGGTCTCGTCGATCGCGACTGACCGTCCGGAACTGCATGCACCCCGCTGCACACCCTGCCCGGCATGCGCCGGCGACGAACCGTCCCGGCCATCCGCCACTGGAGTAAGCTTGGCCGCCCACCCGGGAGGCTCGAACCATGTCGCACCGAACCCGCACGCTCCTGCTTCTTCTGGCCGGCGCCGTGCTGCTGCCCTGTCTGGCCCACGCCGACACCACCCGGACCTCCACGGCGACTGCGCTGATGCAACACGCCGTCGACGGTCGCTGGCGCTCCGCTGCGCACAAGGCCCGCGACCGCTACCGCCACCCGGTCGAGACCCTGCAGTTCTTCGGCATCAAACCCGATATGACGGTGATCGAACTGGATCCCGGCGGCGGCTGGTACAGCGAGATCCTGGCGCCGTTCCTGTACGACCACGGCCACCTGATCGAGGCCGGCTCGCCCAAGTTCGCCGACCGGATCAAGGCCGAACCCGCCGTGTTCGGCCATATCGAGAAGGTCGTCCCGTTCACCCCGCCGTTCAAGGTGAACCTGGGCGCACCGAATTCCGCCGACATGGTGCTCACCTTCCGCAACACCCACGACTGGCTCAACCGCAGCCCCGAAACCCTGGCCGCCGCGTTCAAGTCGGTCTACGACGTGCTCAAGCCCGGCGGCGTGTTCGGCGTGGTCGAGCACCGCGCCAAACCGTTCGCCGATGCCGTGGAAAGTGCGAAGGCACTGCACCGCATTCCCGAGGATTACCTGATCGCCCTGGCGCTGAAGACCGGCTTTCGCCTCGACGGCGTGTCCGAGATCAATGCCAACCCGAAGGATCCCGAAGACATCAACGTGCACCGCCTGCCTCCCGATCTGGCCGGCCCCGAAAGCGAGCACGCGAAACTCGAAGCGGTGGGCGAATCGGACCGGATGACGTTGCGCTTCGTGAAGCCTTGAGCTGGGGGGGGAAGCTCACCAGCGCGAACCGCATCCCTGGATCAGGGGCAGCGCCATCATGACGAGGCTGGCAACCCCCACCAGCCACACGAGCGAGCGCAGCATGCGGATGCCGCTCACGTACGCCGGCACGTAGAGGACACGTGCGACAAGGAAGACACATGCGGCATGGGTCACCTCGCTCGTGTCGCGGCCCTCGACCAGCACCAATAGCGCCAGGCCGAGGAACAGCGGCAAAGCCTCCAGCATGTTGTCCTTCGCGCGGTCCAGCCGACCCGCTACAACCGACATCTCCGGCAATTTGTCGCGGTTGCCCACGATGCCCCACAGGTCGAAACCGAAGCGCGATATTTCCTGCAGAAAGAGCTGCACCACGTAAAGCGCCAGCACCAGAAGAACAATCGTAGTCAGAGTCATCGGTTGGGGTTCCTTGTGAGTTTCGGAAGATCGGCCTCGATGTGCGCCAGGTCGGAACCCTCGGCGCGGGCAGACATGGGGCGCCTGCATTTCCCCAAGACCTCCACGGGCTAGCAGCCTGTCGGACTTTGCTCGGCCGGGCTGCTAGGCCCCGGCACGTGGCGCCATCGGCTCCGGCCCGTTGTTGGTCACACTTTTCATCTTCAGGATCAGTACTTCCGACGGCACGCCAAAAGGAGTCGCAACCCTTCGGTGCACAATTTGCCATTCCTGTGGATTCACAAAGGCATCGACGTGAATCGGACGGCAGCCGCCCACCAGGGCGGGACCGAGGTGGAATAGTGACATCCATAGCGACGACACGATGCGCGATGGAACGTTGACGCCGCTTGTCAGGCTTGCGATGCAGACCTTGCCGCCGGGCATCATCACGCGACGTGCCTCGGCGAAGAAATGCCCGATATCTGCCTCCGACAGCAGGTCCAGAACGTAGCTGGAGACAACACGATCGACCGAATGATCGGGGAGGGGAAAACGAACGGCGCCATCGGACAAGACCGCCTGCGCCCGCTCGCCGTACGCCTCCAGCCGGTGCTTCGCGAGTCCGATCATGACAGGGCTGACATCGCAACCGAGATAAGTCGCCGAGCAAGGTAAATACCTCTCCAGAAGACGAGCGGCGAACTTTCCGGTGCCACAGCCAAACTCGAAGACGTGCCGGGTATCCTGGAAACTCGCATGGGCAACCATGTCGTCGAGCGCGGGGTCTTCGTAGAAGCCCTGGCTGTCTTGCTTCTTCCCGAATCGGTCGTAGTAGGCCCGCGCCGCTGCGGGATCCAGCACTCGCTTTTCATCAGGCATGCACGTCTCCCGTATCTCTCCGCTCAACCCGGAGCCAAGCGGCGGCCCTTGCGCCATATGGAATTGAAGTCTCAGCCAAAAGTGCCCGCGAACGGGACGTCCGCTTGAGCACCCGTGACTTTCGACCCATAAGCGCCACAGGGTAAAGCGTCCTACACTCACGGGCCTTGATCTTACCCGCCCCGGGGGATTGTCCATGCGCCTGCGTCGCTGCCTCACCGTGTTTGTCCTTGGTCTTGCCACCACCTTAGCCGCGCATGCCACGGTCGATCCGTCGCTGTACCAGGGATTGAGCTGGCGACTGATCGGCCCGTTCCGCGGCGGCCGCGTGCTGACCGTCGCGGGCATCCCCGGCGACAGCCGGCATTTCTATTTCGGCGCGGTGGACGGCGGCGTATGGGCCACGGCGGATGCCGGACGCACCTGGCAGCCGATCTTCGACAGCGAGAAGGTCGGATCGATCGGCGCGCTGGCGCTGGCGCCGTCCGATCCGAAGACGATCTACGTGGGCACCGGCGAAGCCGACATGCGCTCGGACATCGCGCACGGCAACGGCATGTACAAGTCGGTCGATGGCGGCAAACATTGGTCGCACATCGGCCTTCAGGACACGCGCCAGATCGCCGGCGTGCTGGTCGATCCGCGCAACCCGAACGTGGCGTTCGTGGCAGCGCTGGGCCATGCCTACGGGCCGAATGCCGAGCGCGGCGTGTTCCGCACTACCGATGGCGGCGCGCACTGGAGCAAGGTGCTGTTCAAGGACGCCGACACCGGCGCGATCGACCTGGCGTTCAAGCCCGGCGACCCAGACACCATCTACGCCGCGCTGTGGCAGACCCGACGCCCGCCGTGGAGCGTGTACCCGCCGTCGAACGGGCCGGGCAGCGGCCTGTATGTCTCGCATGACGGCGGCAGTCACTGGCGCCCGGTGCAGGGCAACGGCTTTCCCGCGCATCCCGGCCGCATCGGCATCGCGGTGGCGCCGAGCCAGCCGAACCGGGTGTTCGCCCTGGTCGATGCCGCCGGTGGCGAAGGCGGTCTGTACCGCTCCGACGACGGCGGCGCGCACTGGCAGCATGTCACCGCGGACCAGCGCATCTGGCAGCGCGGCTGGTATTTCTGCCGGCTCACGGTGGACCCGAAGAACGCCGATCGCGTGTACGTGATGAACACCATCGTGCTGCGCTCGGACGACGGCGGCAGGCATTTCATCGCGCTGAAGGGCGACCCCACCGGCGACGATTTCCACCAGATGTGGATCGACCCGACCGACCCGCAGCGGCAAATCCTGGGCGTGGACCAGGGCACCCTGATCACCCTCAACGGCGGCCAGACATGGAGCAGCTGGCAGAACCAGCCGACCGCGCAGATCTACCACGTCAGCACCGACAACCGCTTCCCGTACTGGGTCTACGGCGCGCAGCAGGATTCCGGCGCGGTAGCGCTGCCCAGCCGCACCGACAGCCATGACGGCATCAGCATGGAGCAGTTCCACGAGATCACCGCCGGCGGCGAGAGCGGCATGATCGCGCCCGATCCGGACGATCCGGCCATCGTCTACGGCAACAAGGTCGACAAGCTGGATACCCGCACCGGCCAGACCCGCAACGTCGATCCCACCCTGGCCTACCCGGCCGCGCATTACCGCGGCGCCTGGACGCTGCCGCTGACGTTCTCCAAACGCGGCACCCGTACGCTGTACTTCGCCAACCAGCGGCTGTTCCGCACCACCGACGGCGGCGATCACTGGGCCCCGATCAGTCCCGACCTGACCCGCGAGAATGCCGGCACGCCGGCCAACCTCGACCCCGCCACGGCGAGCGACGACAACCACGTCAGCCAGCGCCGCGGCGTGATCTATACCATCGCGCCCTCGCCGCTGAGCGCGCAGGCGCTGTGGGTGGGCACCGACGACGGCCTGGTCTGGCGCAGCGACGACGGCGGCGCGCACTGGCGCAATGTCACGCCGAAGGCGCTCACGCCATGGTCGAAGGTCGCCGGGATCGCGTTGTCCCGCTTCGATGCCAACGTTGCCTATCTGGCGATCGACCGGCATCGCCTGGACGACGACACCCCGTACATCTATCGCACCGGCGACGGCGGCGCCAGCTGGACGCCGATCACCACCGGCATTCCATCCAACAGCTTCGTCAACGTGGTCCGCGAGGATCCCGCGCACAAGGGCCTGCTGTACGCCGGCACCGAGCGCGGCATCTATGTGTCGTTCGACGACGGCGCGCACTGGCAGAGCCTCCAGCAAAACCTGCCGACGACCTCGGTGCGCGACATCGACGTGCACGGCAACGACCTGGTGATCGCCACCCACGGTCGCGGCTTCTGGATCATGGACGACGTCAGCGCGTTGCGGCAGATGGATGGCGTGCACGCGGACACCGCCACCCTGTTCAAGCCGGCCGACGCGATCCGCGTGCGCCTGCCCAGCTTCACCGGCACCCCGCTGCCGAAGGACGAACCGACCGCCGCCAATCCGCCCGACGGTGCCAGCATCGACTACGTGCTGCCCAGGGCGGTCAAGGGGCCGGTGACGCTGACCGTGCTCGATGCACAAGGCCACACCGTGCGCAGCTTCAGCAGCGCCGACAAGGTGACCGCCCCGGATCCGGCCAAGCTCGCGTACGCACCGGAATGGGTGCCGCCGCCGATGCGGCTGTCCACGACCGCGGGCATGCATCGCTTCGTGTGGGATCTGCGCTATCCGCCGCCCGCCGTGCCCGCGTCCAACGAACGGCCGGCCAGCGGCGTATGGGCGCCGCCCGGCCAGTACCGCATCGAACTCGGCGTGAATGGCCGGCATTTTCGGCAACCGTTGCGCGTATTGCCCGATCCGCGCGTGCATGTTTCCGAGGCCGCCCTGCAGCGCGAATTCGTGCTGGCGCAGAAGGTGCAAGATGCCACGGTACGCAGCGCCGCGGCGAGTGCCGAGGCAACCCGGCTGCTGAAGGCGCTGGACGCGCGACGGACGCATGCCGACGGCAGCCTGCGCGCGCAGATCGAGACCTTGCTGGCCAAGGCAACCGATCTGTCCGGCGTACAGTTGCATCCCGATCCGCGCAACACCATGGGCAGTCCGCCCCGCCGCACCGACAGCCTGCGCGCGCTATCGATGGATCTGGCAAAACTCGGACAGGCGGTCGACGGCGCCGATGCCGACCCCAGCACCGACGCGCTGGCCTCGTATGCCAGCCTGTCGCATACCCTCACCGCCACGCTCGACGCATGGAAACAACTCAAGCAAGGCGATCTGGCCGCGCTCGATCACGCACTCAAGGGTGCCGGGCAGAAGCCGATCGCCTGGTGAGTGCATCATTGCGATGGATGCGTCGCGATGGATGCGTCGTGTCGGCTTGCGCTCCTCCCCCTGCAGGCAGGGGGAGGCTGGGAGGGGGGCTCTTGATCTGAGGCGAAGAGCCCCCCTCCCCAACCCTCCCCTGCGAGCAGGGGAGGGAGCCCCGCCTGTCCCGAGCACGTCGAATAGCTCAGCGAACAGCGGGGGTAAAAGTATTTGCGGGCCGAATCGATCGTGTGCTGCTTCACGCTCGGCGACAGCGCAAACTGGCTCGGTCAACCTGAGGACGGCGGCATGCGGCGTTGGAACGGCTGGGGCGAGGAGTCCACCACGGTGGAACTGCCGGAACAGGGGGCGGCCTTCCTGGCGGCGCGCATCGGTGTCGGCACGCCGCTGCCCGATGCCAGCTTGGACAGCGTGCTGGCACGGGTGCCGCCCTCGCGCCTGCCGCCCCATCCGCTGCTGGTCACCGCGGCCGAAGACCGCGTGCGGCATGCCCGCGGGCAAAGCCTGCCGGATTGGCTGGCCATGCGTTCCGGCGATTTCGGCGTGTTTCCCGATGCCGTGGCCTATCCGGAAACCGCCGCGCAGATCCGCGAGCTGCTGGCGTGGGCGTGTGCGCAGGACGCCAGCGTCATCGTGTACGGTGGCGGCACCTCGGTGGCCGGGCACATCACCCCGCAGGCTGGCACCCGAGCGCTGCTGACCCTGTCGCTGGAGCGCATGAACCGGCTGATCGAACTGGACGAGCAAAGCCGCATCGCCACCTTCGGCCCCGGCGCCAATGGCCCGCAGGTGGAAAGCCAGTTGCGCGCGCGGGGCTACACCCTCGGCCATTTTCCGCAGTCGTGGGAACTGTCCACCCTCGGCGGCTGGGTGGCCAGCCGTTCCAGCGGCCAGCAGTCGCTGCGCTACGGGCGGATCGAGCAGCTGTTCGCCGGCGGCACGCTGGAAACCTTCGCCGGGCCGCTGCAGATCCCCACGTTCCCGGCCTCGTCGGCCGGGCCGGATCTGCGCGAAATCGTGCTGGGCTCGGAAGGCCGTTTCGGCGTCATCTCCGAGGTCAAGGTGCGGGTGAGCCGTCTGCCCGCGCAGGAACATTTCCACGCGGTATTCCTGCCGTCCTGGCCGCAGGCGCTCGAAGCGGTTCGCGCGCTGGCGCAGGCGCGGGTGCCGCTGTCGATGCTGCGTCTGTCCAACGCGATCGAAACCGAAACCCAACTGGCCCTGGCCGGTCATCCAGGGCAGATCGCGTGGCTGGAAAAATACCTGGCCCTGCGCGGTGCCGCTCGCGGCAAGTGCATGCTGACCTTCGGCATCACCGGCGAGCGCCTGCAGAATGCCGCGTCGCTGCGGCAGGCAAAGCGGCGGCTGAAGGGTTTCGGCGGCATCTTCACCGGCACCCTGCTCGGCAGGAAATGGGCGCAGAACCGCTTCCGCTTTCCCTACCTGCGCGAGAACCTGTGGCAGGCCGGCTACGCGGTGGACACGCTGGAGACCGCGACCGACTGGAGCAATGTCGACAACCTGCTGAACCGCGTCGAGGCCAGCCTGCGCGAAGGCCTGACGGGCGAGCCGGTGCATGTATTCACCCACCTCTCGCATGCCTACGGCGAGGGGTCGAGCCTCTACACCACGTATGTGTTTCGCGCGGCCGACAGCTATGCGCAGACGCTGGCACGCTGGCAGACCCTCAAGCAGGCGGCGAGCCGCACCATCGTCGCGCACCGCGGCACGATCAGCCACCAGCACGGCGTGGGCCGCGACCATGCACCGTATCTGCGGGTGGAGAAAGGGGCGCTGGGCATCGCCGCGCTGCAGGCGCTGGCCGTGCATTTCGACCCCGAGCGCCGGCTGAATCCCGGCGTGCTGCTGGAGGACTGACGATGACCGCCTGGAACGCCCGCTGGCGCGAACAGGCCCTGCCCGGCCTGGCCGCCGAGGCGTGGGATCTGATCGTGGTGGGCGGCGGCATCAGCGGTGCCGGCATCCTGCGCGAGGCCGCGCGGCGCGGCTGGAAATGCCTGCTGATCGAGCAGCGCGATTTTGCCTGGGGCACCTCCAGCCGTTCGTCGAAGATGGTTCACGGCGGACTGCGTTATGTCGCCAAGGGCCATCTCCGGCTGACCCATGAATCGGTGCGCGAACGGCAGCGGTTGCTCGGCGAGGTGCCGGGCCTGGTCGTTCCGCTGGGCTACGTCTTTCCGCATTACCGCGGTGCCTTCCCCGGCCCCAGGGTCATGGGCGGCCTGCTGACGCTGTACGACGTGCTGGCCGGCCGGCGCGACCACCGCTATGCCGCCCTGCCGCAACTGCATTACCTGGTACCTGGCTTGAGGGAGAAGGACCTGCTCGGCGGCTCGCTCTTCACCGACGCGCTGACCGACGACGCGCGGCTGGTGATGCGCGTGTTGAGCGAGGCGCGGGCAGCGGGCGGCGAAGCGCTCAACGGTCTGCGCGTGGTCGAGCTGTGCCGCGACGGCGACCGGGTCGTCGGGCTGCTGGCCGAAGACAGCGAGAGCGGCCAGCACTTCCGCTTTCGCAGCCGGGCGACCGCGCTGGCCACCGGCGCCTGGTCCGATCGGCTGCGACGGGTCAGCGGCCCCGGGCACATCCGGCCGTTGCGCGGCAGCCACCTGTTGCTGCCGTCGTGGCGCCTGCCGCTGGCCCATGCCTTGAGCTTCCTGCACGCCGCCGATGGCCGTCCGATCTTCATCTTTCCGTGGGAAGGCGCCACGGTGATCGGCACCACGGATCTGGATCATCGCGAGGATCTCGACCTGGAGCCGCGCATCAGCGCCGCCGAAGTCGACTATCTGCTGGCCGCCTGCGCCCAGCAATTTCCGGCGGCACGGATCGGCCCGGCCGATGTGCTGTCGACCTGGGCCGGGGTGCGGCCGGTGGTCAGCAGCGGCGCAGCCGGAACCCGCCCCTCGGACGAAACGCGCGAACATGCGCTGTGGACCGAGCCGGGCTGCGTCGCGATGGCCGGCGGCAAACTGACCACCTTTCGTCCGCAGGCGCTGGATGTGCTGCGCGCCTGCGCGCCGATGATCGGCAAGCCCTTCGCCGATGACGACGGCCCGACGTTCGGCCCGCTGCCGCCGGTGCCGCTGCCGCAACTGGCGCCGTACCAGCGACGTCGCCTGTGCGGCCGGCATGGCCGCGAATTGCCGGCACTGGCCGCCCTCCTGGCGCAACTGGGCAGCGAGAAAGTGGGCACCAGCGAAACGCTGTGGGCCGAACTGGCGCTGGCTGCCGAGCAGGAACTGGTGCTGCACCTGGACGATCTGCTGCTGCGCCGGACCCGGCTGGGACTGCTGCTGGCCGACGGCGCCGCCGCCGAACTGCCGCGCATCCGCCAGCTGTGCCAGCCGCGCCTGGGCTGGAGCGACGAACGCTGGCAACAGGAGGAAACCCGCTACCTGGCACTGTGGCGGCGCTGCTACAGCCTGCCCGCGCCGGCTGCCGCGTGAACCGAACGGGTGAAAAGATGCATTTCGCCCTGCACGGGAATGCGACACTGATCAAGTAAAAGGCGCCTCGAAACAACCCGGATCCGTAGGAGCGCACCCTGTGCGCGAATGCCCGGACACATCCAAAAAGCATTCGCGCACAGGGTGCGCTCCTACACGAGTTCCAAAGAACCCGGCTATTCGAGATTCCCTCAAGAAAGGACGGGCACGTGAGCGAAGAGAGTTATCTGCTGGCCATCGACAACGGCACCCAGAGCGTGCGTGCGTTGCTGTTCGATCTGCACGGCAATCTGCTGGGCAAAGGCAAGGTGGAGCTGCAGGCGTATGTGTCGCCGCAGCCCGGCTGGGCCGAGCAGGAGCCGGAGTATTACTGGCAGAACCTGGCCGAGGCCTGCCGGCGGCTGTGGACGCAGGTGGCGATCGACAAAAGCCTGATCAAGGGCGTGGCGCTGACCACCCAACGCGGCACGGTGATCAACGTGGATGCGCAGGGCCAGCCGCTGCGCCCGGCCATCGTCTGGCTCGATCAGCGCCGGGCCGCGGTCGGCGGCCCGATCAAGGGACCGTGGGGCTGGCTGTTCAAGCTGGCCGGCGCGACGGCCACGGTGGATTATTTTCGCGCCCAGGCCGAGGTCAACTGGATCGCCCAGCAGCAGCCGCAGATCTGGGCGCGCACCCACAAGCTGCTGTTGCTGTCGGGGTTCCTCACGCATCGGCTGACCGGCCAGTTCGTCGATTCGGTGGCCTGTTGCGTGGCGTACCTGCCGTTCGACTACCGGCGCCGGCAATGGGCCGCGCCGCACGACTGGAAATGGCAGGCGATGCCGGTGCGGCGCGAGCAGTTGCCCGAGCTGCGCAAGCCGGGCGAACTGCTGGGGCGCATCACCGCCGAGGCCAGCCGGCTGACCGGCATCCCCGAGGGCCTGCCGCTGATCGCCGCCGGCGCCGACAAGGCCTGCGACGTGCTCGGCGCCGGCGGTGTGCAGCCGGGCACGGCCTGCCTGTCCTACGGCACCACCGCCACCATCAACACCACGCGCCGCAAGTATCGGGAAACCACCCCGCTGATTCCGCCCTACCCCTCGGCGGTTCCCGACCATTACAACAACGAGGTGATGATCTATCGCGGCTTCTGGATGGTCAGCTGGTTCAAGCGCGAGTTCGGCCTGGACGAAACGCAGCGGGCCGCGCGGCTGGGCGTCGAACCCGAAGCGCTGTTCGATGAGCTGGTCGATAGCGTGCCGGCCGGTTCGATGGGCCTGCTGCTGCAGCCCTACTGGTCGCCGGGCATCCGCGAACCGGGGCTGGAAGCGAAGGGTGCGATCATCGGCTTCGGCGACGTGCATACCCGCGCGCATGTCTACCGGGCGATTCTCGAAGGCCTGGCCTATGCGCTGCGCGCAGGCAAGGAGCGCATTGAAAAGCGCTCGGGGATCCCGATCACGCGTCTGCTCGTCTCCGGCGGCGGCTCGCAGAGCGATGCGGCGATGCAGCTGACCGCGGACATCTTCGGCTTGCCGGCCGAGCGCCCACACACCTACGAGACCTCGGGCCTGGGCGCGGCGATCGACTGCGCGGTGGGGTTGCGCCTGCACCCGGATTTCCCCACCGCGATCGCCACGATGACGCGGGTCGGCAAGGTCTTCATGCCCCGGCCCGAAGCGCAGCGCACCTACGAGCGCCTCTATCGCGAGGTCTATCTGCGCATGTACCGGCAGCTTAAGCCGCTGTACCGGAACATCCGCGCGATCACCGGCTATCCGGCGTAGGCGGGCGATAAGCTCCGCACCTGGCGGAGATGCGCTTTGCCTTCGCCAACGACAAAGGCCACCGTCGAGGTGGCCTTTGTCGTCGATGGGATTGGTGGGCCGTGCAAGGATCGAACTTGCGACATCTGCCTTGTCGAGGCAGCGCTCTACCGCTGAGCTAACAGCCCGTCTCGCGGCGATCCTGCCGCGCGAGCCGCGCAGTATACGGGAGCGGCCTGCGCGGGACAATATCCACCACCGAGACCCACCATGAGCCGGGCGCCTCAGCGCAGCGCCTGTTCGCGCAACTGGTGGATCTGGTCGCGCACCCGGGCGGCGTCCTCGAACTCCAGGTTCTGCGCGTGCTTGTACATCTGCGCTTCCAGCTTCTTCAGCATGCCGGCCGCCTGCTGCGCATTCAGCCCGCCGTAATCGCCGGCCGGCTCGGCCACCGCGCGGCCGCGCGGCGCCTTGCTGCCGCGACGATTGCCGGCCTCGCTGCGCGCGCCCTCCATGATGTCGGCGATGCGTCGCACGATCGTGGTCGGGGTGATGCCCTGCGCCCGGTTCCATGCCATCTGCTTCTCGCGGCGGCGCGCGGTCTCGTCCATCGCCGCCTGCATCGAGCGGGTGACCTGGTCGGCGTACAGGATCGCCTTGCCGCGCACGTTGCGGGCGGCGCGTCCCATGGTCTGGATCAGCGAGCCGGTGGAACGCAGGAAGCCCTCCTTGTCGGCGTCCAGCACCGCCACCAGCGACACCTCGGGCATGTCCAGCCCCTCGCGCAGCAGGTTGATGCCGACCAGCACGTCGAACGCGCCAAGGCGCAGGTCGCGGATGATCTCGCTGCGTTCGACCGTCTCGATGTCCGAGTGCAGATAACGCACCCGCACATTTTTCTCGCTGAGGTATTCGGTGAGGTTTTCGGCCATCCGCTTGGTCAGCGTGGTGACCAGCACGCGATCGCCCATCGCCACGCGTTTGTGCACCTCGCCGAGCAGGTCGTCGACCTGGGTGCGCACCGGACGCACTTCCACTTCCGGATCGACCAGGCCGGTCGGACGCACCAGCAGCTCGACCACGGCATCGCCGGATTTCTCCAGCTCGTAGGCGCGCGGCGTGGCGGAGATGTAGATCGCCCGCGGCACGCGCTGCTCCCACTCCTCGAACCGCAGCGGCCGGTTGTCCATTGCCGAAGGCAGGCGGAAGCCGAACTCGACCAGGGTCTCCTTGCGCGAACGGTCGCCCTTGTACATCGCACCGAGCTGCGGCACGCTGACGTGCGACTCGTCCACCACCAGCAGGCCGTCGGCCGGCAGGTAGTCGAACAGGGTCGGCGGCGGCTCGCCGGGCGCACGCCGGCTCAGATGCCGCGAATAGTTCTCGATGCCCTGGCAGTAGCCGACCTCGGCCATCATCTCGATGTCGTAGCGCGTGCGCTGGTCGAGCCGCTGCGCCTCCAGCAGCTTGTTGTCCTTGTACAGCTGCTCCAGCCGCTCCTTCAGCTCGACCTTGATCGTCTCGATCGCGTTGAGCACGCTCTCGCGCGTGCTGGCGTAATGCGTGCGCGGGTAGACCGTGTAGCGCGGCACCTTGCGCACCGTCTCGCCGGTGAGCGGATCGAACAGCGACAGGTTCTCCACCTCGCCGTCGAACAGCTCGATGCGCAGTGCCTCGGTTTCCGACTCGGCCGGGAACACGTCGATGATCTCGCCGCGCACACGATAGGTGCCGCGACGCAGCTCCATCTCGTTGCGGGTGTACTGCAGCTCGGTCAGCTGGTGGATCAGCTTGCGCTGTTCGATGCGCTCGCCGCGGGCCAGGATCAGCCGCAGCGACAGGTAGTCCTCCGGATTGCCCAGGCCGTAAATCGCCGACACGGTGGCCACGATGATCGCGTCGCGCCGCGACAGCAGCGCCTTGGTCGCCGACAGTCGCATCTGCTCGATGTGCTCGTTGATCGAGGCGTCCTTCTCGATGAAGGTGTCCGACGCCACCACGTAGGCTTCCGGCTGGTAGTAGTCGTAATAGCTGACGAAGTACTCCACCGCGTTGTCGGGGAAGAACTCCTTGAACTCGCCGTACAGCTGCGCGGCCAGCGTCTTGTTCGGCGCCATCACGATGGTCGGCCGCTGCACCCGCTCGATCACGTTGGCGATGGTGTAGGTCTTGCCCGAGCCGGTGACACCGAGCAGCGTCTGCGCGGCCAGGCCGGCCTCGAAACCCGCGACCAGGCGTTCGATCGCCTGCGGCTGGTCGCCGGCGGGCCGATAGGGGGAAACGAGCTGGAAGCGGTCGGTCATCGATGACATATGTGGGTGCGGCACCGCATTTTAA
>Ga0307375_10000934_pt1 | contig 33737 bp, 30 predicted proteins | sample TR1MG_FD_202531 | JGI IMG/M metagenome (GOLD analysis project Ga0307375, IMG submission 202531) | Soil microbial communities from Risofladan, Vaasa, Finland - TR-1 | ecosystem: Environmental > Terrestrial > Soil > Coastal area > Acid sulfate soil | place: Finland: Risofladan, Vaasa | collected... | reverse complement strand
CGCTGCCAAAATGGACAAGGCGGGCGGATTCGCTCACGGGGGCTGGTAACTTGACGGACGCACTGTGCATCGAATTATCGGCCATCGTCAAAGCCCACACAGATCATGGTAAGCGCATGGTGTGGGTGGAAGCGTCCAACGAAGAGCCCGACTCCGAGGGGGACGTGATTCTACAATCCGCTCTGCTTGGCTCGTCCGAATCGTTCCTGCAAAAAGGCCACATTGATATAGACCATATATCGGAGATCGGGCCGAGAATGAATCCACCCATTCCGAATTACCGGGACTATATCGTGGGTCGCCCGGTTAAGGTGGAAGATTTGGGTGGCGGCAGAACCGGCGTCACCAGTGAGATATTCATCTCCTCTGATGGAAAGTCCGACCCAAAGAAACGTATCTTTGATGCTTTCTGGGAGTCCATTGTCGCGGGAGCGACCCCGCCGTGGCGTGCATCCATTTACGGATTCCCGCTACCAGGAGATGTTGAAGAATGCAAAGGAAGCTGTCCGATGGGTGCTACGCGCTACCTGGTCAAAGGCATTGACTGGCGATCGCTGGCGTTCACACAACATCCCGTGAACGACGCCATCCAAGGTGCCGCGAAGATCGTCACCGCCAAGGCCTTCATCAAAAGTCATGCACTGTCGTCACTCGGAAGCGCGGGGTTCTCTGCTTGCGCCGTGTCGAAGATCGCCCATGCGGGCAGTCAACTGTTAGACACTGTGATGGCCGCCGATCCGATGGGCCAGCAGGGCGGCACCAATTTCTCCCCGGAAGACAAGCTGAATGACTTCGGCGAAAGCATCCCCACCGTCATGATGAGCCAGGATCGCACGTCTCCGTCGAACCGTGAAGGCATGTGGGGCGAGTATCAAATGCACATCCGGCGCGGCTGCAAAGCCTGTTCCGGGAGCGTCAATATCGTCACGTTGCGAAATCATTACATGCTTTGCGACGGGCTACCTTATCACGCGGCGGATATTATGGCGCTCGCTATGATGCACCTTATCCGCAGAGAACGGGAGAAGGCAAGTGCGGATAAACCGCAAAAATAGTTTGTTTTTTGACGCTATGAATATGGCGTGTTTTATTCACCGTAAGTTTCATTTGGAGGTCATACCGATGGCTAAGTCAGCGTTTGCAAATTTCATGAAAGCCTTCATGGTTTCCGCCAAGGCGGTTCCTGAAGACGAGATTGATAAGTTCGTTGAAGATTATACCGATGACGAACACCGTATCCCCACAGCCGAAGAGATCAAACTCGGTCCTACCGAATCTGCCAGCGGTGAAGGTGCTGTGCGCATGATCGGCGAGTACTCGAATCCCGCCCCGCAGCAGGCCATTACCGAAGAGTACATCCGCTTCAATCGCATGATCGACAAGCGTTTGGGTGCCGTCGGTAAAGCGGTCGAGCAGCAGGGCAAGATCCTGGCTGGCGTCGTGGCTTACATGCAGAAGGCGGTCAGTTCGCCGGAAGATGACGACGGGCAGGAAGATAATGAAAACGCCGCATTGACCACCAAGGCCGAAGTCAACTTGAAGAAAGCCCGCAAGGCGCTTCTGAAAGCTGAAATGGATGATGACGAAGACGAAGATCGCGAGGAAGAAGTTATCCGCGCTGAGAAGGCTCTCGCCACTGCTGCCAAGGCGTTGGAAAAGGCCGAGGAAGAAAACGAAGACGAAGACCGCGTTGAAAAGGCGCTCGAAACCTTCAAGTCGCTTCGCACTCGGGTCAAGGCGTTGCGTAAAGCCCTCCCCAACAAGGAAGATGACAAAGGCAACCAGGATGACGCGGCCAACCCGGAAAGCGGCAACCAGGAAGACGGCGCTGCCAAGTCGGTTGAAACTCTGGTTCATGAAGCCCTCGTTAAGCTGGGTGTCGCCAAGGCGGAAGTCGAAGCCACCAGCGGCACGAAAGATGACGTGCAGAAGTCTTTGCATACCATCAACATGAGTCTGAACCAGTTGTTTGATGCCGTGGCGGGTCGTTCGCAGACTGCCGGTGCCCCTGTGTTCCAGAAGTCTGACGCTCAGGCCATTTTGAAGTCCAAGATGAACTCTGTGCAGGAAGCTATCGACAACGAAAGTTTGTCTGAACTGGAAACCGCTCGTGCGGAGACCTTGCTTTCCCACATGCGTGCAGCTCAGGACGGGGTTCTGGACCACGGGATCGTCGTGGCAGAAATCGCCAAGGCTGGCCCCAACATTCAACGCTTGTTTGCTGCATAAGAGGATATGACGATGAGTTCAATGAATGTATATGAATACCAGGGTGCGCCCACCCAGCCCATGATGTTTGAGGCTGCGCGTGCCATCGACGGGATGCGGGCGAGCGTTTCCAAATCCCGCAGTCCCGTAGCTCCGCATATCCTTAGCTTGGCTGAGTCCACCTTGACCCCCGTCGGTCAGGAACTGTTCAAAAGCAAGTTCGGCCCTATGCAGGATCGGATGAACGCTAAGGCTCGTGCCTTTCGCGCCAACACCCGTGTCGCCAAGTTCCCTACGATGGGCGCGGCCATTAAGTCACACGGCGGAAGCGCCGCACTGATGAAAGCCGACCTGGACGTGGGTACTCTGACCAACTTCAGTCAGATCACCGGCGGTCAGTCCTTGGGCTATGTGTCCTTGGATGTGCGCATGGCGCGTGGTACCGTTCGGCCTTCCAGCTTTACCTTGTACCAGGCGCTGAACAAAACCGCCGCGTACCAGGTCGTTGACTACTGGGCCTACGCTGATGCAACCGGTGGCCCTTTACCTGCGGGTGCTTTCGCGGATTACTCCAGCGTAAGCCAGGGTGCATTGAGTACCAGTGCCGGTCAGTACCAGTTGAAAAGCATTACCCTGAAAATGGCCCTGAACGGTCGTGCGATCACCACCGCACTGGCTGCACAGAACTCCTTCGTGAACATCGAGGAGCAGGAAAACACCAATGCCGCACTGACCGTGCTGGAATCGGTGAACTGGGCAAACTATTGGGGCAATCCGGCCATCTACCCGAACATGTACACCGGTATGGCGTACTCGATTCCTGCGGAAAACCAGTTTGATTTCCAGGACTTCTCTACCTCCAATTCCAGTAAGGGATGGAGCAATGAGCAGACCTTGTTCAACATGGTGTATGAAACCGCCGGTCAGGTCACGAAGTTCCGTACTTACGGCCAGATCACCCATGCGTTCATGAGCCCAGGTGCCATTTCGGACTTGCAGGGTCTTGTCACCACGCAGTTAAACAACGTGGTCAACGACCTGACGCGCTTCCAGAGCGGTTTGCAGGGTATCATCATCAACGGTGATTTACAGGGTATGAAGACCCGCTTCGGCGATATTCAGTTCCCGATCGACATCTTCATCACCGCCCGTGACAAGCCCGCACAGAGCATCGTGTACAGCGAGACCAACACGTCCCCTGCCACCACAGTTAATCCTTCGCCAGCCGCTTCTGTGGCAGTGACGGTACTGGCGCCTGGTGCAACCGGAACTACGGGTAGTGCATGGAACACCGCGTACTCGGCTTCCAGTGGCATCTACACCTACGCTGTGGCTTCTACAGACGCTTCCATGAACGAGTCTGTCCTGACCTACAGTGCTCCGGTGAGCGGTATCGTAGCGGGCGGCGCATACAGCGTTGCGGTCACCCCTCCTGGCGCGAATGACATGACTGCATTTCGGGTCTTCCGGTCTGGATTGGGCTACAATGCAGCCACTCCCGCTGCTTCTGCCTTCCGGTATATCGGCGACGTGGTTGGTAACGGTACGGCGGTCGTAACCTTCATTGATCTCAATACCCACATTCCGGGTAGTGACACCATCTTCCTGTTGGATATGGACGATGATGATGATGCGATTGACTTTAGGTACTTGCTGCCACTGACCAAGATCGAATTATTCGCCCAGTCCTTGTATATGCCGTGGGCGGTTGCGATGATCGGAGCTATCCGGCTCAAGGTGCCCAAGTTCCACGCAATGATTCGCAATTATGTGCCCACGACCCCTGACTGGAATCCTCTGTCAGCCAACGGCACAGCGTACATCTAACGATTTGCAGTGTGTTTCTCCTCCGATTGGCCCTTGGAAACAGGGGCCTTTTTTATTATTGAAGGGCGCATTGACCTCATGAATGGGCATGTGGTACTGTTTTTATTATGGATACTATAAAAAAATGCCCGATGTGTGGAGATTACCATCCTGTAAAGTCTTTTTTGACAAAAGGCGGCCATAAGAAGACGTATTGCCCTGAGTGTACCAAGTTTTACAAACGTAATGCTTACCGAAAAAATCCCGTCCCGGCATTAGCTTTAGCAAAGAAATACGCTGAAGACAATAAAGAAAGCTACGAAAATTATCAAAAGAAATACAGAGAGACGCATCGTGAATATTTGCGTAAAATGGCTGTACAGTATCGAAAAGACCATGCGAAAGAGATAAAAGAACGAAACGCGGTAAGATGCACAACTCCAAAATATCTTGCACAGCAGAGGGCAAGGCATCGCCGCCGTATGGAAACCGATGCTGAATACAGGACTCAAAAAAATAACAGCTCAAAAAAGGCAAAACACAGATTCTATTACAAAAATAGAGAATCTATATTGGCACAACTAAAAGAGAGCTACTGGAGTAATTTGGAAGAATCCAGAAAAACAAGGATCAGAGCGGCAGTCCTATGGCGGCAACGGCACCCGGAAAAGTACCGGGCGATTCAAAGCAGAAGAAAGGCAATACGGAAAGGCGCCGAAGCAGAAGGTTTCAACGACACTGAATTTAGAAAGGCTCTTTATATAGAACAAAATGGGAAGTGCTGCCATTGCGGCACAAATCTTGACCGAAAACATCATCTGGACCATTTGTTTCCAATATCACGAGGCGGTGGCCATTCTAAAAACAACCTCGCCCTGTCGTGCCCGACATGCAATATAAGCAAAAACAATAAGTTGCTATGGCTAGAATGGACACCGGCGCTTATAAAAATTAGATTTTTCGCAAATTTGGGAGCCAACGCCAACCACACATTACACTGCTGGTGGGCACCCGACGCGTGGGCGATACCATCTGGCCTTGCGGAATGATTATACAATAGGTATGATAAACGAAATGGGCAGGCGCTTCCAACGCGCTGCCCATGTCTAATCACTACCGTTGAGGACACAACGACATGACTGCCGTAGAACATACCAAGACTTGCAACAGATGTAAAGAAGTGCGCCCCCTCAAAAAGTTCGCCAAATGCAAAACCGAAAAAGACGGTTTGCAGCGAACATGCAAAGTGTGCCAAAAAACATACCGCACCGCAAACGAGATTGCTATTTCTGAAAAAAATAAACGTTACTATGAGCGTAACAGGCAGAGGATTATTGCCCGAGTGGGGGAATATGCCATAAAAAATAAAGAGACCATAACAGAATATAAGCGAGAATGGTATCAGTCCAACAAAGACGTACTATCCGAGATAAACAGGGCGTATCGTCAAGAAAATAAAGAGAAAATTAAAGAACAACGTGAAACCTATCGTCAAGAAAATAAAGAGAAAATACGACAAATGCAACAGCAATGGGTGGAGGCCAATCGAGAAAGAGTCGCGCATACAAAACAAAAATGGGCCATTGAAAATCCTGAAAAGAAGTTCTCTGCAACAGAGTTGTGGAGAAAACAAAACCCCGATAAGGTCACATACTACACCGCACTAAGACGCGCTGCCCATAAACGAGCTGTTCCAGCGTGGGCCGAGATTGAGATCATGCCTACCCTCTACGCCGAAGCCAGACTCTTGGCTGAGGAAACGGGAGAACCGTATCACGTTGATCACATTGTTCCACTTCAGTCGCCCCACGTGTGCGGCCTCCATTGCCGAGCGAACCTGCAAATTCTTCCTGGCAAAGAAAACATATTGAAGGGCAATCGGACGTGGCCCGGTATAGAGTGGGTCATTTACGGCACGTCGGAAGGGGATCAACGACATGGCTAAACACTACCTTTCCCTTGACGTGTACACCGCCGCCAAGCAGCGTGTTGAGCGGGTGTTTGACGACTTCCCGAACGTGTATCTGTCCTTTTCGGCGGGCAAGGATTCCGGCGTCATGCTGAACCTGACACTGGAGGTGGCGCGTGAAAAAAGGCGCCTTCCTCTCAATGTTCTCATCCTGGATCTGGAAGCGCAGTACCAACACACCGCAGACTACATTCGGCGCGTAGCGGATAACCCGAACGTGAACCTGCATTGGGTATGTCTTCCGCTTCACATGCGTAACGCTGTAAGCCAGATACAACCGCACTGGATGTGCTGGGACCCGGACGCGAAAGATTTGTGGGTGCGCGATTTGCCAGATCACCCCAAAGTCATTTCTGACGAATCGTTTTTCCCCTTCTTCAATCGTGGGATGGAGTTCGAGGAGTTCGTTCCTGCGTTCGGAGAATGGTTCTCCGAGCAGCACGGCGGTGAACGGACGGCCTGTATGGTGGGTATTCGCAGCGATGAAAGTCTCAACCGGTTTCGCACCATTGTGAACGAGAAAAAGACCCGCTGGGAGGATTTCGGCTGGACGACGATGGTCACCCCCAATGTCTATAACGCCTACCCAATCTATGACTGGAAGACGGATGATGTTTGGACGGCCAACGGCAAGTTTGGCTGGGACTACAACAAAGTCTATGACCTGATGCACCTGGCCGGGCTGTCTCTGCACGATATGCGTCTGTGTCAGCCGTTCGGTGACGACCAACGACAAGGCTTATGGCTGTTCAAGATCCTGGAACCTGACGTGTGGGCCAAGTTGGTGACTCGTGTATCGGGTGCAAACTTCGGGCAACGCCATGTGCAGGAGATGGGAAACGTGATGGGGAACATTCGCATAAGACTGCCGGAAGGTTACACATGGAAACAGTACGCCAAGTTCCTATTGGCTACGATGCCCCCCTATCTGGCGGAGCATTACCGCAAAAAGATCGCCAAGTTCCTCAAGGTCTGGCGCAAAGACATTCGCATCGGCAAGCACCCCAGCGTTCTTCGCATCTACGACTTCGCCGACCCTAAGCTGGAGGCCTCCAAGAAAGTGCCGAGCTGGCGCCGGGTGTGCAAGGTGATCCTCAAGAACGATTACTGGTGCAAGGGCCTGTCGTTTTCACAAACGAAGGGCGATATGGAAAGACAGTTGAACTTAATAGCAAAACACGTCATAGGATCAGGAGAAAACCATGAGTAACGTAGAAACATTGATTGAAGCATTAAAAATGGCGCTGTCCGAGTCTCACGATGACGTGGCGGATCGCATATCGCGCTATAACACCATTGTGGCGATGGCGGCGAAATACGTCGATCTCCCGCACCCGGCTTTAAGTGTTCAGTTGGTCCCCGTAGACTCGGTGCAGGGGAATGACTACAACCCCAACAAGGTGGCGCCGCCGGAAATGCGTCTGTTGCAACTGTCCATTGCCAAGGACGGGATGACCATGCCCGTGGTGGTGGCTGACGATTCTGATTCGGGGACTTACACCGTAGTTGACGGGTTCCATCGCACTACGGTGGTCAAGACCGTCAAAACGGTACGTGACAGTCTGGCCGGGTACATGCCTGTGGTGAAGCTCAATAAAAGCATACAGGATCGCATCACCTCGACCGTGCGCCACAACATGGCCCGCGGCACCCACCAGGTGGAACTCTCGGCGAAACTGGTGACAGCTCTGAAAAAACACAACTGGACGAACGAGCGCATCGGGATGGAACTGGGTATGGACCCGGATGAAGTGTTGCGTCTGAAGCAGATCACCGGCCTCGCAGAAGCATTTGCTGATAAGGACTTTTCGATGGCCTGGGAATAAAGGCCTGGCATTTCCAGACAATCTCGGAATACGTGTTATAATCGTCGTGAACCGATTTTTGAGAGGCATTTGCCAATGCACGTTCACGCCATTGTTCGACCACAATCCTCCGTTCACAATCTGTGGCGGCGCCAAAATCGCACATTCGGTGCGTTGGGCGGCAACCGCTTCGTCTGGAAGGGCACGGCCTACGAATTGCAGGAAATCACCGATATTGACTTCCTGACAAAGCATCCCGACGTGATGGTGGAAATCACCGGAAAGCGGCCTCCCGCAGCACCAGCGTTTGTTGCAGTGCCAGCGTTTATTGCCGAGGTTGCCGATGTTGCAGAAGTCGTCGATGTTGATGCCCCCGTACCGCAACCCAAACAGCGCCAGACCATGCGTTCCGTCAAAGCCATGGCAGAACCACCGGAAAAACCAGAATACCCGAAAACCCAGACTGAAGGCGAAGGCTAATGTCGGAGATCATCCAGTCCAGCATAGACGCACCTCTGGTCGCTACGCGTGCCTTGTGGAACTGGGATCTCTCCACTCCGGGAAACCCGACCGTAACGTCCTATTCCAACGGGCTGCCAACCAAAACAGGGTTGATGCCTGCGGATCTCCAATCTTTCGTCGGCGTCCCCATCCAGCTTTATGGCAATCCATCCACCCCCATTCCATCAGACACCTTGTTGCAGTGGATACGCTGGGCCGAGGACTGGGTAGAGCAAGAGACCAACTTGCTCTTGACGCCCACTTGGGTAGCGTCCCCTCCAACCAGGCAACCTGCCGCGACCATCGCTACGGGATTGATCGTGTCGGGAGCAGGGAACGTCCAAAAGCTGGGTATCGACTATGACCTGGAGGACGCTGCCTACGACTTCTTTTTCACCAGGGCACAGGACGAAGGATGGATGGTTCAGTCGTTACGTTACAGGCCGCTGCTTGTAGACGAGTTTTATACCGGCGGGTACACAGCGGTAAAAAATATCGCGTACATTTACCCGTTATTGGATGACTTCTTTCGCGTACCGCCAACTTGGTACGTGACTGACCATGACTTCGGATTGATTCGACTCGTCCCTGCGGCCAACGTCCAAATGCTTCCTTTATTCGCTATGCAGCTCGCGTTCATGGGATTTGCACAAAGCATCCCTGGCGGCCTATGGTTTCAGTACACTGCTGGTTTGAAGCCAAGCGACTATGTGAGCCGATTCAGCTTCATCAAGCAACTGGTGCTGGCGCAAGCCGCGATACAGGCGCTCTCAACGATCCAGGGCACGATAAATTTCGGAGCCAAGGAATACAACATGTCGGTGGACGGCCTTCAGTATGGGACCAAGTACAACGATGCGGGGCCATTTAACGGACTCATTAACCGCTTCATGAAGATGCGGGAAGACCTCTTGACAGTCACGATGAACAAGGTGGCAGGCCCAATGTTGATTACGTTATAAACGGGTGCATCTTTCTATAAATGGTGTACCTTCCGTTTATCCTGTTCAAAAGATTTATCTCAACACTTTCGTCAAAAAAGTCAGCATTCTCAATGTCATGAGTGGAATGTATCTTTTCAGGAGACACACAAAACTCGGCCCAAGGATAGTCACTCAATTTCGACGTTTCTGCGAAAGCCAATACGTCTTCTTTGTGACACAGCCAATCGTAGTCATACACAACGACGCCTTGCAATTCTGAAACACGCTGTTTCAGGTCTTCCAATTCCATGTATCTGGTGGACGCCCAAAAGCTGGACAATATCGTGACGCCATCCACCGAATGTTTTTGCAACGTAGACACCAGCGTATGATCGCAATGCGCATTCTCCGGTGCCCATTCGGAATGCAGCAAATACCCACGTTTGAGTTTAGAATTGCATTCTTTGCACGCCAAGGCGATATTATACGGGTTCGATGATCCCCCAAGACTGATTGGTACGATGTGATCTAAATTGCGTGCGCCTTTCTTTATCTCACGTGAACAGTGGTAACAGCACCCTTCCTGCCAAGCGTATAGATGCAGCAAGTGCTCTTTCGCCAGATCACCTCTACCACTTCTGTGTTTCAAGGACGCAGTGAGTCTCGCCGCTACGTAGTTTTCGTCCTCGCGCAATTTTTCAAGTTTCTTACGTCGCATAGCAGCAAGATGGTCGTGGTGACGCACCACATAATTTTCGTAATCCATTCTCCTGCGCGCAGCCCCATCTGGCGTTGCGCGATACGCTTTGTTCCACGAATCCACACGCTCCTTGTTCGCCTCGTAATACGCTTTAATGCGTTCGTTTTGATTGAGTATTTTGCATGGCTCGCAATACTTGTTGTGCTTGTATTTTTGGAAGGCAAACAGGCTGCCGCATCGTTGACAGATTCCCGATGTTTTGCGGTTTGCCTCTCTCGAACGACGTTTACATTCTCTCGAAGCGATCCTGGACGACTCTGGATTGGCGATTCTACGGGCGGCGTTCTTTTCGAGAATGGTGGTCTTGTTACCCTCGTACCGGGTTTTGCTGCGTGTTTTTCGGCACGATTTGCACACATGCGTATGCCCGTCTTTCTCGGACTTGTTTTTGTTGAATTCGCTTATCGGAAGGTCGGTCTTGCAATCCGTACACCGTTTGGTATCTGACATTGTGCGCTCCTCGTGTATGTACATAATGGACTATTGTTAGAGCAATGTCAATTATGTACAATATGAGAGGGACGCATGTTGATTACGTTGTAAGTTGTTGTGTATAATGCAGGGAAAGGAGGCGTATCGAGCGCCACCCGACCCCTAGCCACTCACGTTGAGGACCAACGCAATGGATACCGAGAACCATACACCAATCATCATCAGTCGTAAAGACGCCCAGGCGCAAGGCTTGAAGCGGTATTACACTGGAATCCCATGCAAAAGAGGCCATCTTTCGGAGCGGTACGCATCCAGTGGTGACTGCATAACTTGTGCGTTAGAAAAGGCCGCGATATGGGCTAATAACAATCCAGAAAAAGCAGCTAGAAACAAAGAGACGTGGGCCGTCCAAAATAGGGAAAAGGCTGAAGCAAGCTGGAAAAAGTATAAGGACGCCAACCCCGATCGAGTCGCCAAGCATAAACGCGAATGGGCCAATAGAAATCCCGATTATGCGAAAACTAAGTACGCGAAGAATGCGGCACAAATCAGCCTGCATCGTGCAGAAAACCCAATACAAAACCGCTTGTATCGCCACAACCGCCGCGCCAGAGAACGCAACGCGAACGGTTCCCATACCGTGCAGGACGTGTTGGATCTATACGCCTCTCAGGAAGGTCTCTGTGTGTATTGCGATATCCCCGTGGGTGACGACTACCACGTAGACCATATCGTGCCGTTGGTCAAGGGCGGATCTAACGGAAAAGAAAATCTCCAAATAACATGTCCGACTTGCAACCTAAAGAAAGGACAGAAGGATCACGCCACATTCGTCAAACGTCAAGCCCCCATTCTTCGGATGACCGCCCCGGCGTAGGCTATCGCGGCTGGGCATGTGCGCCCATCCATCACGGCTGTCGGCCCTTGGTTGTAGGCCTCAAGGGCGAGCCATAAACTCCCGTTGAACTGATGCAAGAGTTGCTTCAAGTACATGGCGCCCCCGACGATGTTCTGCTTGGGGTTCCATGGGTTGACGTGCAGGTATCTGGCGGTAATGGGTTCAAGCTGCATGGGGCCGATGGCTCCGGCGTAAGACACCGCTGTTGCAGGGTTCTTCTGCCCGTGCGTCTCGACATAGATAACCGCTTCGACAAGTCTCGGCTTTAATCCCACTTCCCTGGCGGCGATCTGTGCCAGGGTATGTATGGTAGGGGGTTTTGCAACGACGGCTTTCGGAGAAAGAATCCGAAGATGTGTCGATGCGTGATATGATGGGAGCCACACCAACAGCAAAAGGATGGCTGCTGGCGTGTGAATACGTATCAACTCACTGAACCGTAGTGTTCGGCGAGTCCTCCTCATCACCGACTATCGCATCCAACGGGCCGATTAAGGTGAGGGCCGAAAAGCTGTCGAATTGACCTACGGCTACGGCTGCGGCTGCGATCCACGAAGTAGTCCCGATCAACCGCCGATTACCATCCGCCAGTGTAACCATGAAAATTAACATTTCGGGGCCTCCTCGTGCATAATCGCTACGGCCTGCTTTGTGGAAATGGACATCGTGCCGTATTCGGCCATATAGGCTTCCATTTTATTGCAAAACTGCTCTACGTTGTCCTGAAACGCGTGGCGAATGGGCTTATCGCCGTCCCGCCATTGATAGGCCGTGGCGCGTGTAGTGCCTATGGCCGTAGTGGCCGCAAGCAGGCTCACAGCCCCGGAATTCAGGATTTTTATGAGACGTGGCTTCAGTACTTCGGACCGCGCCGCTTCACTTTTCGTAACTGGTAACGCTGGCATTGTGTTTCTCCTTATGATTGAAAATCAGGGTGGTATTCATCGGCAGACACCCCGAACGTCCACGCCACCGCTTCATGCGCCGTCTTCATCTCCGGCGGTACACGAAGAAAGTAATCCTTCCACCTCGGAGATTCGTAACCGAGTGCTCGCATCAATGTCGCTTGCGACGATACTTTATCTGCACCAAATATCTCAGCGGCTTCTTCTGTCGTAAGCGATCCGTCTGGTTCTGGCGTGCTATTCAACACTCGCACCATCACGATAGGTTCATCCTCTGGTACATCTCGACGCAACAAAACCCCGTAATCATCCCGATTCAATACAATAGCCCCAGCATCAAGCAAATATCTAGACTGTCCGTATCGTTCGATCATAATGCGACGAACCTCAGAGTTCGTTTCCTCATCGATCATCTGCACAGTGATATGCTCTGGATGCTCCACAACCAACTGCGGGACACGCACACCATGGATATGATACAGTTTCCATCCATCCCGCCATTCGTGCGATGGACCAGAATCATTGTGCGGTCTGTTTTCTGCGTCTTTGTGAATCTGCTTAGGAAAATCACTAACCATACAGAATTCTTCGTGCATAATTCTAAAGCTTCCGTGTAGCGCCGAATCTTCCCACGCTTGATATTTCACGAAGGCAGGTAACTGCAAACCCAAAACATCACGCATTGCCGCAACATAAGATGGGAATGCAGCCCACATATTTCCCCCTTGCGACGGTTTCCACCATAGTTTTGCGCACATCAATCCGCCATCTCCGGCCTTATCTTTACATGCTTTAGCAGCAATTTTTTCAGGTGAACCGTGAGTGTCGTCGGTTGCGGCGACGGTTGCGTCGTAGGTTGCGGCGCGGGTTGCGGCGACGGTTGCGGCGTCGGTTGCGGCGACGGTTGCGGCGCGGGTTGCGTCGTAGGTTGCGGCGCGAGTTGCGTCGTAGGTTGCGGCGTAGGTTGCGGCGTAGGTTGCGGCGTAGGTTGCGGCGGCGGTTGCGTCGTAGGTTGCGGCGCGAGTTGCGTCGTAGGTTGCGTCGTAGGTTGCGGCGTCAGTTGCGGCGTCGGTTGCGGCGCGGGTTGCGGCGCGGGTTGCGGCGTCGGTTGCGGCGACGGTTGCGTCGTAGGTTGCGGTGTAGGTTGCGGCGTAGGTTGCGGCGCGGGTTGCGGCGTCGGTTGCGGCGTAGGTTGCGGCGTAGGTTTCGTCGCGAGTTGCGTCGTAGGTTGCGTCGTAGGTTGCGTCGTAGGTTGCGGCGTCGGGGTTTTTGCGGCAATGCCAAATCCACGCGGCGGCACCATATGCAAAAGCCATTACCATCGGGCTAGGCACGATGACAACACGCGGCTTTTCCAAGTCAGCGGCGGCATACAACGCCTCGATTGCCGGGACAATCTTTTCTGGGTCAATAGGATCGGTACGCATCGCAATATCAATCCACTCTTTAGCGATGGCGTCCATCTTCAATTTTTCTTCTGGGGTAATGCCGCCTTCGGCGCGTGATGGTGTACGAATAATTTTCGTGTTCACAAATTTCTCCTTAAAAGTGGCCCCTATGGGCGGGGCCTTATAAATAAATCAATCAGCCACAGAACGGATAGCTTCAGGACTGTATTCCCGCTGCGTACCGATACCGAACTTGCTCACCTTGTAGACGCCCGGCTGTAATGCGACGGTTGCATGCTCTTCATGCACCAAATTAGTAGGTTCCTGCACATCAAGGAACCGCATGTCACCCGCCTCAAACAACCGCGCTGGGAGCGCACCAGTATCCATGAAATGACAGATGCGGTGCTTGTGGCCGGTCACTTCCCCATACGCCAGCACTACCTCACCATTATCCGGTTTGACCTCAACCGCTCCAGCCGGAATCCTCGCCACGCTCTTCAGAAATACATCGCCTTGTCTCATCTGCATGTTAGAGTCCTCTTAGTCACGACCAGCATTGACCGCAACTGCATAATATCCATTCACACGACTGGCGTCAACCCCTGCGCAATCTCGGATAAACCGCCAATACGCATAGAAAATTGCCATTCGCACCACGTCTTATAAGATTGGTCAAAGCCATTCTGGAGGTATTGTATGGACGCCGTTAAATTGCCGCTGCCGAGATTCCTGGGCACCGTTGAGAAGACTCGTGATGAAGTGTTCTACGGCTGCTTGCGGGTCTTTCACAGAACCGAGAAGCATACCAAGGAAGAGTGGAAAGCCCTGCTGGAAACTTACCGTAATCGTCCTGTGAAGGAGACGCACTAATGCCTAACGTAAACGGTTCCTTTCAGGGGCAGCAACTCATCCTGCCTGGCGCGTACTACGCGGATAACGTCTCGGCGACCCTGCCAGCCAATCCTGCCGCTACGCCACCCTTGCTGTTCATCGCCGTGGGTTACGGCGGCATCCCGCAGACTCCGATCAATCACTTCACGCCAACCGGCCTTTTGGGTACGTTGCGTGGAAGTCCTGCGGCCTCTTTTGTGCCGTTCATCTTCACGCCTTCCCCAGCTTTGTCCGGGGCGCAGCAGGTTACTTACATCAACCCGGCCCCGAATACACAAAGTGCCTATTCCCTGCTAAACAGCAGCGGTGTGGCCGTTATCGACCTGACCAGCGCGAACTACGGCACCCCATCCAATCTGTTGCAGGTGGAAGTATCGGCGGGCGCGATTGGTGGTGTGGACATCACCTTATTCGATAGTTGGGCTGAACAGAACGGATACGCCACGCCGCAGTCCAACGTCGTCGGTAGCAACCTCGGGTTGCCCTTTCAGTTGGCTTACAGCGGCACCACGTCCGGCGCTACCTATAGCGTCCTGACTTCTGGCGGCGTTGCTACCAACTTCATCATCAACAGCACACTGGCTAATGAGTCCCTGAACCTCCCGCTGGGCGGCGAGACCTACGGAACCATCAGCGCGGTTGTGCAGGCCATCAATGGTACCGGGTACTACTCGGCCCAGGTAGTTAGCGACGGCGCGTTGCCATCGACCTCTCTGGATGCGGCTAGCGGTATTGCGCTACCGATCCCCGTCGTGGTCGCCGGGGTCAGCACCGATCAGTACGTTGACGTTACCGCTACACTGGGCGACATCATCTACTGGGTGAACACCTACGCGTCCAGCCTGGCGACCGCAGTCATTCCGTCCAGTATCGTCTCTGCACCTGACGAACAACCGGCGGTCATCCCTTTGAGCAATTTCACCGGGGCGACCAACGTCGTGCCTACTTTGCAGGACTACGCGAACGCCTTTAACGTCGGTCTTACAGTGCCCGCATGGACGGTCGTCGCTGACAGCAATGATCTGGGTGTGATGGCCCTCGGGCAGCAGCACGTCGCTACCGCCAGCTCCATCACGTCCCGCAAGTTCCGGCGCTTCTTCACGGGCAGCAGCGTTGCCGAGACCGTGTCTCAGGCGTTGGCTTACGCCAAGGACATGGACGCCATCAACGTGACGTATGCCTATCCCGGCATTCAGGCTATCAACACCAGCACTGGTCTGGTGCAGACTTACGGAGGGCGTTACGTGGCTGCCGCTGCCGCCGCTATGGCTGCTGGCAATCGTGTAGCCATCCCGCTCACCTACAAGCCACTGAACGGCACGGGTGTTGAGGTTGAGTTGCAGCTCTCCGAGATCAATCAGTTGATTAACGGCGGCGTCATGGCGATCCACGTATCGAACAACACGGGTGTACCGACCATTATCCGCGACATGACCACATGGCAGATCGACAACAACCCTGAGAACGTGTTTAACCAGCAGGTTAGTTGCCGGTACTTCCTGGCGTACAGCATGAATCAGGTGTTGCAGCCCTACACCGGATCTATCGCCAGTCCGGTGGGTATGGGTCGTATGCAGAACGCCGCGAAGAAGTTGCTGAACGCCCTTCTGTACACGGCGGGCTCCAACGGTATTCTGGTGTCGTGGGACCCGAAATCGCTGAACATCAACTACAACGGGGCGACCAGTACCGCGTCTATTACGGTCAATGTCGTCTTCGTCGGTCAGGTCGATTTTATCACGACCTATGTAACCGTTTTGCCTTTGAGCCTCACGGCCTAACAGGAGTACGACATGCCTGGTTTTAATGCACAGCAATTAGCTTATGGCGTTCGCAATGGCAACATGGTTACGATCATGTTGGGTGATCTGGTCGTCGGTTTCGGCCAGACTTCCAGTGCCAGCAACGATTGGGGCACTGAGTCTCTGTACGGCATCGGTTCCGCCAAGCCACAGGAAATACAACAGTTGAAGATTTCGCCAACTGTTTCTATCGACTCTTTTGAGTTGACAGAGAAGGGTCTGGGATTCCTCAGCTATCCGTCCTCGATGCTGGAAGTGTTGAGCAACAACAGCTTTGACTTTCACATCATGAACGAGAACGCATTGCCGATCCTGACATACGTCGGGGCGGTAGCGCAGAACTTCAATTTGAACATTCCCGCAAACCAACCCATTACGCAGAGCGTGGCGTTTCAGGCGTTGGATATTCTGAATGCGGCTGGCGTGAGTATCCTGAACTCCAATCAGGCGATCCAGACGATTGAACAGGCGGCGCTACTCGGCACAGCGCTCAATCTGGCCGGCCTGTAACTTTTGACGCCATTGACTAAATAACCCACAATGGGGTCTCGCATTATCGGAGATCTCATTGTGGCTAAAGAAAACGCAAACCCCCTTCAGCAAACGGAACTTACCGTCCCGGTATCTGGCGAGACGTATCAGTTCAAAATGCCTTCTGTTCGTGACGAGGCTCGCATCGGCTCTATTGCTCGTTTTCTTAGGGCGCAAGATGACCCGGCGCATATCGGCTCCGCAGACGGTCTCGATTTCGATACCTTTATCACCTATCAGGCGTTAGCGACCTTTCAAGTATTGCTGCAACGCGCCACGACGGATTGGCCCTTCACGGCTGGGCCTGATGGCAAGCCTATCATTAACCCAGACAAGTTCCCGGACGAGGCGCCGGTCATGGAGGTGTACGAGGGCTATTTAGACGCCCTGGCTACCTTTCGCAAAAGACGTGCCGAACCCGAAGGACAACCAGAGTCAACAGTTGTGGATGGTCAGCAAAATACTGAAGGTCAGCCCGTTTAGTGAAGAAATGCGGAACATGACTTCGTGGCAAATGGATTGGGTAGTCGAAATGTGGGCGCTGGATAATCCTGAAGCTCAGATCACACGATCCGGCGAGTGCCGCCCAGAGAATGTCGCCGTTGCGTGGTCGAAAGTAATGCTGAACGACATGGCGCTGATTGGCCGCATGGTCTCCAGCAAAGCGGTTGAAGCTGCCAAACGGCTTCGGAAAGAACATGGTCATCCCGAGGGGAGGCAGTAGCGATGCCAACAATAAAACTGACTGGATCTGGCGGCGCGGAGGGTGGCGGCGGAGGGGGTGGCGGCGCTGGCGAGTCGAAAATGGAACGACTCTGGCACCAAGTTCTTCGCAATCCAAACCCGTCCACGATTCGGACGTTCAAAGAGTTGTTCGACGTTGCCGACCCGTCCCAGACGCTGTTTCCCTCCGGCGCGAAGGCCGGTACGGGTACAAAGGCCAACTCGTCGCAGAACCAGATGCACCGGGCGCTCTTGCAGCACGTCCAAAAGCTGCAACGCGCCGTGCAGCAGTCAGCACACACCCGCAGCGGCGCTGTTCGTGTCGCTCGCGCACATGGGGACGTGCAGCGTCTAAGCGGCCTTGCATCGCACCTTGGCATACCATTGGAAGATACCTTCACCTCGCTGCAACAGAAGGTGGGGAGCGGTTATCGTGGGTGGATGGGATCGCATCAGTCTGCAACTCGCGCTGCCGCAGGACAAGTATCTGCCATTGAGTCGGTACGGCAAGCCCGCATTGCCCGCAAACTTCAGGAGTCTCAAGAGCGAGCGGCTGCTAGGGAATCTCGCATTGCCGAATCTCACAATGTGCGGATCAACAAAGATCACTCTTCCGCCATTGGCATGGAAGCCCGCCAGCAATCGTCACAAGCCCGCATTGCCCGCAAACTTCAGGAGTCTCAAGAGCGAGCGGCTGCTAGGGAATCTCGCATTGCCGAAAAGCAAAACAACGCTGCCTTCTCGTCATCCCCAGCAGGTATAGCGGCCAAATACCGCAACGGACTTGCCACATCGGCCATTGGCGGTGCGGAGGGGGCTCTGGCGATGGGTAGCGTGGGCGAGTTCCGCAAACACTATCACACTATGAGCAAGCTGGAAAAGAGCGCCGAGAAGCAGGTCAGCCTGCTTTCCAGCATTAAAGGGACGGACAGTAAAGAGCTACAACTTGCCCAGCAGCATCTCGCGCAAACCAAGAGCGCCAAGTCGCGCTATGAGCAAATGGGCACGGCGCGGTGGGGACGTAGGGCGACCGGTCACCCTGGGGGTGTCGGCGGTTATATGAAAGATGCGCTCATGGCATCTGGCGTTGCGGATCTTCTGGACCCGCTGGCTATTGGCGGAACGGTTGCGTTAGGTGCCGCAGTTGGCGCATATAAAATGACGGACGTTATTGGCTCCTTTATCGGCGCTGAAAAACCGTATGTCGATTCGAGATTGGCCGCGTCCCGTCTGTCCGGGCAGTTCGGGTACAGTACGGGTAGCAAAACACTTTTCGATCAGTTCTTCGCCAAAAAAAGAGAAGCGAAGGGATGGATGAGTCGGTACGGCATCACGGCCAATGGGGCCGACAAGATGCTGTCGGATTACGGCATCACCGGTGGAAGCGCTAAGGGTTCTGCGGCCATTGTCAAGCAGTTGCGCTCCGCGCAAGCCTTTATGCCGTATCTTCGCGGCATGTCAGACGCGCAGTTGGGCGGAATATCCCGCCAGGGTGTTGTTGCGGGCATTACCAATAAATCCAATTTAATGCCGCTCATGAACCAGTACAAGGAAGTGATCGCGGCGGGCACTGCGGCGGGCGTAGATAGGGCTTCGTCTATCAAAGCACTTTCCGGGGCGATTGGTGTATTGGCGAATTCTGTCGGCTTCGGAGGGTCCAACGGGAATAGGTTGGCGTCCGTTGTAGGTGGAATGATGCAAAGCGGTATTCCCTCCATGCGAAGCGGCGTTGGGGAAGCTGCCACCTTTGGAAATATGGAAAGGGCGCTCCACGGGGCCATCCAATCGCCAGCACGCGCCACGATGCTCATGCAATGGATGCAAGCCAAGAACGGCGGCAAGGGCCTTCCCGTCGGGAAACAACTTGCCAATGTATTCGGAAAATCATGGTATAGCCACGCAATGGCATCCCCTGGTGAACGCTGGGACATTCAAACATATAGCAGCCTGGCGAAGCAAAGCCCCCTTATCGCCCTTCATTATCTTGACAAGATAATGCCATACGACACCATGTACCGGGCGGGTACTCAGTTTGGGAAGCAGTACGCTCCGGGGAATCTGGGGCTACAACGAGCCATAACAGGAGGTATCTCTGGCGTTTCACCAACGCAACAAGCGGCATATGCCAACGGGATCAAAAACTCGAAGTTCGCAGGGGCCGTTCTGCGCAGAGAAGGACCGTATCGCGCCGCGCTAAACGCCGCCGCCAAAAAGGCGGGCATCGACCCGGCGATTCTTGCCGGTGTGTGGGGTGCGGAGTCTTCTGGCGGAAACCCAGCATATAGCGGGCACGGTGCGCGAGGTCCGTTCCAATTTGAGAAGAGCACATGGGCATCCCTCACCAAACTACCATTCCGAGACGCGTCCAACATAGGACTTGCCGCTGGTGTTGATGCCAAGCTCATAAAACAGAGACTGGCAATGGGCTATCCCTTGGTGGATGTCAACGGTGGCAGGGGCCTTGGGGCATGGGGTGGCTCCGCTTCCGCCAAGGCATCTTATAAAGGGCACATGGACAGCATCATGTATGGGTATGACGGTCTATCTACTCCTACCGAAATATCCAAGTTCAGAAAGAACGCGTACGCACAGCGTACCAACCAAGGAAACGCCGTTATAAAGCGATCGAAGGATATGTTCGATGCGACCAGCGGGCTTATCGTTACCTTCCAGGGACTGAACAACAGCGCCCTGGATCTCGCCCACAACTTCACTGCACTCGGCACCGCGCTAAACAAGACGTTACATGTAATGGAAGGGGTGGGCAAGAAAACTCGCCATATTCCCCGTTCAGATGGGATTCATAGTTCTTATGTTGGTCACGGAGACGCGTCGTTTATGATGGGTAGGTTTGGAATGGTCCCATGAGCACATTCAGCGCCACACCAGTCGTAAACATAGAGGTCTACCCGTTCGAGGATGGGGGCACCAAATACAGCCTAACATCGGCCAACGGCGTTCTTTTGGACGCAGAAATATCCAAACCCATACATACGTCACAGCCCGGCTCGTTTCAGCTCACACTGGCACCCGGTGGACCAGAGGGCGTCAACTCCGTAAAAACATGGACTGAGATATTTACACCAATGTCCCTAGTCATTATCACAGGGGCACGATATGACAACAATAATCTGATAATGATCGGGATCGTCAGCAGCATTACCGAACAACAGGACTGGGATGCGGGTACATCGGCAAGCAGAATCATCAGCGTTACTGGTTACGATTTTCAGTATTACTTCACGCAGTTCACCTATTACACCTTGTCCATGCTCGGCAGTACGGCAGCATCTATACTACAAGCCACGCTGGGCGCCGCAGCCCTCCCCGCCCTGGCGGGTAAAGGCCTGCTTGGGGGAGAGCCGCAAACCGTAGGAGCTGCTTGGTTCAACGACATCATGGCGGGCAAGAACGGTATCCTGTCCAAGACGGTCGTGCCCTATAACGGGTCGCAGATTTCTTTCAACGACATCATGTCCCAAGCCTATGACGCGTTTCCGACTACGGCAGGTATTGTCATTCCGTTAAACGAGGATTTTCTGTCGGCAGAAGGGACGTGGTACGACAAGTTTACTCGCATATTCCCGATGCCGTGGTATGAGTTTTTCGTGATTACCGCACAGAACGACTACTACTTGGCGAAAGGCACATCTCTGCACCCTGCAAAAACCGAAATACCCTATAACGGGAAGACGTACAGCCCAACGCTAGTGGCCCGTGTGTTGCCTATACCGCAAGCTATCTATATCGACGGCAAATGGAGTATGGACACATCGCGCTGGGAGGCGTTGCCAAGTTTTGAAATGAAAGGCCACAGCTTCATTAACAGCACTGTTCAGTTCGATGAAAGCATGGTCAGAAATTTTTACCTCATTCAACCCACGACTTTACTCACCATTCTCGGATTCAGCGCATCGAACATAACCCCATTTGTGCTGAGTTTTCAGGGCCTCATAGACGTTGCGAGCATCCATCGCTACGGGTATCGGCCTCAGATCAATACCACCTACTGGTTCCCCGATGTATTCGGGAATGTGGCCCAGATTAATGCCAACAATGGCGGTGTTATGCAGGACTTCGTAAAGAGTCTCATGACCAGAATTTCCAGTTGGTATGAGCCCACGCCACTTATGGCATCGGGGTCCATGACGACGATATTCAGGCCGGATATCGTTCCCGGAAATCGCTTCGTGTACGCCCCGTTCAAGAATGGCGAATTGTGGGAATTCTATATCGTTGGAGTCACACACAACTATCGTTTCGGAGCGGAAACCACTACCACCCTGGATCTTATTCGCGGATTGCCTCAGCATATATACCGCCAGCAAACACCGGGGCTACTTACCGCAATCCATATCGGTGAAGCCATGCGGCAGAAGGGGGTGTATATCAAAGGTCTCCCGGCAAACATAGGACCAGGGCTTGCCGACGTGAATTTGCAAAACGTCTACACGGAAATGGGCAAAGTCGCCGAAGTATTTCTTACGCCGCAGGCCAAGTAAAATGTCAACCGCTAATTTCCCGCTCATTACCACCGGAATGGTAGTCTCCCATCACCCGGAGAGCCACGGTGTTTACGTTATGCTTCGTAGTGGGCAAGTGCCTACGCAACCCGTCAAGGTAGGCTCAGAAGGCCCGGCAGACGGCTTGCGCATCCATTGTGAGAGTCTGCCCACACGAGGAACGTGGGGTGTGATAGCATTCCCGGACGCCGACCCTAGAAACGGCGTATGGCTCAAGTCCGTCTACACCCAGCAGCAAGACGCGATCACCAGTGACGCGGGGAGCCCGTTCACGCACTACCTGTCGGAATGGAGTGGCTACTGGGAACACCGGGATGATTCCGGTAACGAGTCCCGTGTTTTCCCCGACGGGACAAGTCTGACCTACTCCGAGACTGGGGCGCTTCCCGCGACCTATCGGCACATCGTCAATCCCGACCAGTCACAGTCTCGCGTCGAACTGACCCAGGCGGAGCGCGTAGCGTCCCCGCCCGCACCGTTCATCTTCAACATGAACCACGCCAGCGGTACGAATATCCAGGTAGACAGTGCGGGCAACGTGAGTGCTACGGGGAACCCTAATGCCTCACTTACGCTGACCTTCGGGAGTTCTGTGCTAACCATCGCCAGCACGGGTGACATCTCGTTGCAAGCCAATGGGAACATCCTGTCGGCGAACGCTTCCGCCATTAACCTCACGTCAGGGAACGCGGCCCCAGGAGATGCCGCGACACTGGCGACCTTGATCGTGAACTGGTTATCGGCCCATACGCATACCGGTGTGAACGGCGAAACATCAACACCCGTGCAATCTTTGACGGAATCTGACGTAGCGTCCACAATAGTCAAAATATCATCTTGAGGTACAGGTAATGGCTACGATCCTTGAATACATTGCAGGCTCAAATTCATTATCCGTAACCGAAAACGGCGTGACCGCCAATGTCGCCGGGACGGGTATTGATAATGCGTTCACAGCACCGCAGACCTTTGACAGTACCATCAACCAATCTCCAGGCGCAGGCGCATCCAACCAAGGCCCGTTCCTGCAAGCTGCCGATGCAGTGCAGGATTACATTGTCTCAGGCATAAACCCTGGCGTCCCATCCCCCGCATCGCTGACCATGACGATCCCGGCGGGCACGGCTTTCGTGCTGGGCCAGCGGACGATACTGCAAGCGGCGGTGGCTGACACTTATCCGGCTTCATCGGATACCTATTTCAGCATGACGAACACGGGACAGGTAGCCTACACCTCCGTAGCCAACGGTGCCGCTGCTCCTGCTGCTCCGGCGAATGCCGTCAATTTGCTGAAGGTAGTGACTAATGCAACGGGAATTATTTATGTAGAACAGCTGATTCCTAACCAGCCATTTACTCCTACAGTATCATCTATGGCTGAGTTTAGGTCTCTTGTAACAGATAGCAATATTGTCTTTGTATCTGGGTATTACACCCCAGGTGATGGTGGAGGAGGCACATTTGTTAGGGCTAGCGGAACACCTGTTGGCGCTCAATTCCTTTCTACTGGCGTTACCCCTATACCAAACCCAACAGTTGCCCCATCCGTAACCGTGAGTGCAAATGCGATAGTACCGCTGCCCGGCATTGATTTTACCATACCCAATGGGACTGTATATGTGGCCATAGCCTATATAACGGCGGCGGGGGAGTCCTTAGTATCGCCAACTACAGCGGTTACGGTGAATGGTACGACTATAACAGTAACAGCACCCGCATCTCCGCCAGCTGGGGTTACTGATTACGCGGTGTATATGGGCACATCATCCTCGTCCCTGTACCTGCAAAAACTGCTGGTCCCTATTGGTACGGACTGGGTGCAGCCCACTACAGTAGGGTTGATAACATGGGGACCCGCACCGCTTACTGTATCCGGTGCTGGATCAATAATGACGGTATCTAGTATTATTTCTGGATCACTACTCGCTCCATACTCAGGTGGCTCTAACTTCGTACTCACCCAACCTGGTTTTGTTTCGGGTATATACATTGCATCACAGCTTACGGGGACTTCCGGGTCTGTCGGCACTTATGTAATCACACAGTTCCCAACTTTTGAGCCATCAACAATAATTATTGCCGATGATGGTGGTGTAAACATTACCACTAATAACGGCCAAAACTTCCTACGAGACTATGGATTCGGGAAGAAAAATATCAGGTGGTTTGGGGCTATGGGTAACTCGGTTTTTGATGATAGCTGGCCTACTAGGGCTGCCTTAAACGGCTTCCCTGGGTCTTCTATACATATCCCACATGGGTCCTTCTACTTCCTCACCCCTTTACTGAATGTTGAGTTTGATACCGGATTCTTTGGAGACTCAACACCATTTGAAACTGGCGCAGGTCAATCCGTAGTAGAGCCAAGGACGGCCTTTATATTAAATACCTCTATAATTGGTCTTGATGGTATTAGCTTCGATGGCGGCTTTAACCCAGTGGAGGCTAGCAGTGCAACAAGTATAATCAATTGCTCCTTCTCAGACTGGACTAACGCGGCAATACTCCACACTATTGGTGAAAAATTTATATTTGATAATATATTTCTTCAGCCGCAAAATGTATCATCGAAAATTGGGCTATGCCTGTCTTCCGTGGATTTGTCCTTAACTTACATTGTCCCTACAGCAGGAAACGGCACGGGTTGGATGGATAGAGCTTCAATCGGAAATGTGTATTGCGGATACACATCATCACAATTTGTGAGAAATTTCATTTATGCCCAGAATAATGTAAGCAATACTGTAATTGAACAAATGACATCAATGGGTGTGTCCCATTATATTATATATATAGGCGGCTCCCTTGAATTTGGGTCTCGTATTGATAGAATAACTATAGATGGCGAAGGCTATTCTAGTTATCTATCTGCTGATGAGGCACAAATAACAATTGGGAATATGGTTAATTCTGTCATGTCCAATTTCCCTATTGGTAATGGTTACGCTAATGGTCCTATGTCTCTAAAAGTTTCAAGTGGTGGTAATAATATATTTGAAAACCTGACATTGAATTATGGATCAAGTATCGGATCGTCAATGGACACGCTAATAAATGTCGATGCCCCTGCACTTCAGTCGCCATTGGTAACAAATAATTCCACATACATTGGATGCAGCATTAACACCCTGCCACAGGCTTCAATACTTGTCCCCCCTCCAGGCTATAATCTTATACCTAACGCAGCATTTACATTAGGAGTCCTATTTTGGACAGCTACAAGCCCGCTGGTTATAGCTAATTTCGGCACAGGTAGCAGCACCTTAAATTCCAATACTGCCATATCCTCTACAATGGCCGCTACCGCGACAGTAACTACCGAGTCTATAAGCTCGGAAATTGTCCCAATCACAGGGAATACGTTAGCAGTTTGCGCACTTACCGCATTTGAAACTGCTGATACTAGCAATCCTGGGATTACGGTTACCGTTAATTTTTATAATAGCACGGGAGGATTGTTGACTGGTGGCTCGTACCTTAATGCGAGTGGAATCTCCATTACCGGAACTTCAATTACTAATGCTGATATTTCTGGGATGCCTATTTACACAATAATGAACCGGCTTTCTCCTCCAGCCGGATCGGTATCAGCAAACGTGGAGATTTCGTTTAACACTTCTCTAACAGACGCTGTTACACTTTTCCTTACCAGAGTAAAGCTTGAAAGTGGTAATACAACTAACACCTTCTCATCAGAGTTCTCCGATGATACAACCTTTGGCATTATTAGTGGGATCGGGGCGTATAATCCTGGGTTATATATAACCCCAAAATATGATTCGGTTACTCTTGTGAACCCCGCTACTCTCCCTGGAGAAGCTGTTAATCTAGGCCAAGCCGACAGTCTCTACCGATCCTCCATGTTGACCCTCTCCTCCACCACAACCTCCGGAGCCATCACCGCAACGGCAGCGCAACTCGCGGGACAGTACCTTGCAGATGGCGCAACCCAAACGGCAGCGTTCACCGTCACTACAGACACGGCGGTCAATATCCTTGCCGCAATGCCTAACGCAGTGGTGGGCACATCTTTCAAATGGCGATTCATCAACAATGACCAGAGCGCCACGGGGTATGCCGGAACGCTGGCGGGTGGCACAGGCGTCACAGTTGGGACGATATTGCCTAATCCGGGAGTGCCGAAGGGTGGCTACGAGGATTATGTGTTCACCTTCACCGCTATCGGCAGCACACCAACACTGACCGTTGAGGCGGTTGGTGGTAGTTCGGCGGCGCTGCTGTAAAAACTTTACAAATTTGGAGACCATAATCTGTGACCACCTACGCTTTTCCGACTAACAATCAAACCGCCAGGGGTGCTTCGAGCGCCCCTTTCAACGGTGCGTTTGTTGTGCCGGATTGGCGCAGACCGCAGTTGGCCGCCTATAACCCGTCTACCAGTGGGATCTCCATATCCGGGTTCGCTGGGATACCCATTACCGGGTCGGTGGATGCTGCTGTGCAGATTTCTGATTTCCTGTCCTTCACCGAGTTCTTGGGGGATGAATCCTTTGATTGGGCCGGCGCCACTCTCACTGGCTCCTATCTCGATCTCGTGAATGACACGACCACCGAATACAGCAGCGCGTCAGGACTGGCGACGGGGTGGGTAGCTGATGCCGCTATCCAGGAAACGGGGTATGTAGCATGTTCCAGCGGATCGGCGTCACTCTGGGCGTTGGGTTATGGTGAAGGGCTTCTGTCATACAGCGTTAGCGGTACGATAACACAATGGGCGCTCCCGTTCGGAGAAACATTTTGCGGCATAGTCCTGCAAAACGATGTTCCGTATTTCCTGAATACGGCGGGGCAGCTATACACCATATATCAGGGCATCACGACCTTAGTACAAGGGGCCTTTCCTGACAACAGCGGCACTGTGCTACCCGCCTTGCTCCCGGCCAATCTATCCGGCTTCTATAACACGATGCAAGAACAGGGCGGCACGTTGTACGCCATGTCTCCATCAACACAATCCGTCATACCATACGCCCTCTCTACGGCCATCAGCGGCGCTTCTGGTTCGGCGATCACGACCCCCATGACGCTGCCATACACACTGAGTACCGGCGCGTCGGGAACGTCTGGGCTCATCGGTGTTGTCGGCACAAATCAGACTGTCGTGGGTATATCGGCCAATGCGCTGACCTATCTGCCGCTACTTTCCGAGTTGTTCGCCGCGCAGACTTCGGCCAATCTCATTCAAGTGTTACAGAAGAACAGCATCAACGACTGGACGGTTTCCCAGACAGTTTCCGGCGCTGGCAGTCCGTCCTTCCTGGCTGTATTGACGAACGCCGAACAATTGCTGGTGTCGAACACGGCCAACAACGTGTTGCAGGTCATCCCGGAAACGGACGGTGTATGGGGCTCCGGTACGGCCCAAAGTCTTTCAGTAACGGACGCTTCCGCACTGGCTGTGGCGCTGGATAATACAACGGCCTTTGTCTGTCAACCATCCCAAAATCAGTTGGGCGTATTCGCTAGTACCAATGGTACATGGGCGTCTGGCACACCAATCCCCGTACCGAACCCGCAATGCGTCATTGTCGCCAACAGCGACACGGGATACTGCGGCGGAGTATCGGGTATCACCAATCTGGTCTTGCTCAATGGGACGTGGCAGTCGTCCGGGTCCATCACCACGTCTTTCGGTGTCAGCGGTCTCGCTGTCGATACGCTCGGCGGACTATACGCGACGGGTAGCAACGGCACCAGCGGGATGCTGGAAGTGTATTTTAACGGCGTGGCTGTTGGCGGAGCAACGTGGCAGGGCAATGGGGCTCAGATCGCATGGTATGAAGGACAGATCCTGGTGCTGGACACCGTGAACAATCTCGTGCGCGTGTTCGGACTGATAGACGGGCAATATGTGTTGCAATTCGCAGCGGCAACCGTATCCGGCGCCACGTCTTTTGTACAACTTCAGGACACATGGTTCGTCGGCGGCGCTTCGCTATGGGAATATGAATGGAACAGTCCTTATCAATTCGTCCCTTCCAATACGGGTATCGCTGCCATATACACCATCCCGTCGGGAACCTGGGCCACCTATGCGTTGGGCCGTGGGGAACGTCCATTTTCCAGCACCTTCGATAGTTCCGGCAATTTGTGGGTTATCTCGGACGCCAATCAACTCTACGCGATTGATCCAGCTGGAACTCTCGTTTCCAGCAATACGGTCCCCGTATACACCGGACAGCATCAAACAACGCCTCTCGGCATAAGTAGTCTGAATTGGTGGAACGGCGTACTATATGGGTCAAGCTGTCTAAACGACGCCATAGCGGTGGGGCTCTAAAATGGGCGCATTATCCAGCATAGAAAGCGCGTTGGGTATCACCTCCGGGAACCCGCCGTCACAAGGCACTCCCACGGCATACGCCCAAACGTATAGAAACCAGCAAGTTCCGAACATGGGGCAGGCGATTTATCGTCTGTCTATCCGCAATCCAAACAAAGCCAAAACAGCGTTAATGACCTACACCTTCCCGCTGTCTCCATCCAACATTCGCAGAACGAAAACCAGCATGGCAACGTTTTACGATACACAGGGAACTCCTGCCCAATACGGCGTTGCGCGACTCGTCGATCAATACGGTATGGCCCCGTTGATTTTCGATATTGAGGGCACTACGGGGTGGCAGAAGCATTTGACCGACGGATTCCAGTACACCGGGCTGCAATCCATACAAGTAATAGAGTCCTATCTATTGGAATTTGCGCGGCTTAACGCTAACAAAGCCACCTCATTAAGTTCGGATTTGTACACGCTGGAGTTCTATGACTATTTTTCCAGTGTGTTCTATGAGGTAGTTCCTGTAGGTCCGCAACAGGTATGGCAAGACAGCCAAAAGCCGCTGCTGACCAATTATAAGTTCCACTTGGTCGGAATTCGCCCCGTCAATGGTCCGGCGCTTCCTTCTGGGTCAACGACAGATCCCATCGCAGCGGCGTTTGGGGCGGCTGTTTCAACAGTACAGGCCACGGTCGGGGGCCTTATGGGCGGCGTCAGTAGCCTGTATTCCTCGGCACAGTCCGTCGTGTCCAGCATAGGTAGTGCGCTGTGAGTACCACGATTTATTACCCGTATAGCACCTTGGAATCGGTGTGGAACGATTACCTTTCCGTTGTATCTTTCACCGCATCCTATATCGCGCCGGGAAATACCATCAGCAGAACGGTTATATCGGCGGCCAGAAACACATTGAAAAACGGATTGGATTATGTAAATGCCAGTCTACTGCATTACGCGTTGCATACCGAGATATTAAATCTCCAACAAGGTATCGCGCTGCCGGTAAACGTTTCGCTTGATCCGGATGTTGTGAACATGGTCCAAACGAGAATAAACACCATAAACACCGTGCTGCTGGCGTTAGACACGATGATTTCGGTAAACAACGCCCCGACCGTGAACCTCCAGAACGTAGCTAACGGGATCGACGGGCTTCCGTCTATCGGGCTCCTCGAATACATTATGACGTTCAACGCGGAAACCCCTGGCGCAATGCTGACATCAGCGAACTTTTCAGAGGTTTTGTCCGATCAAAGTGCCGATTGGGCGTTCTATGCCACAGCGATTCAAAACGCATTCCCTACTGGCCAAGGGGCGGCCATAGAAGCGTTCAATCGCCAATCCGCTATAGCGGAGCGTATGAGCCAATTACTACTACACTTCCCTGAGTTTTCTTCGCTAACCTCATTGCAGCAGCAATGGAATTGGATGGCGGTCTATCCATCCATCGCCATGACGGGATCATTGCTGTCCAGTAACCCGACGAACGGAGCGCTCCAAGCCTTAAACACGTTGCGATACGTCATCAATAACACATTGACGCAACTGGATACGCTCATCGCCGCATTCAAAGAACAGCACCTAACGGTCGTGCATGTCGTTACCGCCATGTCCAACGATTCGCTGCCAAACATCGCCAATCGCGTGTTGGGTAACTTTGAGCAATGGACTCAAATAGCACAGCTTAACAACATTGGTCCGCCGTACAACGTGTCTGCTGGTCAGCAGTTGTTCATGCCCCCGGCGACGGGTGCCAACACCGAGACCCCACCCAATTATCTTCTCAACTATTTGGGGGTTGATCTGTACTACGGCCCTCTGGGAAGTGACATGCTGCCATGGACGGGGGATTTCTTCACGATCAGCGGGTACAACAACCTGATGTTCGCCTTGGAACGCGGGATTCTCACCACGATTGGCACTTTGGTGTATCATCCAAACTACGGGAGCCGGGTGCCCCCGGAAGTCGGTAACGTGGAGACACCACAGACTGCGGCGCACATAGGGGCGTATGCAAACAGCGCCATACTCTACGATCCGCGTGTAAACAGCATCGTTGCATGGACCGTGAGCATGCAGCCTAACAATCTTATAAACTACGCGGCCACCATTCAACCGAACGGATTCAACACCACGTCCGTCTCGCTGAATCTTGTATTGCAGCCTTGAGGAATTGACAAATGGCGAACCTTATCACCGTAGCCAGTCCCCCAGACACGAACACCATAGCCACGCAAATACTGGCGGCGCAGGCGGCGCAATCCGGCGTTATCACTGACTTCAACAAAGGGTCACAGATTCGCACTATTGCTGAATCGCAGGGGATGATCGGCGAAATGCAGGGTGTAATAGCACAGGCATTGGCATTTCAGACCGTAGTCTACGGTGCGTTTTCAGCCTTTAACATATATCCGAATCCAGCAACAGCGGCGGTTGGTCAGGCCACGTTCGCCACGGGTTTCTCCAGCAACGCGCCACCCACAAATCAGAGTGTGCTTATCCCGATAGGCACGTTGCTCCAGACAATTTCCGGTGTGCAGTTCGTCACCACACAAAACGCCATCCTCCCGGCGGGGTCTGTGTCCATCAACGTGCCCATTCAGGCGGTGCAGACCGGCGCTGCGGGGAACGTATCGGCGTCATCTATCAATCAGATCGTGTCAGGCCTTCCGTACCCGTTGCTGGTGTCCAATCTGTACCCCACGAGTGGCGGTGCTGCGGCTGAATCACCACAATCCGTACTGTCACGGTTTACGGCGGCGGTCACTTCCATCAATGGCGCCACGCCGGTAGCTATCGCCAACGCGGTTATCGGCGTCACTGTATCTACAACGGGCGAATCGGTGAAATTCTCCACGGTCTATGAGCCGTGGATCGCGCAGATGAACTCTGGCATAACCCCATTGACGCCGGGGTACGATATTTATGTAGACAATGGATCGGGATCAGCCTCTCAGTCGCTCCTTGACGCCGTGCAAACGGCGATCAATGGGGTGTATCCATCAGAACCCGGAAATAGACCGGCGGGAGTGCCTTACACGGTCAACGCCGTGACCCCTCTCGCGGCCATTGTGGTAGTAACCGGCATGCCAATCAATGCAAGTGCCGCAGCAATCCTAACCACGTCCGTACAAAATGCCATGAGCACACTGTTCAACACGTTGCAGTTCGGATCGCAACTGGAGGAAAGCCAGGTTACGGCGACGGTGGCAAATGCGGTGGGTGGGAGTGTGTCTGGTCTTACCGTCGTGTTGGAGGACGGGACAGGCGCGGCGGTTACTGCTTTGACGCCAACATCCATTGAGCGGGTTATCCTGCAAACGCTCACGATCAACTTCGGGGCTTAAAAAATGGACTTCGCTGCCGTCCAATACTACCTGAACGATCTGCCGCCGAACTTCAAGCGGCATGGCCCGACGTTCCAGTGGTGGCAGAACAGCCTCGGCGCGGGCATCACGCAATGGACTTCCGCCGTTGATGGCGTCATGACTCAAGTATCGTTCGATGCGGCACGATGGACGTGGCTCGATTTGTGGGGAAGGTTGTACGGCGTCGTTCGGCACAACAACGAAACGGATAGCAACTATCGAGTCAATATTCAGAACACCATTCTGTCTCGCGGCGCTACGCCCGTCACTCTGAAATACTACATGCAATGGAATTATGGTATTCCGGTCACGATTACGGAAGATTTTACGAATGTCAGTTGGCTGTTGAACCTTCAAAGACCCATATCGACGGTCGGGTTCTCAAGCGTAGTGGCGGCATATGAGGCATTGGCATTAGGCTTCGGAAGGTTCCGACCCGCCGGAGTGCCGTTCACGCCATTCAATATCGCCGCTGGCGGAAACTATCTCAGTACGGTCAACTTTTTGGGCAGGAGCCGCGTACCGGGCTCATGGTTGACGAGCGCTACCACCGAACAGACGTTTAGTTTGCCGGACGGCACGACGAACAGTGTACCGAATATTCCCACCATGTTCCTGACCGATCCGACCATCAATCCGGGCTTGGCGATTGCTCCGGTTCCGGTCCCGCTCAGCGTTTTTTCCACACCAAACAGTATGCCACCAACTGCTACGGCCTTCGGTACGGACGCCTATACGAACTTCACTATCGTATCGCTAGACCCGAATAAAACATTGGGTGGCACGGTAAATGACAAAGCGTTCAACCTGACCAATCGTCTCTTGTATATCTGCACTACTACGGGCTCTATTTCAACCGCTGTGTGGACGCCCGTTGATGAAGTGGTCGGGGCGCTACCGTGAGCGCATCGCTAGGTAATGTGGCACTCACCAACTTTACGACAATCGTCGGATCACCCAATGGAACGCTCGCGGGTACGATAAAAGACAAGGCTTTCGATACCGTGCATAATGTGCTCTATATTTGCGTGCAGACTGGTACCGCGCAAACCGCTATTTGGGACGCCGTACAAGCGGCCATTGACACCTTTGAGGAATTCTGACGATGGCGACAACATTATTGGTCAGTGACAGCACGCAAACACCTTTCACCAGCGGATCTGCTGGATTGCAGATTGTTCGCGCAACCGCAACGCCTTACGCTGGGTCTCCGGTGGGGGCTGTAGCCGGATTGCAGGGTAACTTTGTACTGGACTCGTCTACTGACAGTGTCTGGATGTGTACGGTATCCGGCACCAGCGGCTCGGCGCAATGGGAACAAGTGCTGACTGACCCGAATCTGTACGCCCTGATAAACGGTAGCAGTAGCGAAGTATTCAATGTAGCCAGCGCCACCACCGCGTCGGGCGCCGTGAACCTTGGCCAACTCCAGAATGGTTCCTACAATTACTATGTAGATACATCTACCACTGCCAACGTCATAACAATATCGGGGCTGCCAACGCCTACGGCGAACATGCGTATTGGTATTAAGGTAAACAATATAAATACCGGTTCAGTAACAATAAATGGGGTTGTTGTACAGGGGCAAAGTGGCTACACCCTGCAGGGGGGTGAGTTATTGTTTGTAGGGGATGTTTATGAGTTTTTATATGAGTCGGAGGTCTCTCTTTGGAGGTTGATCCCTTCGGGGTATGGGAGTGTCCCTATAGCACCAGCATCAGCTAGCCATCAGGCCGTGAACCTTGGCCAACTCCAGAATGGCACTGAGAGCCTAGATATTACAGGCTTAACAGCCACGAGTGCCCAGATCAACGGGAATGCTACTATTACAGGCACAGCAACTGTATCGGGTGCTACCTCCTCTGGACAGGCAGTGAACCTTGGCCAACTCCAGAATGGCACTGAGAGCCTAGATATTACAGGCTTAACAGCCACGAGTGCCCAGATCAATGGGAACGCTACTATTACAGGCACGGCAACTGTATCGGGTGCTACATCCT
>Ga0307375_10000931_pt1 | contig 33807 bp, 27 predicted proteins | sample TR1MG_FD_202531 | JGI IMG/M metagenome (GOLD analysis project Ga0307375, IMG submission 202531) | Soil microbial communities from Risofladan, Vaasa, Finland - TR-1 | ecosystem: Environmental > Terrestrial > Soil > Coastal area > Acid sulfate soil | place: Finland: Risofladan, Vaasa | collected... | reverse complement strand
CGGAATATCGATGCCATTCTCGATGATCGTAGTGGCGATGAGAATGTCGGCCTCGTGACGCATGAAGGCGAGCATGATCTTTTCGAGTTCGCCTTCGCCCATCTGTCCGTGGCCGACGAGAATGCGCGCGCGCGGCACGAGTTCGCGGATCTTGTCGGCGATCTCGTAGATGGAATCGACACGGTTGTGAATGAAGTAAACCTGACCGCCGCGATCCAATTCCTGTTCAAGCGCGGCGCGGATGAGCGTGTCGTCCCAGGCGGCAACAACAGTCTGAATGGCGATACGGTCGCGCGGAGGAGTCTCAATCACGCTCATGTCTCGCAGACCGACAAGCGACATATGCAGCGTTCGCGGAATGGGTGTGGCGGACATTGTAAGTACGTCGACTTCCTTGCGCATTTGCTTGAGGCGCTCTTTGTGACGAACCCCGAAGCGCTGCTCCTCGTCGATGATGACGAGGCCGAGGTCGGGAAAAGTAACATCCTTGGAAAGCACGCGGTGGGTGCCGATGAGGATGTCGACTTTGCCATCCTGCACCTTCTCCACGATTTCCGCCTGCTGACGAGCGGTGCGGAAGCGCGAGATCATTTCCGTGGTGATTGGAAACGCCGCAAAACGGCGCTTGAAAGTTTCGTAGTGCTGGAAGGCGAGGACCGTGGTGGGCGCAAGCACGGCGACTTGCTTACCATCGTTCACTGCCTTGAAGGCGGCGCGCATGGCGACTTCAGTCTTACCGTAGCCGACGTCTCCGCAGAGCAGGCGGTCCATTGGCTGCGTGGATTCCATGTCGCGCTTGACGTCGGTAATCGCAGTGGCCTGATCGTCGGTCTCGTTGTATTCGAAGGCATCCTCGAACTCACGCATGAATTCGCTGTCCGCCGAGTAGGAAAAGCCCTGCGCGGTTTTGCGGACGGCATAGAGCTTGAGGAGTTCGTCGGCCATGTCCTGCATGGCCTTCTTGACCCGCGCCTTTGTCTTGGCCCATTGCTGCGTGCCAAGACGGCTCAGTACGGGACGGCCACCTTCAGCGGCGCGATATTTCTGCACGAGATCGAGGCGCGTTAGAGGCACGTAAAGACGCGCACTGTCGGCGTATTCAAGCACCATGAACTCGGCCGTGCTGCCATCGGCCTGAGCAATCTCGCGGAGGCCAAGATACTGGCCGATGCCGTGCTCGACGTGAACAACGTAGTCGCCTACGGCGAGGTCGCGGAAATCGGAGAGGAAAGCGGAGGTCTTTGACTTCTGGCGCTGCGGTTGGGCCGCACCAACTTCGGATTCGTCAAAGAGATCGCGCGAGCCGAAGAGAATGAGGTTCGATTCCGGCAGCGAGACTCCGTCGGGAATGAAGGCCCGAACGAGCGTGGTGGCCGTGAGATCTTCACCGAGGTAGCCGGCTTCTTCGGCGAGCGTAGGCCCGCTGGAGCGCGTGACTCGCGTGCCGAGACGATACGAGACGTTGTACTCGTTGAAAATATCGGCAAGGCGCTCAAGTTCGCCGCCGCTTCCCGCAGCAAGCAGGACGCGCTGCCCTTCGGCGGTGAGCTTCTTTACTTCTTCGAGAGCAGCGGGAATGGAACCGTGAAAACGCATGGTGGGACGCGAGGCAAGCACGATGTGTTCGCGGTCGCCGCCTTCCATGCCAAGCTGTTCCATATCCGCGCCCGCGGCGGCGCCGATCTTTTCGCGCCATTGTTCCGGCGGAAGATAAATCTCCTCGGGACGGATGAGGTTGCCGATTCCACTGCGTTCGTGGACCTGCTCGACGCGCTCCCACCAGGGATCGAGATCACGCTCGATGGTCGAGGGTTCAATGAGAATGACGGGGGCGCCGGGGAGCATGTCAAAAACGGTGTGCCCGGCGCCGACGACCGGAACAAAAAACTCCCAGCCGGGAAAAACGGTGACGCCAGAACTGCGAAGCGTTTCCTGCAACAGGCTCGCCGAGCCTTCCACACGCTGTCCGGAGAGGCGGGCGTGAATGGCCGCGAGAACCTGCTCGCTGACGGGAGTATCAGTGAGCGAGTGAAGAACGACTTCATCGACCTCGGCGGCCGAGCGTTGCGTGGCAGGATCGAACTTGCGGATGGATTCAACTTCGTCGCCGAAAAGTTCGATGCGCACGGGGCGGTCGAGTTCCGGCGGATAAATGTCGAGGATGCCTCCGCGAACAGCGTAGTCGCCTTCCATCTCGACGACATCGGTGGACTTATATCCGCCGAGATTGAGGTGTTGCACAAGCTGGTCGAGATCGAGCCAGTCGTTGCGTTTCACGGTCTTCGCCAGTCCGGCGTAGAACTCAGGCTCGCGCAGGCGGACAGCGCTTGAAGAAAAAGGTACGAGCAAGATGGAGACAGCGCCAGTGGCAATCCGCCACAGGGCCTTGGCGCGCATCTCCTGGATTTCCGGGTGAGGCGACAGATTTTCAAAGGGAAGCACGTCGCGCGCCGGAAGATAAGCAACGGAGTCGGGCGAGGCAGCGCCGGTGAGTTCGCAGAAACTTTGCAGTAGCGGCAGCAGGTCTTCGGCTGTGCGGTTATCACTGACGACGGCGATAAGAGGGCGTCCCACCGCGTGATGGAGGAGCGCAAGATGAAGTGCGCGAGCGGTGGGGGTGAGTCCAGACAGACGAATCCGCCCCGCGCCGGCGATTGGGCCCTCGGACAAGGCCTTTTTCAATAGTGACGCGGCACGCGTAAAGGAAGAGTTCTTCTCTGCGTCCGCAAGCAATTCGCGGACGAACGGGAGCACCATTGCTTTTCGATTCTAACAGGCAGACGGAAAACGCGGCCTTGCGGGACGTTCGGGAGCACGATTCGTGCCAGACCGACCTGTGATATCGCTCACACCTTGGTGTTTACCGGGATTGTTATAGTGGAGAGTCACAAATTGCCCGGTGGCGCGCGCTGAACGGAACTTCGGCGGTGATCGCGCCAGGATGGATCTCTCGATGGCCCGTACACTCGACATCTCACGCAAACTGCAACAACGAGCAGAAAAACTGATTCCCGGGGGAGTGAACTCACCCGTGCGCGCCTTCCGTTCAGTGGGCGGAGAGCCACCCTTCATTGTGCGCGGTGAGGGAGCGCGGGTAACTGACGCGGACGGTAACGTCTATATCGACTATGTCGGTTCATGGGGGCCGCTGCTGCTGGGCCACTCGGCACCGGCCGTGGTGGAGGCCGTGATCGAAGCGGCGCGCAAGGGGATGAGCTTCGGAGCAAGCACGCCGACGGAGGCTGATCTGGCGGAGGCGGTGATCGACGCGTTTCCGTCGATGGAGAAAGTGCGCTTCGTCAGTTCAGGGACGGAGGCTACGATGTCGGCGATCAGGCTGGCACGCGCGGCTACGGGACGGAAGTACATCATCAAGTTCGAAGGCTGCTACCACGGACATAGCGACGCGCTGCTGGTGAAGGCAGGCTCGGGCGTGGCAACGCTCGGCATACCGGGATCGGCAGGCGTGCCCGAGGAGTTCGTGCAATTCACGCTGGCGCTGCGCTACAACGATCGCAACGCTGTCGCCGAAGCATTCGCAAAATACAAGGGGCAAATCGCCTGCATCATCGTGGAGCCAGTGGTTGGAAACATGGGTTGCGTGCCTCCGGCGGAAGGCTACCTGCAATTCCTCCGCGAGATCACGAAGCGCGAAAGCACGGTGCTGATCCTGGATGAAGTGATGACGGGCTTCCGCGTAAGTTACGGCGGAGCGCAGGAACTCTACGGCATCAAGCCGGACCTGACGACATTGGGCAAGGTGATCGGCGGAGGGCTGCCAGTGGGTGCGTACGGCGGGCCGGAAGAGATCATGAAACTGGTGGCGCCGGTTGGACCGATGTACCAGGCAGGCACGCTGAGCGGTAATCCGCTGGCAATGGCCGCGGGACTGGCGATGCTGCGGACGCTGAAAAAGGATCGTGGAACGATCTATCCGAAGCTGAATGCGCTGAGCGCGTCACTGGTAAGCCGGATCACGAAAGCCGGGCGCGAGGCGGGTATTACGATCACGCCGAACCAGGTAGGCGCGATGTTTACGTGGTTCTTCACCGGACAGCCTGTGACAGACTGGGAGTCGGCAGCAACGTGCAATACGGAACAGTTCGGACGCTTCCATCGCGGCATGCTGGAAGCTGGAGTGTGGCTGCCGCCATCGCAATTCGAGGCCGCATTCCTGAGCGCGGCACACACGGAAGCAGATATTGACGATACTGTAGCCGCAGCACAACAGGTGTTCGCGAAGTTTCCTGCGTAGGCATCGATTCATGAAAATCCACGGGGCAGCGATCACGCTGCCCCTTTTTATTCTTCCCGACTCCGCGTAGGTTTGGCGCTGGTTCGCTCCTGACTGGAAGTGGTTCCCTGCTACACTCACTCGCATGAAGTCAGTCATCATCGGCACGGCCGGGCACATCGATCATGGAAAGACGGCGCTGGTTCGCGCGCTTACGGGAATTGATGCAGACCGGTTGGAAGAGGAGAAGCGGCGCGGGATCACGATCGATATCGGCTTCGCTCACCTGGAATTACCATCGCCGGATGGCGGAGAACCGCTGCGACTCGGATTCGTCGATGTCCCGGGACACGAACGATTTGTGCGCAACATGCTGGCAGGGATCGGAGGCATCGACGTGGTGATGCTGGTGATTGCCGCTGATGAATCGATCCGGCCGCAGACGCGCGAACATTTCGACATCTGCCGCATGTTGAATATCCGGCGCGGAATCACCGTGCTGACGAAGTCCGACATGGTCGACGGCGAGACGCTGGAGGTGGTCCGGTTGGAAGTGGCGGAATTCCTGCGCGGGTCGTTTCTGGAAGACGCGCCTATCCTCGCGGTCAGTTCGAAGACCGGCGTGGGAATCGAAGGGTTGAAGCAGGAACTCGCACGGACGGCGACCGCTGCTCCGGCGAGAGATACCGCGCTTCCCTTCCGGTTGCCGATTGACCGGGTCTTCACGATCAAAGGCTTTGGCACAGTGGTGACCGGCACGCTGCTGAGCGGCACCGTGGAAAAAGAACATGAGGCGGTGATTTATCCAGAGGGCAGGCGGGTGCGGGTGCGCGGCGTGCAGGTGCACGGAACCACGGCGGAGAGTGCAAAGGCCGGAGAGCGCACGGCCCTGAACCTGACCGGAGTGGACGTTGCCGAGATGTCGCGCGGCATGACACTGGCGGAAGCCGATGTCTTTCGGGCGGTGAAGCGCTTCGACGCAAAGTTGACCCTGCTGCCTTCGGCGCGCGCACTTGGTGACCGGACGAAAGTACACCTGCATGTGCACACGAGCGAGACCATTGCGCAGGTGCGGTGGTTGGAGGAATTGGCGGCAGTGGAACCGGGCGGTACGGCGTTTGCGCAGATTTCCGTGGCGGACCCGCTGGTGCTGGTGCCGGGCGATCGGTTTATTCTGAGGCAGTTCTCGCCGGTGGTAACGATCGGTGGCGGCCAGGTACTGGACATTGCACCGCAAGTAACGGCCGCACAGTGGAGACGTCTGCGAAGGAAAGATGCGGAAGCCGGGCCGAAGCACCTGGCATTGCTCGACTCGGAGCCGCCAGTGCGCGCGCTGGAATACCACGTCGGGTCGCGAGCGATGCGCGGTCTACCGGTGGAAGAGGCAGCGGCGATCATGGGTATGCGGCAGTCTGCCGTGGCAGAGTTGGCGCGGCAATTTCCTTGCCTGAAGATTGGTGGATTGCTGTTCGCCTCCCGCGAGGTGGAACGGGCAGAAGCACCTGTACTGGAGATGCTGAAGAAATTCCATAACAGCAACGCATTGGCTACCGGAATGAACCGGCGCGAGCTGACGGGAAGACTTACGGCTGAGTTGCGAATGGCCCCGGAGTTCGCAGAGTTCATGCTGGGGCGGCTGGCGGAACAGAAAAAGATTGACCTGGCGGGAGAACTGGTGCGGATGGCCGGGCGCAAGATCGTGATGAAGGACGACGAGGCAGAGTCGAAGAAACAAATCGAGCTGGCGTTTGCCTCGGCGGGATTGAAGGTACCGGCTCTGAAGGAAGTGCTGGCGGGACTGAAGGTCGACCGCGCACGGGCGCAGCAAATTGTGACCCTGCTATTGAGGGACCGCGTGCTGGTGAAGGTGTCCGAAGACCTCGTCTTCCACCGCGACGCGTTGGAAAAGCTGAAGAAGGATTTGCTTGGCCTGAAGGCGGCTTCTCCAAAAATCGATGTTAGTCGATTTAAGGAATTGACTGGAGTCTCGCGAAAGTACGCGATCCCCCTGCTGGAGTACCTGGACCGCGAGCGCGTAACGCGACGCTTGGGAGACGAGCGGGTAATCCTATAGACGGTTCGCGAAAACGGCTGTCTTTGTTACTCTCTATTGATGCTGACGATCCGTACTGCCACTGAGTCCGACATTCCACTGATTCTTGATTTCATCCGTGCGCTGGCCGAATACGAGCGCGAGCCGCAGGCTGCGGTGGCCACTGTCGACGACTTGCGCCGCGATGGATTCGCTTCCAATCCAAAATTTCGCTGCGTAATCGCCGAGTGGGAAGGCCGTCCGGCGGGATTTGCCTTCTATTTTTACAACTACTCGACGTGGCAGGGGCGGCCGGGACTCTACCTGGAAGACCTGTTCGTCAAACCGGAGTTTCGCGGCAAAGGGATTGGTAAGTCGCTGTTGCTGTATCTGGCGAAGGCGGCAGTGGAAGAGGGATGCGGGCGATTCCAATGGCAAGTGCTCGACTGGAATACACCGGCCATCGATTTCTACAAGTCGCTGGGCGCCAAGACGCTCAACGAATGGCTGACGATGCGCGTGGAAGGCGAGGCGCTGGAGCGGATGGCGGCGCTGGCAAAGTGACAAAAGCCGTGTCGCCGATGTCGATCACGTGTGCGGACCATCAGCATCGTCGCCGGTGGATGTGGAATCCGTGGAGGCATTCTGCGTGTTGGGAAGATTCGAGCCGGTGATGGCCCCTCTGATGTAGCTCCAAGCACAGATCCAGGGGACGAAGAGAGAAAAGAGAAGCCGCGCACCAAGGGCGCGAAATGAGCGATGGGCAAGGAGCCCGCGCACGTCGAGTTGGAGCGCGAAATAGGCTTCCAGCGAGAAAACGATTAACGCCGGCCACCACGCCCAAGGCAAGAGAGCGAGCACCACGACCTCAGCAAGGCAACGCAGCGACATACGAGTAAGGCGGGAGCGCCGAATGCCGAGAGCACCATCGGCAGCAGCATAGCGCGCGATGGTACGGGCGGCAGAACGGAAAGTGAACTGCGGACGGTAGCACGCCATTGCACCTTCCACGAAAGCGGGTTCCACAATCTCGCGCACTCTCACGTCGAAAAGTGAGTCTTCTCCAAAAAGGCTATTTTCCGGAAAACCTCCCACACGCCTCCAGATGTCCTTTCCAAATGCCATGGATCGCGCGGTACATGAGCGGGTGCGTTCGCCGTTGCGCATTTTGATTCCGAGAAATGGCGCGGCGGCCAAGTCCCAGATGGTGGCGTCGGCAAGATCAAGACACGAGCCGCCAAGGGAGTACTCGGAGTGGCCGGCAAAGATGGGCGCAGTGAGACGCTCCAGCCAATCGCGTGCATACGAGCAACCGGCATCGGCGCAGGCGATAATCGTGGACGGCGCATGGCGGATGGCAACATTTCGACCGCGAGCGATGGGGCCGCGGGACGACTTCAGGTTGCAGGTTTCGTCGCGAATTACGCGGAGAAGCGGATATTCGCTTGCATAACGCTGAAGTTTCTCCCAAGTGCCGTCACTGGAACCGCCATCCACGATGACGATTTGCGCGGGCTGAAGAGTTTGCGCGGTGAGGCTTTCGACAAGGCGGCCGATGTCCTCCGCTTCATTCAGAACCGTGGCGATAACGGAGACTTCAGGCAAGCGCAATAGCCCCCCCCTGAACATATTACCCGCGAGGAACAGGTTGCGGGAGTCACTCCCACGTTGAGTCACCATCACGTCTACGGAATATCCGCGACCAGAACTGCGACGGGGAAGGCGTAGCAGATCTTGCCATCCTGGAGGCGCGGTTGCATGTCGATGAAGTCATCGGCGAGCGCGTCGGCAAAGATCTTCCGACAGCGATTGGCATCTTCTTCCGTGGTAAAAGAGCGCTGCAAGAGGCTCTCAACGTCGCCTTCCATGCGATAGGTTTCGATGCGTGGCCGAGGCAATCCAACACGCGCGAACAGCTCGCAGTGCTCTTCAAGTGAGAGTGCGCGGACGTGCGAGGGGTCGCGGAGAAGCTCCATCCGGTTGAAACCGTCAAGCTTGTTGGCGGCGGGCGCAGTATCCGAGACGACTATGCGGCCTCCCGGTTTGCAGACACGGCGCATTTCGCTGAGAACGACGAACTGGTCAGGAAAATGATGAAAGGCAAAACGCGAGCTGACGATGGAAAACGCGGCGTCGGGATACGGGAGATGATGGACATCGCCCTGTTGCCAGGAAACATTCTGCAATCCGCGTTCACGCTGCAACTCGCGAGCACGGTCGAGCATTGCCGGTGTGAGGTCAATGCCGGTGACGTGGCGCACGACGGGGGCAAATGCGCACACCAGCAAGCCGGGACCGCAGGCCACATCCAGCACGGTGTCATCAGGGCCGGCGCTGCTGGCTCGTACGATTCGCATCAGCGTGTCTTCACTGGTGATGCCGCTGGCCTTGGAATAAGGAACTGCCTGGCGCGTGAACTGTTCAACGATGAGGTCGCGATTGCTCGTACTCATGGCCCAAGACTTTACCACCGGGAACGACGCGCGGCGACAGTTAGACACCACACGCGTACGTGCGCGATCGGAATGGCCTACCAGATGGTCGCAGCGGCGAGTACGGCGTTCTCCAGGGGAAGTTCGACCTTCTGCACCCAGGAGACGGCGATTATGTCGGCGAGCTGGAGCAGCTCTTCACGATATTCGGGCTTCGCATGTTCCTTCGGAATATTCAGGCGTATGGAGCCGATAACCACTTCGTCGAGGCTGCGAATGGCGGCGCCGATAGCAATATTGCCGGCAACGCGACGGTTGCGGAGCCTGGGCTCGGCGATGGTATAGGCCTTTCCGGACGACGCCGGAGGCTTTGCGCGCTCCGAGTTGAGCGATGCTTCGGAGCCGTTTGTGGTGCGGATGAGCTTTCCGTCAACAGCGTGCAACTCCCGTCCGATGGAACAGAGCAGGGTGCCGCTGGCATCGGAGAGACACAGCGAGTGCTCGGTCGCCGAGAATTTGTGGGAGGTCTCCTCCATAAAAGGGATAGCAACGAGCATCAGAGTGCAATTCCGCATTCTGAGTTCTTCCTGTTGGGACTTGGTGACGCGAGCGCCCTGAAGCGGAGTCGCGCTGGAACCCACGCTCGATCCGGAATCCACGAGCCGGAGCGTTGACGGTGCAAGACGATTGTTCTCAGCCTCTTCACTTTTCCAAGCTCGCTTGCGTTGGGTGTTCATGGCGCCACCTCTCTCCGGACCGCAGTCCCGTTGTTGCCCCGATATGCTTTCTTTACATTCGGCCGAAGAGGCCGGTAAAACCAGCGGGTTCGGACGTGACTGGAAATCGCTTGCACCAATTCCGGGACATATCTTGGAGTGTTCCGAGATGGGACGCCGGATGGGAGGCGGGGGATGCGGCGAGCCCCGAGCGAGAAATGCCACAAAATGCCCTATCTAAGAGAGGTTTGGACAGCCTGCCTTTACAGTCCGGTTAAAAGATCGACGAATTCACATTCCTTAAAAGAAAGCCGTCTACGTTTATCGCAGCGTTGTCGCGGTTTATCACTGACTACATTGGGTTCGAACCAGCTCTTTCGGAATGGAGCCGAGTGATTCAAGAGAATCCCAGGCGTCCGGGAGCGGAGATCGGCTTCTGCGACTAAACGCAAACAATGAGGAGAACCTTCGCATGAATCGGAAAGCGTCTCGTTCCGCGGCAGCAACGTTGTTCAGTCGTTTCTCTGCACCTTCACCCTGACATCGGTCTCCGCGGCGCAGTCAAACGCGCAGCTTACAGGAGCCGGCAGTACGTTTGTCTATCCGATCATGACCCACTGGGTTCAAACCTTCTCGCAGAGGAACCCGGGCGTGCAGATCAACTATCAATCGATCGGCAGCGGCGGCGGCATTCAACAGTTGAAGAAGCACCTGGTGGATTTCGGCGCCAGCGACGTTGCGTTGACCGACCAGCAACTGCCGTCGATGCCTCCGCTCATTCAGGTTCCCGAGAGCGCGGGTCCGGTTTGCATCACGTACAACCTTCCGAAGATGGCCAAGCCAATCCAACTTTCCGCCGACGCCCTGGCCGGAATCTTCCTCGGAACCATCACCAACTGGACCGATCCGCGGATTACAAAGACAAATCCGGGGCTGTCGCTGCCAAACACATCGATCATTGTGGCGCACCGTTCGGATGGCAGCGGCACAACGGGCATCTTTACGACCTATCTCTCCGCGGTGAGTCCGGAGTGGAAGAGCAAAGTTGGAGCGGGCATCTCGGTTCCGTGGCCGGTGGGTCTCGGCGGCAAAGGTAGCGAGGGCGTAACCGGGATCGTGGAGCAGACGCCGGGAACGATTGGCTACGTGGAACTGAGCTACGCGGAAGAAAATCATCTGCCGGTGGTTCTGATGGAGAATCGCGCTGGAAAGTTTGTTGCTCCAAACGCAGCGACGGCAACGGCGGCAATCGCCGCGTTCCGTGCGGAGTTGGCAAAGGACGTTCGCACGCCAATCGTGAACCCTCCAGCCTCGGCTCCGGCGGCATACCCAATCAGCGGCCTCACGTTCCTGTTGGTGCCGAAAGACGGCAATGACGTTGCGAAGCGCCAGGCAACGAAGAACTTCATTGAATACATCGTGGGCGATGGCCAGTCGTTCGCGGATCAACTCCACTACGCGAAACTGCCGGCCTCCATCACCGCACTGGATCGCAAACTGTTGCAAGAAATGAAGGCCAACGGACAGCCGTTGAAGTAGAACCCTCCGCGAGAGCAGGGACAAAGGCCCAGAACATAGCCCTGTTCTGGGCCTTTGCATATGCAGAGAAATCGATGCGTGCTTGCGCCTGCGGAGAGGCGAAGCTTAGAATCCTTGAATCGTCTTTGTCTTATTGAGGGCAATTGAAGCACGTTATAGCCATTTATCCGGGTACATTTGATCCTCCCACGAACGGCCACCTGGACTTGATTCACCGGGGCGCGAAGATCTTCGACGAACTGGTGGTCGCCATTCTGCACAATGCGGAAAAAGTACCGCTGTTTACGATGGAAGAACGGCTTGAGATGTTGCGCGAGTGCACGCAGGCCGAGAAGAACGTACGCATTGACACGTTCGAGGGGTTGCTGGCGGATTACGCGGTGGCGCAAGGGGCACAGGCAGTGTTGCGCGGCATCCGGGCGGTAAGCGACTACGAATACGAATTGCAGATGGCAATGATGAACCGCAAGCTGGACCCGCGACTGGAAACAATCTTCATGATCCCGGCCGAAGCCTACTCTTACGTGAGTTCGCGGCTGGTGCGGGAAATCTCCCAGTTTGGCGGATCGGTGACAGGTCTGGTTCCGGAGATGGTGGAAGCCAGGCTGCGGAAGAAATTTCGACCCTAAGGCCGGACAAGTCACTCCCGGCGCAATTCTTGGCAGGAAGGTCCTCATGGCAACGTCCACGGAAGTAAAGCCGTCCTATTCGGCGCGAATCAACCGCATCGAAATCTCCGCAACGCTCGCGGTGGTGAACGAAGCAGACCGGCTGCGCTCCCAGGGAGTGGACCTGGTGGACTTCGGCGCGGGTGAGCCGCATTTTTCTACGCCGCAACATATAAAGGACGCAGCCGTTGCCGCGATCCAAAACAACTTTACGAAATATACGGCAGTGGGTGGAACGATCGAACTGCGCGATGCGATCAGTGCGCGCCATGGGGAAGACTTCGGCAGCAGCTATGCACGCGACGAGGTGATTGCCTCGACCGGCGGCAAGCATGCACTGTTCAACGCCTTCCAGGTACTGGTGGATCATGGCGACGAAGTGATCATTCCGGTGCCCTACTGGGTGTCGTTCAAGGACATTGTGCAGTACGCGGGCGGAGTGCCGGTGTTCGTCGATACAGACGAAGCTGCGGGTTTCCGGTTGACGGCCGCGATGATCGAACGGGCCGTGACGCCCCGCACAAAGGTCATCCTGTTGAACTCGCCCAGCAACCCGAGCGGCGCAGTAATGTCTCCCGAGGACCAGAAGGCGATTGTGGAGATGGCGGCAGCGCGGGGAATCTGGATTGTCAGCGATGAGTGCTACGTATATCTGAACTATACGGGCCGCGAATTCTCAGTAGGTTCGCTGACGAAGGCCAAGGAGCGGGTGGTTGTAGTTGGGTCGCTCTCGAAGACCTACGCAATGACGGGCTGGCGCATGGGATATGCGTTGGGACCGGCGCCGGTGGTCAAGCAGTTCCAAAAACTACAGAGCCAGTCGACGTCGAATCCGACTTCAATCGTACAGAAAGCGGCAGTGGTTGCGCTGAAGAGTTCGCAACAGTGCGTGGCGGACATGCGTGCCGATTACATTAAACTTCGCGACCGCATGGTGGCCGAACTACGCGCAATCCCCGGCATACAGTGTCACGTACCCGAGGGCGCCTTCTATGTTTATCCGAACGTGAGCGGAGTTTTCGGACGCGGAGGAATCAACTCATCCGCCGACTTGGCTGGGCGGTTGCTGCGCGAGGCCCATGTGGTCACCGTTCCGGGAGAAGCGTTCGGAACTGACTCGCATATCAGATTTTCGTACGCGACCTCAGCGGGAGAGATCGATCGCGGCCTTGAGCGGGTGCGGAAGTTTCTGGCCTCGCTGTAACGGATGCGATACCATAATCCATGGGGGGCGGGCCGTGAGGTCCGCCCTTCGTTTTCCTGAAAAGCGCGAAAAGGCTTGCCCATCGCCGTACTCCTGCGATGGTCTCTTGATGGTTCGGAATGACTGATTTGTATCCTTTATTGTTGATGCCCGAGTTTCGTGAGCGTGTCTGGGGCACGCGCGACCTGAGACCAGTCTATACACGAGTGGTCGGCAAGGAACCGATTGGCGAAGTATGGCTGACCGGGGACGAGTGCAAAGTGGCAAACGGTCCGCTGGCGGGAACGACACTCGGCGAACTGTGCACTCGCCACGGACGCGAACTGGTGGGCGACGTTGCCCCGGATGCAAATCGCTTCCCTCTCCTTATTAAATATCTCTTCCCACGAGAGAAGCTGTCTGTGCAGGTGCATCCAGACGACGAAGGTGCGCGGAAGATCGGCGTGCCCTGCGGGAAGACGGAGTGCTGGTACGTGGCGCGCGCGATGGCCGGTGCACAGGTGGGATTGGGACTGAAGCCGGGGACAACGCACGAACAATTCGAGAAGGCGATCCGCAACAACACGGCGGAGCATCTGCTGAACTGGATCGACGTGAAGAATGGCGACATGATCTACGTGGATGCAGGCACGGTCCATGCCATTGGGCCGAACTCAATCCTGATCGAGGCACAGCAGAACTCCGACACGACCTATCGCCTGTATGATTACGGGCGCGGACGCGAGTTGCATGTCGAGCAAGGACTTGCGGCGATGCGCGAGACGACCGGCGCGGGCACAGTAGAAGCACGCGAGGTCGATGGGCGGCAGTTGCTGCTGGCGAGTCCTTACTTTGTCGTTGAGAAATTCCAGGCCAGGGAGCCGGCAACGTTCACGGCGAAGGCCGGCCCCAGCACAGCGCAAGTGCTGGTTGCCAGCGAGGGATGCGCAATCGTGGAGTGCGACGGTTCGCAACCGGTCAGCTTCAACCAGGGAGAAGCCGTGGTGATTCCGGCGACGGTGAAGCGATATACGATTCGGCCGCAGTGGACCGTGGAAATATTGCGGATGATGGTTCCGACGGAAAACCCCGGAGCACCGGTTGCAAGGATTCCAAGGTAAGCGAAGAAGGCCTCGCAGTAGAAACTTTGAAGAAAGAAATCAAAATCGTGGCAAAGCCTCAGAAACCAGAATTCTATCCCGTGATCCTCGCTGGCGGACGCGGCACCCGCTTTTGGCCGTTGAGCCGGAAGTGCATGGCCAAGCAACTGCTGCCATTAAATTCTCAAAAGTCGATGATTCAGGAGACGGTAGAGAGACTGCTTGCGGCAGCGCCGGCGAAGAATTTCTGGGTGGTCACCAATGGCGACTTGCGCGCACCGATCATGCGGCAATTGAAGACTCTCAACAGGAAGCAGTTGCTGGCGGAACCGGTGGGACGCAACACTGCTCCAGCCATCGGATTGGCGGCATTCATCCTGCTGCATCACGATCCGGACGCGATCCTCGGACTGTTCCCTTCAGACCACGTAATCGCCAACGAAAAACAGTTTCACAAGGACTTGGCAAAAGGGATTGCGATTGCGGCAGCGGGAGAAAACATTGTCGTGATGGGCATTCAGCCAACGCGGATAGAGACCGGATACGGATACATCGAGACCGGGGCTAAAGCCAGGAACGGCGCGTTGCGCGTGCGGCGATTCACCGAAAAGCCCGATACGGAGCGAGCTGCGGAGTTCGTGGCTGCCGGCAACTACTACTGGAACAGCGGAATGTTCCTGTGGGCGGCAAGCACGTTGGCTGCTGCTCTACATGAGTACCTGCCGAAGACGGCGAAGATTCTGGAACAAATTGCAGCGACTTACGGGACGAAGAAATTCGAAGCGACGTTCAAGCGGCTGTATCCGCAGTGCGAAGACATCAGCGTGGATTACGCGCTGCTGGAGCCTCGTTCAGCAAAGGGCGAGGAAGCGTCGAATCTGTTCTGCATTCCCGCGGATTTTGGGTGGAACGACCTGGGCTCATGGGCCGCGCATTACGAGCACCGGTTGAGCCAGGGACAAAAGGTCAACGCGGTGGAATCGCTGGGAGTGTTCACGCTCGATGCGCAAGGCAATTACCTCTACGCGCCGGGAAAGTTTGTCGCCGCGGTGGGAGTGCATAACCTCGTGGTAGTGGATACCGGCGACGCATTGCTGATCACAACTCGCGATCGCGCGCAGGACGTGGGAAAGATTGTGAAGTACCTGGACGAAAAGAAGCTGAAGAAGCTCGTGTAAATCGAAGGGAAGAGTTCATGGCAAGTCAGATTAAGTTCGGCACGGACGGATGGCGCGGAGTCATTGCCGACGATTTTACTTTTGAAAATGTTCGCCGCGTATCGAATGCCATTGCGGCGTATGTGCACCAGTACGAGGACCCGAAGAAAGGCATCCTGATCGCCTACGACACCCGCTTTGGCTCTCGCCGCTTCGCGGAAATTTCTGCGGAAGTAATTGCAGCAACGGGAATCAATGTGCAGATTGCAAAAGAGATCACGCCTACGCCGGCGCTTTCCTATGCGGTAAAGCACACTGGAGCAGCGGGCGGAGTGATGATTACCTCCAGCCACAATCCATTCAACTGGAATGGTGTGAAGTACAAAGCCGGCTACGGCGGTTCAGCAACACCGGGGATCATACAGATCATCGAGTCGAAGCTCGACGACGCGCCCATCAAGGGAAACGGCGGCAAGGTAGTTGAGGCCGATTTCAACACGGCTTACATACAGGTGCTGAAGGATTTCGTCGATATCGATCTGATCGCGAAGTGCAATTTCAAGTTCTGTATCGACGTGATGTACGGAGCGGGCCGCGGAATGATCGCGGGGATTTTCGCCGAGCGTGGCATCAAACACATCGAGATTCGCAACGAGATCAACCCGCTGTTTCCGGGGATTAATCCCGAGCCAATCCTGCCGCACGTAAAAGCGTTGCAGGAGGCCGTGGTGGCGAATCACTGCGATGCCGGTCTGGTGACGGATGGCGATGCAGACCGCATCGGCGCAGTTGCGGAAGACGGCAGCTTTGTGGACGCGCACAAGTGCTACGCAGTTCTGCTGGAGTGGCTGCTGAAGAGGAAGACGTGGCCGGGTGTGGTAACGCGCGCGTTCAACACAACGCGCATGCTGGACCGGATCGCAAAGAAATACAACCGTGAACTGATCGAGCACGGCATTGGGTTCAAGTACGTTGCCGATATCGTACTCAGCGGACGCGAGGTGCTGATCGGCGGAGAAGAATCAGGCGGCATCGGCATTCCTCGGCACTTGCCTGAACGTGACGGAACGCTGAACGCGCTGTTGATCGCCAACGTGATGGCGGAAGAAGGCAAGACGCTGGGACAACTGGTGCAGGCGCTGCAGGATGAATACGGCCCGCACTACTACGGGCGGCGCGATCTGCGGTTGACCGAAGAAGTGAAGCAGAGTGCACTGCAACGCGCGGCGGCAAAACCGGCGTCCATTGGGCGTTACAAGGTACTGAGCATGGCAGACCTGGACGGCTACAAGTTCTTCCTGGATGCGCCGACGAACGGCAACGGTGCGGAGGCGTGGGTTCTGGTGCGCGGTTCAGGAACGGAGCCGCTGCTGCGCGTCTACTGCGAAGCATCATCACCGGAACTGGTAAACGAAATTCTGGACGCGGCAGTGGAGTTCGTGCACGCCAAGGCGTAACAGATCATCGGCTCCGGCTAGTCTGGAGTCAAGTCACTGATTTTCAAACGGCGAATTCTCCCTGGAACTGTGCATCAGAATTCCAGAGAGGATTCGCCGCCGTGTTTTTGCTTCTCCGCGTCAGCCGTTACTCCGCCTTCAAATCGAGCAACAGGTTGTCGAAATCTGACTTGGCATTGTCTTTGACTGAACTTGCCGTATCCATCGTCACTAGATAGTAGAGCGTGCCCCGCAGGCGGGTTAGACGTGTCGTGGGACGGTAGTAGGACGTCTTCCCGGCCTCGCCTTGCGGCAAGGCCCACGGCTTTTCAAATACGAGGCCGGGAAAGCTCGGCTCCGTGCGCTGGAAGGCTACCATGATGACCTGGCCGTCGCCCGCCGCTTTGTAGAAGTTTGGGACCACGCTCTCGACAGCCAAGCAGTGTTCCGCGGGACAACGGGCAATGTTGACGGATTTCGGCGAGGGAAAGTTCATGAACTTCTTGAGAAACTCCTCAAGTGATTCACCCTCACGAGCCTGCCTGACAAGGACCAGTATGTTCGGGATAACATCACCTGCCTTGCTTGGATAGGGGCCGGTCTCGAACTGCGCGACGCATTGGCCATTCTTGACGTCTGCCAAACTCAATCGCCAAGTGCCCATCGCTCCGAACGAGAGGCCACATAGAAATGACGTAAAGACTGGACGCTTGTTGTCTCCGCTCACCTCCCAGACTTCTTTCGCGGGATAGGTGGCGCTCGCATCGGAGGGTGTAAGGCGTTTGCGGGCGATATTCATCAGCTCGTCGCGATACTCCGACGGCGGAGTTTTAAGCTGGTCCATGTAGTCACCGGCGCGAAGGGCGTGTGCCGGCATGTTCGTAAGAATTGCGCAGGCAATGTAGTCATTCCAGAAATCGGCCGGAAGTTGTTTCCATGGCAATCGACTCTCCACGGACAGGAATGCTTCCATCCCTTTGTCCGTCAGCCGCGACTGACACTGGTGGTTGGCGAGAAACCAGTCAGGCCGATAGTCATCAGGCATCAGCTTGTGGGCTTGCGCGAATGAATTCCCTGCCACATCGAATGCCGAGGTATCGTCGACATTGTAGGCGTAGTGCGCCACCAGGCCGGTAAGGAGCGCAAGCTCCTCGTTGTCGGGGGAAGACTTCAACGCCGCCTGGAGTGCATCAAGGCTCTGCTTCAACTTCGCAGCCACTTCATCCTTGGAGATGCTGTACTGCCATTGCGGGCTCCACAGCCGTGCATACTCCTCCATGCCGGCGGCTTCGTCATAAGCCTGCAATACCGACTTGTCCTGCGGCAGTTTGTCTTTGTGAATATCCCTCAGGCCAGCGAATAAGGGGGTTGCAATCAGAAGCAAGAGTACAGAAAGGATCTTACAAGTGCGTGTTTCCACACCGCCTCCTCAAGGTTGCGCTCGGCACAGTGGAATTGGTGCATGAGCCCGAAGCACCCGACAAGGTACAGGCTCGCGCCTGGAATGACCACGAAATTCTTCCGCTGCCCGTGGCATGCGTTGCGCACCGAAAATAGCATGTTTGTGCCATGAAATACGTAATCGAAAGGGCGCGTCCGTACGAGCACTGGTAGTAATTTGCCGCGCAAACTACGCTCGCAACCATTACTCAGTAGCCCGCTGCTTCTGTATTGCAGCCTGAGAAGCAGAACTTGATAGCGAGGATAGTTTGATCAGGAAAGCCTTTACTGCACTTCTTTTTTCGACCTTACTCACCACTTTCATGTATGCACAGAATTCGACTGGTTCCCTTCGGGGAACAGTGAAAGATGCCACGGGCGCACGTGTTTCTTCCGCAAAGATCGTGATTCGTTCTCTGGACTCCTCGATGCGGCGCGCGACGGTGAGCGAAGATCGCGGCGAGTTTCGCGTCGACAATCTCGCGCCGGGCACCTATCGCGTCACGGTCAGCAAACCTGGTTTCGCCGAGGCGAAAGCGGATGTGGTAATCGCTCTCAGCTCGGTGCGCGATGTAACCGTCAAACTCAAGCCGATGGTCGCCAGGGAGACAATCAATGTGCAGGCCGAAGCATCCTCGATCACTACGCAGCCGATCGACCTGGCGAGCGCGGTGCACCAGGGAATCATCACGAGCCGCGACTTGCAGACGCTCCCTCTAGCGAATCGCAGCTTTGCCAACATCGCCTACCTTGCGCCCGGAACCGAACCGGTTGAGCCCTCCGATCCAACGAAGGCGCGCATCACGGCCGTCTCGACCGGAGGAAGTTCGGGGCTGAACAACGAACTCTCCGTGGATGGCGCGGACGACTCCGACGATTTCATCGGCGGCTTTCTGCAGAACATCTCTCCCGACGCGATCCAGGAGTTCGCGGTGCGCACGGCTAACGAAAACGCCGACACGGGAGGTACAACTGCGGGCTCTGTAGTGATCACGACGAAGAGCGGCACCAACCAGTGGCACGGCGATGGCGCGATTTACGATCGCGCGTCCGGGCTCAATGCGCGCTATCCCATTGAAAATCCCGCGCCGAATCCGAAGCAACCCTTCTCGCGCCAGAACTATGTTGGAACGCTCGGAGGCCCGCTGAAAAAGGATAAGCTCTGGTTCTTCTCGTCATTTGAGTACGTGCATGAGAACGCCAGCATCGCTTATAGTCCGGCGAGCACCACACAGTTCGATGCGCTCTCGGCCCTCGCGGCGCAAGGATTGATTCCCGGAATCAGCTCGATCACCGTTCCGCAGATCACACCGATTCCCTTCCGCGATTATCTCGGCTCGTTGCGCCTCGACTGGTCACAGTCTAAGAACTCGCAGTGGTTTCTGCGGACTTCGGAGGACAGCTACATCACTCGCAACGCGCTGGTGCAGCAAGCCACGTTGCCCTCTACAGGACTGACAACCCACAACAACTACAGCAACACCGAGATCAGCAATCAATACGTGTTCAGCCCCAATTGGCTGGGAAGTTTCGTGTTTGACGCAAGCCTGCTGCACCTTACGCAAGCGCGCAATTCGAACCTGGGATTTGCGCTGGCGTTTCCGTTTAGTTCCACATCGCTGACTGTCTCCGGGTTTGAAACGTTCGGCGACAACCAGTTCGCGACACCGATCACCTTCTTTCCTTCGGAGCGCAACCAGGAGAAGTATCAGTTCCGCTACGATGTGAGCCACGTATCCGGCGACCATGCCACGAAGTTCGGCATCGACTTCATCCACGAACCCGTGCTTGGCGGATCGTTTCCCGGGAACACGGAAACTCTTTACCAGTTCCCGCAAAATCCAACGTATTACCTGACGCAGCCTGGAGCGGTGTTTACCGCCGACATGTTGGCCAACGCCTCGACCACCGATCTTGGCGGCGGATTCTCGCAGAACATTCAGCGGCTCGCGCTCTACGCGCAGGACTCATGGCGCGCGACAGCACACCTCACGCTGAACTACGGAGTGCGTTACCAGACAACGTTTGGTCTATTCAACGCCTCGGGACGCAGTCAAACTGCGAATCCTTCGTTCTCTCTTTTGCAATCGCTGGGCTACCCAGCGGCAGCGCCTCACGACGATCGCAAGCAGTGGGGTCCGCGGCTGGGAATTGCTTACACTCCGGGGAATAGCGGAAAGACTGTCTACCGCGCCGGCTTTGGACTTTTCTATAACGATCTCGAGCAGGTCGGATGGGTCCCGGCGTTCCAGGCGGTCAACGGAACTGGGACAGACCCGCAGGCCTTGATCGATCCGAACTACAAGACGCCGTACGCACTCCACGCCACCGCCGGAGTGCAGCACGCTTTCAACAACGATTGGACGTTGAGCGCGGACTTCACGCACGAAGAAGGCAATCACGGATACAGCGCCTACGGTTATCCGACCGCAACCGTGTTTCGTTCCGACAATCGCTCGAGCTACAACGCGCTGATGATTCGGCTACAAGGGAACGTGTCGCGACGCTTCAACCTGGTGGCCAACTACACGCTGGCGAAGGCGCAGACATGGGGATGCGTACTCGGTGAACTCTTCGATTACGTAAATGGTGTTTGCGATCCATACAACGCGTTCGGACCCGGCGACTACGGTCCATCGGGTGAGGACGTTCGACATCGATTCGTGCTGGCTGGGACGCTGCATATCCCCGGTGGATTCGAGCTTTCGACGCTGACGCAAGCTGAAAGCGCCCGCCCGTTCACCATCACCACGGCGGACAACAGCGCACGGATCTCGGTCAACGGAGTGCCAACCAGTCTCGATGAATTTCGCGGCACTCCATTTATTCAGGCGGACCTGCGCGTGAGCCGACCTATCCGAATTAGAGATCGCTGGCAGATCAATCCATTTGTGGAGTTTTTCAATCTCTTCAATCGCAACAATGCTGGTGCAAACTATGTAACAAATATCGCCGCACTTCCGGTCTCAGCCGCCGACATTCAGAGCGGAAATGTGACCGGCATCTGCACCAACGCCGACTGCTCGACAACACAACCCGTTACCAGCCTGCATCAGTTAGGCATCCCCGGCGGTGCGTTGGGAGATTTCTTCGGACCCGGCACGACCGTCGGCACACCGTTCGCGGCACAGTTAGGAGTGCGCGTGAGGTTCTAAGACGGAGCAATCGAACTTCGGACGGCGATACTGGCGCACGGCACGGGGGTGAAGATATCCTTGTTCTAATGCCAACGATGGCCTGGAAGACTTACGACCTGAAGCGTCAGACAGTAACAGCGATTGAAGGCAGAATTGAGATATCGCCCGAGAGCGGGCCCGGAGCGTCCCTGTGAGCGCAATCGACAAGGTTTTGCAGCGCAGTGCTGAATTCGCGTTGAACTATGATCCGGAATTAATCTCCCCGCGGCCGGGCCTGAATCTGGCCGTGCTTGCCTGCATGGACACGCGCATCACCCTGGCGGCCCTGGGGCTGAAGCCGCAGGATGCCCACTTCATACGCAACGCCGGGGGCATTGTGACGGACGATGCTCTGCGCTCCCTGCTGGTCTCTCACTACTTCCTCGGGACGAAGGAAGTCATGGTGATCGGTCACACCGATTGCGGACTCATGAAGGCGAGCGAAGAGGCAATGCACGCCACCGTGGAGCGTGAGGCCGGACTGCCGCCGAATAGTCCTGTACGTTTCCACGCCTTCACCGACGTTGAGAAAAATGTCCGCGAACAGATCGCCAAGCTGGAAGCACACAGTTGGATTCGCGAAAGGCTGATCATCCGCGGATTCGTATTCGATGTGAAGACGGGCAGGCTGCGGGAGGTCAAGGGCTGAAGCGCCGGGCTATTTTCATTTGCCGGGACACATTTCCCTTTTCCGAGAAGTGGAATCAGATAGACGGAAAGGTCCCACATCTACCAACGACAGGCAGATATGGCGCACCCTCGGGACACTGCTTCACCCTCTCCGAGGGATGGGATCAGACGGAGGGAACGGACCCATGGCAACGGCGATGGCGCCAGCTCTTGAGGGCAGCCAGCGACCATGCGGTGCTCATGATTCGCCGCTCGTCCGTAAATGATGGCGCAGAACCGTGGGCGTCAGGATTTTGCTGCGAGGGGACGAGTAGTGTGGCCGAAGGAGACCATCCACCGTCGTCCTGCTGGCATGACAGAAGCTTTTCGCAATGACGTATTCCAATGTCGTGGTTCACGCTGGCGGCGATTGCAAGCTCATTGGCGAGTACAAAGGGGCACGGTTGGCCGTTTACGGCAGCCAACCACATGCACGCAAGCTCACGAATCTCGCCAGGGATTCCGTTGAGAGCAGACAAGAATTCCAGGTTTCGCGCAATCGCGTAGCTGTCCGTATTCCACCAGAACGAATGCCAGAGCCCGTTTGCCGCCCGGTGTGCGAGGGCAGCTTCTCTTATCAGGTCCGTGAACTTCGGACTTGCGTGAACTGCAAGACAAGCGAGGCCTACCACCGGCGTGACGTCCGGGTGCGATTGCGCCCACGTTCCAAACTGGCCTCCGAGGAACGTATGCACCGCCTGATCGTCACCGATGAACCGTTGCAGATCACGGACCGCGGACCGTTCGGTTGGAAACTCAAGTTGCGCAAGGAATCGCCATACCCAGGCAGTACTATCCGCGTCGCAGGCGGTTTGGCGATTGTATCCCCAGCCATTCGGTGTGGCGATCGAGTGCAGCGCTTCCGCGGCTTTGACGAGTAGCCGCCTATTGGACGCCACTGGCGGCGTGGCTAATGAGCAGCCGACCACTCCGGTGGTCCATGCCTCGCTGCAGCCGGGTTGCAAGGCCGGATAGTCCCGCCAAAGCCCATCGCTGGACTGGTGAGACAGCAGGAACTGCTCAGCGGCGATGATAGCGTTGTGAAAACGCTTAACCCTGTCGGAGTCCATGAGGCCTGGCGTAAACGGTCATTTCACGCAACGTGCTGTCACGAGTGCCGAGACTGAAGTACTCCACTTCTGAACCACCAAAGCACGCTTCCATATTCTCGAAGAAATCGGAACAGGAGCGCTCCGCCGAAGGAAATGCTTCCATCACCTGCCGGCAAATGAACTCCTCGGGGGGTGGGACGCTGGTGCGATCGAGATGGCCGAACGAGACATCCACCTTGAATCGATCAATGACAGGACGAAATGTTCGCTCCGGCGCACGAACGAAGTCGTAGCCTACCGTCATCGACTGCCGACCAAAGGGACCATATGTTGCCTGGAAGCGCTCGCAGAAGCCGGCTAAAAGCGAGTCGGAGCAATGAAATCCGCTGCCTCTCGCAACACGGATCGCGTCCATCCCAGGGTGTTCTATTCCGAGATAAATTCGCACGACCGGCACTCCGACAGAAGTTAAAACCATTCCCACACCGACCGGAATAGCAACCCTGCCAGCACTGTCGATCCAATCTCGTACGACAGGAACGAGCAAAGGATCCGCAAAGGGGGACAGCAAGTCAGCGACACGCTGCCAGCGGGAGAAGAAGTCCCCGTCGCGGAGATTCACATAAACGCGGATTTCGAGTATCTGATCTCCAAATACGGCGCCAAGCCACATGCCACCCCACCAGCGGTCCATGCGGCTTGGATCATCGGGAATGACATGCGAGAGGATTTCGTCTGTTTCGCGTTGAGCAGAAACCCACCCGAGTTGTGCGGTCAAGGCATTGAGCAGCTGCCTTGCCGTCCGAACTTGCTGCTCTGTGCTGGTGCATACTCCGCCAGGCTCACATATGAACCTCAGCGAAGGCGAAGATTGATCCGCGGAAACCTTGTGCGAAAAAACGACCGGCGTGCCGTCCACCGAGATGGAGGCACACCGGCGTTGTTCTCTTCCGTCCTTCAGGTCAAAGCATACCGATAGCAATCTCACATAGAGAGAGAGCGTTTCGACGCCTTGATTGAAACCGCTGCCCTTTCGAAACCGATCATGAAAGCGCAGAAGGGATTCAGGGACTGCCGCAAAGCTTCCTTCCTGGACTTCGTAGTTCAAGCTCATCGTCCGTCTGCTTCGATGATCAGTAGCTGTAACGATTGCCGGTTGCGGAGCAATCGCTAATTGGGAGGAGGCAGAAAAACGATATTACGGTCCACACCCCTCGTGCCGGTTGCGCCATTGGCTCCCCAGCTCCCCTGTTGGACTGGGGATACATTCCCGTTTAGGCCCGGGGGTCCTCCATGTCCACCGAGGCCACCATCTCCTCCGTTCAATCCGCCGGGAGCACCAGGAGCGGTATAACCAAAAACAACCAAGCTGGCATTGGCAGCCGGCGGTGCGTAGACCGTGATGTGGCCTGCATCTCCTCCATTGCCGCCGGGGCCGCCGGGGCCACCGTTGCCACCCACTCCGCCGAGGCCGTGAGCTCCCGGTGATCCATGGGCTCCGTCAGGCTGGCAACCGCCGCCGCTTCCTCCAGCTCCTCCAGGGCCACCAGGCAAGCCGTCGGATCCAGTTCCGCCGGGTCCGCCATCGCCGCCTTGTCCACCTTTACCGCCATGGAAGTCGAGAGTGATTACCCCGCTGATGTTGGCGGCATCCAGCACAAATGGCTGTCCGGCCCAACCTGCGGTTCCAGGCCAACCACCGGTCCCCTCGATACCTGGATTTCCGCGGCCACCAGTGGTGCCGTTTTCGCCATCGGTCGGAGCCGTGTTGCCCCAAATACTGCAGTTGCCATCGATTCCATTTGCGCCGGCAGTGCCCACACGTGTTGCGGGAGCGCCATTGCTGCCTCGATCCCCAGCTCTGCCCGGCTCGCCGTCATTTCCGATACCCTGATATGTAGCAGGCACAATCTGCCTCCTCTCTTACGGAACTACGTGCATTTCCGCCACGTAGACCTTCGCGATGTTGTTCAACTTGATGGACCCAGTTCCGTGCACGGTGACGACGTTGAAGGACAGCACAGCAGCATCGCTGAAGGTGACCGTCGTCCCTGACATCACCTCAAGATCAGGCGCCTGGAATACGGGAATCGTCCCGCCATGCTTCAAGATCCATGCGAGAACACTGTTGTATTGCGATTCCTGAAGCCCAAGAGCCGAAGAGTGACCGTAGACGATGTTCTTTGCGGCGCGTTGCACCGCTACCTGTTCGACTGGACTGAGTTTGGAGAAGTCGCTCCACCCCTCGGGTACTTCGTGGGCGTGCATCGGGTAGGGAACATACTTCGACTTCTTATGCGTCTCAAGCGACCGGTCTGGATTGCCAATCAGGAACTTGAGATGCTCGAGGTTTTTCACTTCCACGTCATAGTAGTGTTTGGAGTACTCTGCCCTACCAATTTTGACTTCACGACCCTCGAACTTCAACTTGGGAAGGGTTGAAGGGATTTCCCTTATGCCAATCTTCTCCAAGCGCAAAGACCGCTTTTTCCGTTCCTCGGGATTCAAAACGTCTGTAGGCATAAGCAGCACCTTCCAGTTCATTCTGTGGTCTGGTTAGTTGTATCGGGGCGGACTGACTCGTGACGTATCGCGGGGAGAACCGCCTCAGGGGATGACTACAAGTTCGGGCCGAGGGGTTCCTATGAGGCCTGCACAGCTTTGGGAAAGGGGAGTCGGCGTACAGACAAATTTTTACTGCTGGCTTTAACCGACACGTGAAATATACATGGACGTAGAACGAAGTCTGTGATCTGCATCACTGTTTGCCGGTAGCTAGCTCTCCAGTCTGCCGTACCTGACGGAAAATATTCGATAAAGGTAGCTCCGTAACTCATAGGGCTGGAGGCTAGCTTCCGCAAGATCACATGATGGATATCGATTGGTTGTGTCGAAATACGCGAGAAAAGATGTTCACTCCTGGCTACGCTGTTTTCACGGTCGAACATGACCCCAAGAATGTCAGGTGCAGTTTTTGGTGGCGGCGGTAGGACTCGAACCTACGACCTACGGATTATGAGACCGTCGCTCTAACCACCTGAGCTACACCGCCACGGAGGTCTACGGACGCGTGCCTTACGGCAGGCGAGATGGGAGTTGGACGAGGCCACAATCCAACCAGTTACTGATTCTAAGGGGCCTGTTGGAGGCTGTCAAACCGCGTCGCCACCAACGAGCGGGTAAACAATTCCCGGTTCCAAACGTCTAAAGCTTCGCGCCTGCGGAAATGCTGCGGCCTTCTGGGGACCAAAAGCATCCAACGTGGGTATAATCAATCAGATGCCGGATCTGCGGTACAGCCGCAGGCTCCCTGAGCCGGTCCGGTGGGCGGTTTCTGCCGATGTCCAAACTTACAAAACCTCTAATTCTCGGTCTTTCGCTGATCCTGGTGACGTTCACGATCGCTGGCGGGCTCGGGTTCGGTGTCAAGGCCAGCACGGACGACGGCGCCTATCGTCAGATGGGTGTCTACAGCGAAGTCCTGAGCCACATCAAGCAAGACTACGTGGAAGAACCGAACATTACGGCAGTCACCGACGGAGCCCTGCACGGATTACTTGAATCGCTGGACGCGAACTCCAGCTATCTCACGGCGCCCGAATACAAGCAGTACAAAGATCTGAAGTTAGCCAAGGGCGAGATTGGCGCAGCGATTTCCAAGCGCTACGGCTACGCAGCGGTCGTTGCGGTGATGCCCGGCGGCCCCGCCGATAAGGCTGGGTTGAAGAACGGCGACATCATCGAGGCTATCCAGGGAAAGTCCACGCGCATCATGTCCCTGGCGGAAATTCGCGGCATCCTCATGGGAGCGGTCGGATCGAATGTTGACGTTTCGGTGATTCGTCCGAGCAAGGCCGACCCGGTAAAGATCACGATCACGCGCGATGTTGTGAAGCCGACGCCGGTCACTACGAAGTTGATGGACGCCTCCATTGGATACATCCACGTTCAGGGATTCCCCAAGGGCCGCGCGGAAGAGATTGCCGCAGCCGTAAAAGATTTGCAGAAGCAGGGTGCCAAGAAACTGATTCTCGATCTGCGCAACTCGGGTGACGGCGACGAATCCGAGGGAATCGCAACCGCGAATCTCTTCCTCGACAAGGGCATCATCACCTATCTCGAGGGCCAGAAGTATCCGAAAGAAATGTTCAACGCCGACTCTGCCAAGCAGATTACAACTCTGCCCCTGGTAGTCGTGGTGGATCGCTCGTCGGCCGGCCCAGCCGAGATCGTTGCCGACGCCATCAAGGACAATAAGCGCGGCGACGTGGTGGGCGATAAGACCTTTGGTACCGGTTCGATTCAGAAGCTGATTGAGTTGCAGGATGGTTCGGCGCTGATTCTTTCCGTAGCGAAGTATTATTCGCCGGACGGCAAGGCGATTCAGGATGTGGCGGTCACGCCGAACTTCGTGGTGTCGAACAATAACAACGACGATTTCGTGTCACCCGACGAGGATCAGAACGTGACCACGCCCGGCACCGAGCAGAAGAATCAGACGGATGAGCAATTGCAGCGCGCTATCGAGGTCCTGAATAGCAAGGATCAGAAAGCCGCGTAATCGGCGCTCAGTCTTGATTTACAGAACAAGGCCTCACCTTAACGGTGGGGCCTTTTGTTGCGTCTGCCGCCTAATTGAGAACGCGCGCCAGGCGTGGAAGTTTTGGCAGCAGATAACGGTCAAAGCAGAGCGCGAGCAGCAGACTGAATCCTACGAGCGGAAACAAAATACTGAGAACGATGCTGGAAATGACAATTCCGCGCGGAGCCTGGAAGCTGCGCACCAACCGGGGTGAACCAATTCTCCCGGAGGGCCTGCGCTGCCACCACAGTATGGTGCCGGAGATGCATGTGCCCAGCACGCCAAGGCAGACGATCAACCCGACAACCTGGTTCATCACGCCAAACTCTCGGCCTTCATGCGTAGCCGTGCCAAATGTGACAGCTTTGGCCATGGGCGAAAGGTCCCGCCAGCGAATGTCGCCAGCCGTTGCCCCGGAATATTGATCGACGTATATGAATGCTGTGTCGCGTAGGTCTGCGGGCAACGCGCGGATTACATACACTCCGGTTTTGGCGGTTGGCAGCAGCAACTGGTAGCGATCATGCACCCCGTCCCGCTGCGCAATCTCCATGAGAGCGGCGATGGACAGCGGTTTCTTTCCGGTTGGCGTCGACTGAAACTGCGCAGCCGACATCTGCGGAAGCTCCGCGAGCCACTGCTGCGGTGAAGTGCTGTCCGGGACTGGAATATTCGGAGCAGTTCGGCCGGGAGCCGTCGGCTTAGGTGTATGGCTTGCAAGGTCCTTGATGATGGCGCCGGAGACCAGCGACCACGGCATTCCAGAGGAAACCAGGAAGCAGATTGCAAGCGCAAGGTAAACCGCCGGTACACAGTGGAGATCGCGGAGAAACGTTCGCTTATTTGTATGGAATCGAGGAAGCAAAGTTCCCCACACCGAGAACGGACGGCGCGGGAACCAGAGAAAGACTCCGGTAACGAGCAACACAAATGCCCAGCCACCGGCGGTCTCAACGAAGAACTGGCCGTATTTTCCCGCGAGCAACTTGCCATGGAGATTCCGCACGCGCTGCATGATTCGGGTCGATGGATTCTGTTCCCCAAGAATCTGGCCGCTGTAGGGATTGACGAAAACATCGATCACTTTTCCGTGTTCCATCACTCCAACACGAGCCGACTCGTTTGTCGCCATGGGCGGAACGTAACTGACAACCTTCTTCCAGACCGGATTTCTGCGTACATTGGCAACGATTTCGTCCGGGGAGAGCCGAGTCCCGTGTGCAGACTGCACGTAAAGTAACCTGCGATAGATCGACGCTTCAATCTGTGGACGGAACAGGTAGAGTCCGCCGGTGATCGCAAGTAGCGATGCGAACGGGATGACATACAGCCCCGCATAAAAGTGCCAGCGCCACATCGCGATGTACAACGGCGAACGTTGCCCCACCCGTACCTCCCGTCACCCCATGAGTGCGAAAAGGCCGTTCATAGCGGCGTACGAGGAGACCTTCTCGTGCGTGCAACGAGCGGCTTCTTGAGCGAATGTCGCCGATGTTATCACGCGATTCGTGCATCGCGGCCCAACCATGCCGCAATGAAAGAAATTTTATGTTGGGTTCATACAAGCTTAATCCTGCGGGAGCCTCCTAGTGTTTGCACCTGAGTTGTGCACTCGTCTGTTCTACGACAGAACGGCATTCATCTGGATTGATTTAAGTAAATGCAAGGAGAGCGACTAATGAAAGTGGCCCGATACCTGACCGTGGTCATTGCGGCAATTTGCGTGCTGGCGTGCTCAGCCTTTGCGCAACAGGGTACGCAGAACATCTACGCACAGAAACTGGTCGACGAAACCATGGCAAAGCATCCCGGCCTGCTGGTCTGTGCCATGCACGTCACGCCTCCGGGCAAGACCGACAACGTCATCATCGCGTCGAATATTGCAAAGATCATCGGCAAGAAGTCGGACGACGATGACATGAAAGTTGTCAACACAAGCCAACCGGTGCTTGAACCTGCAAAGGACAAGGGGCGCTACGAAGTATTGATCGCCTTGAAGGACAAGAGCGGAAACACCATCGGCGCGCTGTCCACCGTCTTCAAGTATGGCGATGGAGATGTGGAAGCGAACTTCCTCAAGAGGTCGACGGCGATTCGCAATGGACTGCAAAAGCGCATTCCGAGTGTTGCCAGTCTCTTCAAACCTGCAAAGTAACCATGCCGGGCTTGCGACGGTGGAGGTACTGCGTGGGCCCGAATCAATGGACATTGTGAAACTTGGGGCCACGAGCCTGGCTTGGGTACGTGGCGACGGAGAAACTATGAAGCGACTACCCTCCATTCTTGTCACCATCGCGGCCTTGCTTGGAATGGCTACGGCACAAAAGCTACCACCACTGCAATTGGTCCGGACCACGGATCTGCCCGGTATCACCGGCGACATGGATCACCTGGCGGTTGACCTCGCCGGGAATCGCCTGTTTGTCGCCGCGGAAGACAACGGAACTCTGCGCGTGCTCAACCTCGCCAATGGAAAGCTGGAGCGGACCGTAAAAGGGTTCGAAACTCCACACAGCATTCTCTACTTGGCGAAGCAACACCAGCTGTACATCACCGACGGCTCCAAGGACGTGAAGGTGCTCAACAGCGACACCTTTAAGGTTGAGAAGCTGATTCCAACCACGCCGGGAGCGGATTCGATGGCGGCGGACACGAAGCACGACGTGATGTGGGTCGTAGCCGGCGGAAAGGACGTCAATATGACGCGTTCCGTCCTGACCGAAATCAACACAAAGGAAGGTAAAGTCGTCAAACAGATACCGGTGGATGCAGCCCACGTTGAAGCGCTTGCGTTGCAACCCCAGGGCCCAAAGCTTTACGTCAATGTGACCGACAAAAACTACCTTGCCGTGATTAATCGCTCGACTGGAAAAACGCTCGACGAGTGGCATATTCAGCAGGCGAAGCAGAACGCGCCTCTGGCGTTCGATCCGGTCAACCATCGGCTCTTCGTCGTTTGCCGCGACCCCGGAATGCTGGTCGTACTGGATAGCAGAACGGGCAAAACCATTGCGAGCTTTCCCGCTGGAGGCGTAGCCGACGGGGTGGTATTCGACTCCATCCACCACCGTATCTACGTTCCTGCCGGCGCCGGCGCGATCTATCCCTACGAGGAGGTCGGCGCGAATCACTTCCGCGCGATGAAGCCGGTTCCCAGTGCAATCGGCGCAAAGACCGCCGTGCTTTCACCGAATGCAGAGTATTTGTATGTGTCGATGTCTCCGGGAGAGAAGCGGGTGGGCGCGAAGGTATTCACGTTTAAGGTCAATTAACGAGAGAAAATCACGCGGAGGCGAGGCCGCCCGGAATTCGCTTCCGCGTGAATATCATTCTCCCGAACCGGCAGGCTAGTCGGTTGAGACTTCTGAGACAGTCTGGTTTCCCTCGTTCAACTCACGTGTCACAATCCTTCTGGTTCTCGGAAGTCTCCCGCGCATCGCCAGGAATCCAAGGAAGATGACGGTCACCGCGAATGCTACTAACTTTACCTTGTCCGTCGAGTGCGTAAGGGAGAGTCCCTTCCAGAGCACCAGTAGAACAACCTGGCCAATGGTCACGGCCCAGATGGTTCCATAGAAGGCGCGCCGTTCCTCGCCTTCGCCAAGTGTTGACGGTTTGACACGTGGCAGCTTTCCTAGCGCGCCCGATATCCATACGACAGCAACGATCAGGTAATACCCATCGTGGTATATCTGCGCCATGTGCCACCGGCCGCTGATGATTGCGTCCGCCACGCCCGCCATGTTCAGGGCGGCGTAACTGATGAGATCTCCCCATGCTGCGGTGTAGCAGACGCGCCTATAGAGCGGATTCGGACGATCCTCGGTGAATCGGATGATATAAGGGCTGGGTTCCACGCCTGGCAGGCGCCCGCGGAGTCCCGCGATTCCTGTGCAAACCAGAACTACCGCGAGCCAAATGGTCATTCGGCGATCGAAGCCACGACTAAAGAGCGCGAATGTGAGTTGTCCAGGCAGCAGGTAGAAAACGAATATCCAGATGGGCCAATGTGCAAAGCGATAGTACAGCTTGTTCCGCTTGCGAATGTGAATTTGATCCGCATACTGGATCTGCACGGAAGACCGCAATTTATTCATCCGCTCTACCCCCCAAGAAGCTTTCATTCTGACGCACAAGATCAGCGACGGAAAGGCCCGCCCGTGGCAGTCCGTTGCCAGTTCCACGCGGCCGTGTCCCGGAATCATAGGGAAACTGGAGAACTCCTGCAACCAGGGTGCGTACGGAAGAAGATGCCAACAGGTACGCCTCCGGGATAATCTATTTGCGTGAACGCTATCGCCGTCATCCCTGCTCGTCTTGCTTCCGTCAGGTTGCCGAGGAAACCTCTGCGCGACATCCTGGGAAAACCCATGATTCAACGCGTATATGAGGCCGCGTGTGCCTGCAAGGAATTCTCCGATGTTATCGTCGCCACGGACTCTCCCGAGATCGAACAACTTTGCCGCGATCACGGATGGAGCGTTCGCATGACCAGCCCTGAGTGTCGCAGCGGGACGGATCGCGTTTTTGAAGTAGCGAAAAGCACACCGGCCGACATCTATGTGAACGTGCAAGGCGATGAGCCACTGACTCGTCCCGAACACCTGCAAACACTGCTTGACTTGATGCGACGTCCGGGAGTGGCCGTAGGCACTCTAAAAACGCCCTGTTCGGAGAGCGACATCTCCAACCCGAATGCGGTCAAGGTAGTCAGCAGTATTGAAGGCAAGGCGTTGTATTTTTCGCGCGCCACCATTCCCTTCGACCGCGATGCGCATGGCGAATTCCGCTGCTACAAGCACTTGGGCTTTTACGCCTATACCGGCCAGATGCTGCAACATTTCTGCCGCTGGCCGCAGTCACAACTGGAACGCACCGAGAAGCTGGAACAACTTCGCTTCCTGGAAAACGGCGCTGAGATTTATGTCGCGGAAACTCCTTACGACACCGTGGGAGTGGATTCGGAAGAGGATTTGAAGCGGGTGGAGGAGATTCTGCGCAAACGAGAACGTTAGCTGACGGATCACGACTGGGGATGATGGCTCTGCCATTCACGGGCAGCCACAATGCGTTTGGCGATCGGCGGGTGCGAGTGAAAAAGGATTTCCACCCAGCGCGATGGCTCCCTCTCCGCAAGGTTCTGCGCGGCCAGCTTGTTCATCGCACTGATGAATGGTTCTACGGAAGGAATCGATTTCCATGAATAACGGTCTGCCTGGCGCTCATTCCATCGTGAGTAAGCATTGAGCACCGGCATCAACGCAACCGAGAGTACCGTGGTCAACAATATGACCAGTGGAAGATTCGCGAAATCGTCCTGCCGAATGAACCAGTGGCGATTGATCACCGACCAGCGCAACACAATCTTAAGTGTCCAGAAACCGACAAAAGTGACTATCGCCTGCACAACAAAACTTTTCAGAATGTGGCGGTGATAGTGATGACCAAGTTCATGCGCCAGCACCGCTTCAATTTCATCGTCCGAATAATTCGCGAGCAGTGTGTCGGAGAGGACGATGCGGCGTGTCGCTCCCAATCCCATCAGTGCTGCGTTCGCTTTTGTCGACTTTTCGGAAAGCATCCATTCATAAACGCCGCGAACACGAGTGCCAGCTTTTTCGCCCAGACGGGTCAGGCGCTCCCGAAGCCGATCATTGTCGAGCGTCCTGTACGTGTAAAAGATGGGGAAAAGGACGACCGGCGCGATCTGGGCAAACACGACAAACAACGCCATGAACGAGATCCAGGCGATGATCCACCACAACTGTGGAGCATTGCGAATCAGGAAGTAGAGCAACTCCGTCAGAATGATGGAGATGACAAAGCCAACCCAGAACGACTTGAACTGGTCCCAAATCCAGCCGCGCCATTTCTGGTTGGAGAGACTGTATTCATGCTCAAGACGGTACGAGTAGTAGTCAAGGCCAAAGCTCAGTAATTTCGCGATCACCGCGAGTATAAAAACGTAGATGAGCAGCGACACAACATAATCCTCTCCACCACTCAGACGGGTGGAGAAATCACGAATATCGGCCGTCCAACCGGACACCAATAGCACGAGCATCAGGGCCAGACCAATGGCAAGATCGGCGAGGCCAAGTCTGCGGCTGATTCGGTTGTACCGTCTCGCCTGGGGCGAATCGGTCTGGGGAGGTTCATTCATCAGTCAGTTGCTCGACTACAAGAGAATCTTTCCATCATAGCGAACCGGAGCGCGACATGGAACTACTCTCCACTTAGCAGCCCGTGGTGCAAGTCTGAACCCACTGAGCAGAAAGTTCTGAAGTATCCACAGGCTCTGTTTGTAGAATGAGCTTATGGCGATGGGCACACGCAAGCAGCGGGAGAAGCAAGAGGGATTGTGGATCGCGCACACGGAGTTGGCGTCAGC
>Ga0307375_10000930_pt1 | contig 33810 bp, 73 predicted proteins | sample TR1MG_FD_202531 | JGI IMG/M metagenome (GOLD analysis project Ga0307375, IMG submission 202531) | Soil microbial communities from Risofladan, Vaasa, Finland - TR-1 | ecosystem: Environmental > Terrestrial > Soil > Coastal area > Acid sulfate soil | place: Finland: Risofladan, Vaasa | collected... | reverse complement strand
CTCTTGTTGTAGATTATAGTACTCTTCCTTTAGATTGTCAATGCCTTGAACTAGTTCATTAATTCTTGTATTATTACCTATACTCACAACAACATTTAAATATATCTTCTCAATACTGTAGTGCTCGGCAATCTCTGCTAGCCTAGCTTTTTTGTTGTTATTTTCGGCTCCCTGCGGGTTGTTAAAATCAGCTGCCCGCACTGCCCGTGTAGTGAAATGTTTCTTTACACTCTTAGCTTGTCTTCTAAATTTCTCCGCCTCGGTTTCGTGAACGAATCCAGAAGGTAATGGTTGTTTGAGAAAGGCTTGCAGAGACATTAAACTATTATATCCTTGATAATTTCTTCATCAAGTAAATGAATAAAATCTGCTTCATATAACCTCACCTCATAAGTTCCACCACCTCCTGAACCAGTATGAACTCCAAAACGTCCTAATGATCTGAGTAAATCGAAATCGAAATCACCCTTCATATTAATACTACCACTCAAACCAGGATATCCTCGCGGTAACTCTGGTTTACTCCACCAATTTTGCACGCCATTTCGGGGAGCACTGTGAGTGTTGCTGACTTTATCCGAAAACCTCATCCGGCTAAAAGATACCTTTGCACCACAAGTTTGCAGTAGTGTTTCCTCTAGATCTGAGATGCTCCTTACTGATTGAATTAATTCCAAAGTCTTTTCGAACTTTTTCTTTCGTAAACAATCCTCGTGCCGCTGTTTAGCTAACCGTTTCAGATGAATAATATAATCACCTTTACGCTTAAACAGCGTACCAGTGTGAGTACATTCCCATACGATTATCTTAGGCATTATTCAATTATATCTTTAGCTATATCTTCCTCAATAGTAAGTCCAGTATCCGTTAAACGCGCTCGCACTCCACCGTTTTCTGTAGGTTCTAGCTCCCACTCCCTGTTTAATACGTGCTGCTTTACACACTCTCCTTGTCCCTCAATAAATACAGATTTTATAAGCCGTTCCAAACGCTTTATATACTCGTCTTGATGTCTAAATTTTTCATCTACTTTCAGAAACCATTCTAATACCTTGGTGTTGTCGTAGAGAGGGGTTTGTCCAGTGCCGTTGCAGTGTGGGCACTCATTAGGAAAAGTACCCAAACCAGACTCGTTGCAAAATTCACAACTATTACTCATTACTTTACCAAATTTAACGGCTCTTTTGAGACCCTAAACGTTACGGCATCCCCAAACCCTACAGGAACTTGTAGGAATGGTCCGTCCAAAAACATAACTGCATCGGTTATTTTGCTCACCAATTTAAAGTTGGTCTCTACAAACTTCGTCTTGGTATTATTAAACGACTCTCTTACAATACTTTGGAGCTTGTCATCGTTCATGGATAAACGTTTGCCCCCAGCAGATTTAATAGCTCCAGTTGATCCAGCACCAGTCCCAACCCAGATACCAGAGCAGGCAAACATCTCGTCATTCAATAGGAATTTGGTCATCGCCGCCGGACAGACGTGGGTAAACAATGCCTCGTTTAATACCCTTTTAGCTGCACTCTTTCCCCTGACTAGCACTTCCATACGTGTTACTGTAGTGATTTTGGGGCGTTCTAAATTGATTTTAAGACTAGCCTCCACTCCCTCGGCAGTGCTATGGCACAAATATCCTACGCTGGTCTCGGGGTCGCTATTAATACCCATTAACGGAGTGCTGCCTACATGGTGAGAAGCCGATAGCATCGTACCATCGCCGCCTACTGTAAGTACAAAATCTGTTGCTTTATCGTCAAATTCTCGCCCAGCAGATATAATATGCGGACGGATTCCTATTTTCTTTAATTCAACTACTACTTTATCTACACAATCTTGATGTCGCTGATGTGCTTTCTTTAAACGATCTAGTTCTTTCTTTACTAAAAGATTTTGGGTACTAGGATCCTCAGCCATTCGAGAGTAGGCAGTCCGCTTGGTGACTACAATAATTTTCATAACTTATTTTCGTTTAAGATATCTATTATGCACTTCAATTAGGAACCAGCATGCTATATATTGGATAGCAAAATACTGACGTGTTTAGACCCTAGTTCCAACTCTCTGCATAACATCTCAGGAAGTTGTCTTCATGTTCTATCTCTTAAAGTGAATGTACCACTTCCGCCAATCTCTTTCAACACATAAAGCATCACTTGATCTAAACTCTTAGAACGCTTTACAATTAGTTTACCATATTGGGTTAGCTTATAATCGTGACTGGTTCCTCTAATTGTATAGTTACCAATGCTAATCTCTTTACCCGGGCGCAACTCAGCCTCTAACTCTTCCACATCGAATATGAATGTAAATGTTTTGGGACGAACCAGACCGACAGAACCGATACTCGCCATTTATTCCACCTCTAAATCTCTGACCACTAACCCTGTAGGTATCCTACATACTACAAGTCGATGCCCACGATCGTGAAAGTAGTGAATTGCCTGGTAAGGAGCGCACCGCTCTACAGGGTCTCCCTTCGGTTCATTAGAAACATCCGGTCCGATATCCCATCCAAGCAAAAAGGATCCAAAACAACATATAGAACCCACAAATATTGTGGTGAAAACATCGCTACCAGTTATCTCAGCTTTCATATCTTTCCTTTCTTCAGTGCTCTGGCTGCCCTGACAAAATCCTCCCACGCAAAAGAACTATCCTGCATCATACCAATGTTGGTTACACCTAGCTCCCACATTGGTTCACCAAAAGAGCCCTCATCAATTATGGCTTGTCCTTCGGTGGCGAATGGTTCCAACGCTTCACGTAGTTGGTGAAGCTCAAGGCGCATCCGTTCTTCTGGTGTACCGCTGAGCGTTGCTTTCGCGTCGTAGTGCAATTGCTCAGCTACAGCATCCTTTAAGCGCTGTAACTCTTCTCGTAACTGGTCCCGCTCTTTTAGTAAATTCGGAATTTCCGCCAACAAACGCATCTCTTTCTCGCTGCGCCATGTTGGCTCCTTGCGTTCACTATGTTCAGTAAATACATCTATTACTAGTTGATGTAAAATGTCAGCCACTATTTTCCTAACGTTCGCCTACAGAGGAAAGAATTTCGATGTCCGATGCCTGAATAATGGCACCAACTTTTCGTCCGTTACATCTATAGACAATGTCGTTATATGTAACTTCAACAGCTACCACCATAACTCCTAGACCTAGCAAAGCGCTATAAATTTCATTTCCCTCCTCGATACTGGAATCAAGTAACGCTCCAGCTCTTGCTTCCAGCTTAACAGTAGCGTCACTAATCGAGCTTCTATCTTTGATTTCCTGGGGAATAGTTTTATCACCAACAATCTCAACCCCAACCAGTTTTTGATCTCTGTCAAAATCCAGAAGCACCATACCTTTAAGTGGGACAACCCTGGTCGGTTTGCGATAACGAATACGACCTTTAACCTCAAGCGTTCCGACGGACTCAGATTTACCAAGACGAATATACGCCGATCCAATTTTATCGTATGTAGATTTAATCATTGCGAACCTTTCATTTCACTAACCCTTTAATGAACTCAATAGACCTTCCATCATACCTTTTCTCTATAAAGATCTTTGCACTCTCCGCATCTAACTCAGATAAGCTGGCTAGATCGTTATGAATTTTCCTCTGAAGCCACTCCGGAGCAAAACCTTGCTCTTCAATGGTTTTCCAATCAATAAAGTAACATTTTTGGCTATCTTGAATCATTTTCTCAGTGATGCCCTGCGTCCTTGGGCGGTTCTAGCGGGGGCAAATCTGGAGCAGAAGAAACCCCGTCCAGCGCGCGGGCGGCGAGAGCATCCGCAGCTGCCAACAGTTTCCCAGCGTCAGACTTCGGGTGCATCCCCTTCGCATAACCCTCAAAACGCACGTGCTCGCGCCACTCCAGCGCAGCGGTGGCTACCTCCTCCAGCTCCGCCACCCGTTCTCGTAGTGGACTAATTCGATCAATTAGCGAGCCTGTCATCCAATCAGCCCCGCATTCTTCGCAACCGCGGGATAAGTCTTGCCCATTCTTTAATGCCGCCAGTGCCCGCAACTGCTCGATTTTGGCTCTGTCTTTCGCGCGCTCTGCGTCAAATTGTTCAGCTTGATTGCAGATCGCGCGCAAATGCATCTCATTTCCCTTCCGCAGCCGCTCGACCTCAGCTTCCGCTTTGATACAAGCGGGTCGTAGCTCTTCAAGCTCGCGGTAGTATCGATTGCAGGCTCCCTTTAGTCGTTCGTTTTCGGCATTAAGTTCGTCATTAATATCCGATTCGGACGCATAGGCTTCATCAACTGTCTTTAACTCTGCCTTTAACTCTGCCCACTCTTTCAACAGTACAGGTACAGCTAGCTGTATTTTCAGCGATGCCTCCACTCGCTCGGCAGAATCACAGTCGGGGTTCTGCATAATATTAAGCAAACGCTGCAACTCGGTAATATCTTGGTTAGGCATGAGGTTTTCTACTGGTAATGACAGTTATGCGCGCAACTCTGGGCACTCACACGTTTCATCGCTCTGGGTGCTCGTGTTGAAGCGGGACGATTTCTTGTTCTCGCACCACGGATATCCGCCGGTCTGACCCGTCGGCGGCTTCCAATGGGTACAAAGTCCACAGTGCGGTGCCTCATGACAACGGCGATCCAGAACGGCAGCGGTACAGTTTTGGCTTTTCATCATTCTTTACTGTCCAACATTATTTGCATATGCAAATAGGCAAACGACCAAAAGACTCCAGGTTTGCTTTACTTTACTATCCGACATTGTTGTATAGTACTACTTTCTTGCTACGATTACAAACACTATATATTATTTCAGCTTTCGTTCGATTTGTTGCGCCAGTTTGTATTGCTGATACCATTCGTTCAGCTGTTCAGTATCACGCCAGTGTACCGGTTCTAAAGTCTCCACGTTTCTCCACCGGTTCCCGAAATAACAAGCCTGAATCGTGGCGTCTTTGTGCTTCGTTCGGAATCGCCACAAAGTCCAGTCCGGATACTCAATTATTTATAACACAATACCTTAACAATGTCAAGTACAATACACCACAGACATATAAACCTGTGGTTTACGACCTCGTTTATGTTCCGCAAGCCTCTCAGACAGCACTTCCCGAGCGGCAGTTAGACGATGATTACCATCGATCACGCGGTACTGACCCTCTTGTTTGATACACATACAGGTTAGAATCTTATCTTTTGCATACCCCGTATTCAAATGCTTTTTATATCCCTCCACAAGTTCCCGGTTCATAATGAACATATTTTCTGCCGAAGCATTCTCATCCAGTTTAGCTGAATGAATCAGATTAAGTTCCACCTTATCGTACAGTGTCCAGTTTTTGTTTTCCAATTCCAACTCAGGAAGAACGTATCCATATTCCTGGCGCAAGATTTCTTCCACAGCTTGGGCAACAGTACCAGTTTGCAACAGTGTTACGAAATCTTTAAGATATAGTTCTTTAATATCATTTAAACGGACTTCAGTTTCGTCACCATAATAACCGCCAACACCTTCGCAATAGAAATCTTTCACAGCCAAGCACTTACGGACCCATCTATCCAGGCAATAATCCTTCACCGAAGTTATCTTACTTCTACCGCTAATTTGGTTATAAATAGAATCATAATTAACGCTTTTTACTATACCACTAACAAAACGTTGACAGCTGCAATAGTTATGTTCACAGTTAGGATCTTCGGAGTAACTGGAGTCATACTCTACGCAATAAGTCCATTTGCTTTTAAAGCCATCTACTGGAAATTTATATCCTTCCGGGGTTGTTTTCTTTTTAGTCATCTCCATCTTCCATTCTGCGCCGGAAAGCCAAGTCGAAAAGCTCTGCGGTGTTTTTTAAAACCTCTGTTGTCTGATCTGTCATCGAGAACCTCTCTTTGTTCTTATCGATGCTCTTTAGAATGTTTCCGTCGGAATGGCGCTCCGAAGAGGCAAACCAGTCACAGAACATCTCGATTAGATCGATTAATGTCATCCCATCAATGCCATTGGCAAAATGCTCGGGGTGATGCCTATTCTTAGCATAGTGATGATCTAGAGCAACCTTCATTTCATCCAGGCACTTCTGGTATTCTTCGCTTCCGTAAGTCATCCCCTTTAATCTGGATGTATACTCGGTAAAAGTAGGACGTTCATCATCTGAAAGTTTTGAGGCGTCGTGCCCTTCGCCGCGCTTAAGAAGCTCCACTGCAAACATTCGCATGTACTTACGAACAGTTTCAATATGCTTATGCGTTTCGGCGTTAGTGATTAATTCTTGTTGGGATAACATACATCTCCTTTTAAATCTTACTTGGCATGAGTTTATTGTATAATAGTTCTCACTAAAAGTCAAGTGATCCTATTAATGCAGGCACACAATACAATGATCTATTACATATTCTCCCAAAACAATTGCATATCCACTGGTGCCGCATAAAAATCCTGTAGTTTTATACCACCACAGTTCGGCGCCTTCTGGTTTGTATTTATTAAACGTATCAATAAAATCTTTTGATATCCATGTGTGACCTTCTATTTCTTTTTCCTCACAAATATGATCTAGTTTATGTCCACCTAGTTTCCCGCCCAACTCATAAGTATCTGGATTAACGGGAATCCTATTTATCTTTTCCATCTTATCCTCCGCACCTTGGCACAAAGCCACACCGTTGAAACGAGGATCCTGGGCTGTAGGGGTTACTAGGTTTGTTCTTTTTATTCTTTTTATTCTTTTTGGGACAACAATCAGGCTTGTATTCATCCTTACCTGCCCAATCAGTAGTCAGCTTGCAATCCTGTTGGAAAATCAATTCATAAGGAACACCATGAATTTGAGAGGGTTCAGCCTTAGCCGCCTTCCATTGCACCTGTTTCCCGCGGATGATTTGCGTCCAGATACGGCAGGCTTCACAGGACCAGCGGTCATTTGTTTTGTATTCCGAAACCCACTTCATTTCCTTTGGAGGTTTGGTAGAGTTTTTGTGACAGTCGGTACGAAAAGTTACTGCTGAAGCGCCAAGATTATCGGCATACTTTACAAATTCGATGATGTCATTTCCTTGAGGATCGGGAGAGTTATTTACAAACTGGTCACACAGCAGTGCTACCAGTGTAACGTCAACTCCAGAGCAATTAAACCTATCAATAACATCCATTACGTACATATCGCAAGGAATTACGGCATCAAAGATTTCTTCTCGCTTCTTCAGGTCATGATGGTGGCGCGATAGGTTGACGTGATCTACCTGTAAGTCAGTATAATCACCAAGTTTAGCACCATTACTAGACAACACAACAGCATCCCAGTCCCGAGTTTCGCGCAAAACATCAACAGTAACGCCTAGATAGCCACTTAGCGTAGGTTCTCCGCCGGTAATCGTAACGCGCTTAAACTCATCGGGCAGCCGATTGATAGCTCTACGCAGACGATCTACGTATTGATTGGGTGTGGATTTAAATTCCCAACAGCAAAACTTGCACGAGCCTTGGCATTTGCCCGGCAGGACAATAGAGAAGTTGGGATCACCCTGAAGTGTTTTGGTTTGCTTTTTCATTCGTTTGACTCGTTTGCGGCGCCGTTTTCAATTTCTTCTGCCACTACACGTAACAATTCAGCAGAGCTTGCATCTGGCGCATGCCATTGTCTAATAAACTTTACTATCCTGCGGCGTTCGTTAGATTGGGTTACGGCAACTATATCCGCCGCCAGCGAGACTTTGTTCACTACTTTCACGATCGTGGGCATCTTCTGTCTCAGCTCATCGAAGTTCCGCGCCATAGTTACGCCCGTACCGTTTTTTGATTCCAAAATGGGGGCAATCTATTCCTAGTCAGCCGCCTATGCATATCCAGCACACTCTTACGCGGAACTCCGTGCACGTTTCTACGTGCAGCTACGTCTGGGTCACACTCCAGGGTAATGATTTCAACATCATATCCGAACGCGGCGCCACCCTGAACATAAGGAGAGCACTCCCAAGCGGTAGTATTCGTATTATCCACAAGCACTAAAGAAACTTCATCCTGCAAAGCTTCGATATAATTACGAAAACAGGTGCTATGAGCATCGCCAAGCTTAGCTACATCAAATGTATAAAGACCATTCTCCACAAAATAATGGTCGGCACTCACAACCAGGGCGTTAGAGTAATTTGCATACGCATACGTGGACTTACCTGACCCTGCCACTCCTCGAAGAATCTTCACTTTTCCTGACATGGCGCCTAGGGTAACCGATTTTCTTAGGGTTGTCAAGGTACATTTCTCTAAGCTTTCTTACCTCTTTACCTAAAATAATTCTTCTTCCTATTTCTTTGCGTGCAGCTTCCATTCCATGTTTTCTAAACTTATCTATATAAGCACGCACGAGGATATATTCAGAATCAATATAATGAGGATTTCTAACACACATTTCAAATTTCTCTATAATTTGGTGCACCCTTTCCCTACTAATTTGCGGAGTCAACAGGGCACCAATATCAGAAGGTTTAAACTCTCTCATTTATTCCTCGCTATTGAAGTTGATATTGTCGCTAAACGCATCTTCTACAAAGTCAGAGAACTCTTTAAATTTAATAAAGTTTGGAATTCCCATCATTTGTCGTTTTAGTTTATCAATGTTTGTAGATTCTGAGGATGGTTCAAAGACACTCTCGCACGTTTCGTACAATTTGTCGGGGAAAATTGCAGTAACATCGGTATGGCAACCGCTATCATCCAGGCACTTCTCTTTGTCAAAGTATTCTTTAGGAGTGATTGCACACTCCCAGCCATTAACATCTTCGCCTTCGCCGGAGCATTCAACCGTTTCTTTGTTGTAAAACCAGTGGTAGTAAAACTTCATTGTATCACCTGTTTGATTGTGTTATCTTTGCAAGAGATGGGATATTCGGCGGCGGCATGGATGTCGAGCCTCCACTTGCTTACATTACTATAAAAATAGGTTTCATCCGCAGATTGTGAGAAGCAAGCGTTGCATATTTTACACCAACCCAAAACCCAATCATGTGTATGAAACTCCGGCACATCGTTCAACGGTAGTTTTAGGCTAGTTGGCTCACCAATTCTATCTTTTCTACCAGAATAGTGCCGGCTGACGTACAGGTACATTGTCACAGCACCACCCGATTGATTGTACCGGTACACATTTCTGGAAGTTTGTCATCTCGGAATCTCAGAAACTGAGCGCTGCGCAGTGAGCCTGATTTAAACAATTCGCGCCCATACATCTCGACCACTAGACCCTCTTCTGCCAACGAGCCATCAGACATAAGTGTCATTTTAGGGAGCTGATACTTGAGCACCTTGCGCAGCTCACCGTTATCCCAGAGCCCCAGTCGTGCCGTTAGGTCGCCACCATCAGTCTTGTCCGGTCCCATCACTACATAATCAATTGTCTGAATAGGCTTCACCCGCACCCAATCATCTGTCTTACCAGAGGAACGGTACGACCACCCGGAAAGGTCTAGCCTCTTTACTACAACTCCTTCGTCGCCATCCTGCAACGTGCTGTCATAGAATTTAATAAAGTCTCTATCGGTATCTTCTACTAGTGGGATAAACTGCTTGGTTGCCCACGGCACCATGTTCCAAACAGTCTTGCGCAGCAGGGTGCGACGTTCGCTTAGAATCATTTTGCGAAGGTCATGACCCCGGACCAGCACCACATCAAATAGCCAGACACGTCGGTAGCCCAATTTAGCAAAACGCTTATTGGATGCTTCGGTGCCTGACTCTAGCTCTCCGATAAGAATGGTATCTTTACCGAGAGTGCTTAGATCGATATTCTTTAACCCATGGATCAGAGAGCCGTCATGATCGTTGCCAGCTCTGGATTCAAATTTATGTTTGTTAGGTCCGAAGTGATCAACATGCAGAGCACACCACCGACCGTCCTTCTTTCTTTCGGCAATACGATTCCCGTAGTTTTCCAACTTCTGCAAGTCGGTGCGGCTACCGTCTAGCTTAGGTCCGCAGTACCACTGAATTCTGTCTACCATGTTCCGATAATACCAATTAGAACGGGCACTTGTCAAGCGGTTCTTAAAGCATCGTTACGTATAAACTGCTGATTAAATGCCCTAACGTTCTCTGGAATCCATTCTTTGATTATAGGAGCACCATTCTTTATCTTCCATTCCATTTTACGACGAATGGTTGCAAAATCAATAGGTTGCCCCCAAGCATCCCAACCAATATCAAAAGACAGGCTAGCGTCTTCTGGCAAGCCTCCATGGCTGTGTCCGAATAGTGCCCAAGCATTCCGGTGAGATGCATCCCAAGTTCTAGGGGCAAAGTGGGAAAGATTAATATATTGTCCCTCTATAGTCAAAGCAATAGAAGAGTATTCTTTTATTCTGTCCTCATTTTTACCCACAACACTGCCATAGATTTTAGCCCACGGAAGTTTTAAAACGTCCTTACCATCATGGTTTCCCAAGATTAATATCTTAGTTCCATTCAAACGGTGGAAACATGAATTTGTATTACGACTGCGGAAAGCAAAGTCTCCTAAGTGGTATACGGTATCTTCCGGAGACACAACCTCGTTCCACTTTTTAATAATCAATTCATCCATTTCGTTTGCATATTTTATTGGAGGATCGCTCCAAATAAAACGATTGCAATACTTCATTATGTTTTGATGTCCGCCGTGAGTGTCTGCGCTAAAAATATCCATACCTATTTATACTAAACTTGGGTACTGTTGTCAAGCATTTTATTTTTTAATTGTTCTTTGCGCAGGGACTTTATCTTTTTAAGCAATTCGTTCAGAGCGCCACAATGATTGGCACTTTGCCCACCACATGCTAGCTCTTTCAAATTGTTAGAAAACAGGCTACCTTGGTACAAATTACGATACTTCCTATCAACACTTCCCATCTTGCCGGTACGGGAAACGTATATGTTTTTGGTAGGAACCTGCTCTTTAAATACCAAATCTGCCAACTTTACAATCTCTTCTTTAATCTTATCCATCTTATCCATGGCTTACCTCTTAAAGTATATTGTAAAGATAATGGCAGAAAATACCAAAACTCCAGCCCTTTTGGAGCCGGAGTCTCGATTTTTGTTTGGTTTTGTTTTGTACTTAGCTAGCGACTGCTTCCACCTCGGTCGCCTCGGGAGCCTGTGCGGCAGCCTTCTTGGCGGCTCGCTCAGCCTTCTTGGCATCCTTGGCAGCCTGGGCGTCCAACTGCTCCTGGTAGTCAGCCATGTCCACCTCGCGGATGCCACCGTAGCGACCGCGGAAGAGTTCCCACACCTGGGTTGACGTATTCAGCTCGCCGGACTCAATCAGAGTGCCGACCAGCGCGGGGCTAACCGTGTAACCACTCTCAGTCAGAGCAGCGCTGAGTTCCTCGCGGGTAACCCGCGCACCATCAGCACAACCCTTATTAAGGGCGGAGCGAGCAGCAGCCTGGAACTTGTAAGAGAGAACATTCATGATAATACCTCGTTTGTTTTGGTTGTTTGTTTTGGTTTAGGTTTCGTTTCGACTTGTAAGAGTGAGTTTATATCATCGAGCTAAGTTTGTCAATACCTTTTTTGAGTCTTAAGAGTTTCTTTTTTGAATCTCAAGGAACTCTTTAAAGCAGTTAGCTATGTTTCTAAGCTCGGTAGTCAACGTATCGACAGCGCTTTCTAGTTCCTCTACGCGCTCTGTTAGGTCGGTGATCTCGCGCTCGGCTTCATCAGCAGAAGCTTTGCTCCAGAGATCGACAGAGGCAGCAGGAGGTGAGCAATCTCTCATGTTAACCTGTCCTCGACCCTTCTTGAAAGTGTTCCACGGGACCGCCCAAACGTTTGCATTCGCCACACTCTTTTGAGTGTATATCAGCCCCCCGAATGCAGTCATCACAATTAAACGGTCGAGCTGGCTCATTGTTTACTTTAACAGAGCTACCTTTGGGTAGGTTAAGAGAGATATCCCAGCCACAATCAGTATAATTAACGTTTACAGGAATCTCCGTCCCATTCGGCAGCATAATAGAGAATTTTGCTGAAGCAGCATCAATCCCATCCCCAACACCATCAACTTTGTAGCTAATTATATCATCGCTGTATGGGGAGATTACGAACTTCATAGGTCCTTTATATCAGGTAAAAGTGTGGTTGTCAATACTTTTGCATACCTAGTGGAGAAATTATGAAACACCTACAGGAACGCCTTTCATTACTTAGAAAGCTAGCAGCTCACAATAAAATAGCAATGACCAGCAAGGATGAGAGGACCATCCCTACGCTAGCCAGATCCCTCTTCAGAAGTTTTAAAACAGAGGGAATGGACTCCAACGAAATGATGGAGCTGGTGGGTGACTTAATGGATTTAATTGCTCAGGATCTGCGTACATCCAGTGCAGAAGTGGCTGAGGAATAATTATTTACTTATATTTAGCTCGGCGTCTTCTCGCTGCCGCCATTTCTTTCCTAGCTTCGAAGCCGCCCTGGATGCCGGTCTTGATAACCTTTTCATACCAGTCCGACGGGTAATCTCCACCATTTGCTGCTTTTACACGATCACATACGGCATTCCACTCAGCATCAGTTTCTGCCTGCTTCAGAGCGTTGAGTGTCCACGTAGGGTCATCGTCAGTCATCTTTGCAGTGTTCTTTAATCTCTTTAATCAACCCTGCTACGGATGGGTCGGTTAGTCGTCCAACATATGCCACGCCATGGTAGGCACCGGACAAATCTTGTCTATCAATAGGACATCCGCAGCCAATCTCTTTCACTTTAATGTCAGGGACCAGCTTCCTCAAATGATCCTGAACTTCGGGGAATTCGTGGTAGTCTTGGACTTCGATATGCACAGGTAAGCGTGCGGTTACAACAGTCTCACCCGTTTTGCTTTCGTAATGATCTTTCATTTTAACCCTTCCTCTCGATGCAATTCCTCTTCCAGATCAATAAGGTGCAGCCGACTACCCTCCCGGCGGATTTCCTTCCACCACCGTCCGTCCAGAGCGTCAGAGAAAAAGGCTAGATAGGTATCAATCTTAGGATCATCCTCATGCAGATGCACAAGCGCCGGGTACAATTCATAACTATCCGACACCACCACAACCCGATCATAACCTTCCACAGCTAGTCCAAGATTGTACGCAATGCGAGTATCGAAACGATACTGACGCGAATCGCTCATCCGTTTAATTTCTCGGGTCGAAACCGTTTCAATATCCCAACCGAGATCTCGAAGCCCCTGGACAAAAGAAACCTGCTTCTCATTGTCCTGACGAAAAAGTGTGAACCATATATTAGAGTCATACGATTCAACACCCAAGACACGCTTCAAAGTTTCATCCAGTTTAGCATAATTAATACTCTTATGATAAACGCTGCGGGCTGCAAACAATGCAGTTAGATCGCCTAGAACCAAAGTGGTACGGTCATTATCGTTCATTATTTATTCTCCAGTTTATATACACCGGCTGCAACGTACCGGCACTTGTAGTAATCTTTACGTTCTAATTGTTTATTAGGATCGTTTACATCTTGCAAACAGACTGTACTGCCCTTTTTATCCCACAAAATCCACAAGCCAGGGGCGTCGTCATACTTAACCACGCACCCCGGCGATGGTCTGATGGAATATGTTCTCATTACTTCTTAGTCTTCTTGGGAGCCTTCTTCTTGGGAGCCTTCTTCTTCTCGGACTTCTCAGGTTCCGAACCGGAAAGCATTGCCTGCATGGCTGCAAGCGTGTCCAGAGACGAACCCGGCGTGGTCGATTCGATATTGATCTCGCCGCCCTTCTTCTTTTGCTCAACCGCCTGCATTACGCGGTCAATGTGACCGTCGCGGTACTTACTCAGGTCCACCGCGCCGGTAGTATGCTGAGCAACCAACTGCCCGGCAATTGCCGTCTCGGCGTCACTAATTGCCACCACCGCACAGTTATCCTCGAAGTCGCGAACCTCGTTGACGTAGTACATTTGGTGCATGAGGAGCCCTCCCTTATAGGGACGCACCATCACCAAGTGCTCTTTACCGCGGGATACCCAGGTCGCAACAGCAGCCACGCCCTTATCCTTCATAACCTGAGACAGCAGCTTGTAGCCCTTGTCGCCACCCTTGTCGGGCTTGACGTAATAGGACTTTTCGATCTGAATCAAATCAACACTGTCAGTCTCCACAAACTCCTGAATTTCGATACAATTGTTCTTACCCGCATCGAGAGAATTAATTTCCTCGGGAGTAAAAATAACGTACTCACCCTTGGCATACTCGTAACCCTTGGGGCACGTGCTTCGATCAACCTTTTCGCCCGTATCAGGATCAAGCAAGGGCATTTGAGTCTTTTTCAGCGTCTTTCCTTTACCCACACTGGACGGAGCAATGTAATTGAACTTAACTGCTTCTCCCGACGCTGCGGTATAAAGCTTGATCGGAACCGTTACCAGTCCGAAAGTAAGTACCCCACTTGAAACTGCTCTTGCTGCCATGTTCTTTTCTCCAGGTTATGGACCTATTATAGAGTACTGATTAGCTTTCGTCAATAACTTTAATTGACGCCTTCAATTCATTCAAAATATCTTCTCTTGCGCAAAGCACAACCTTTTCCAAATCTTTTAGATCATTCACAGTCTCCGCCGAGCCGCGAAAACGCTTATCAAGCATTCCTTTAGCAGCTCCGTACAAGGCGCGATCTAGCGTGCTGTAATACGACTGACTAATCCAGTTTGATTCTCCATCCGCATTCGTTCCGGAGCACTTCTGAATTGCCCAATTAAACTTGTCCAAAGGATAGATGCGCAACTTCTTTCCAAGGTGAATAATGAGAGCGTTAGCTTTCTGTTCTGCCCGAGCAGCTACGCCAGCGTGGACCACCTTATTAGGATCTTCCTCTTCTAGCAGCTCGTCAGGAGCATTTTCTGCCTTCTCATGTAGAAGCTTCGCTGAGTTTCGAGCTTCCGCTAAATTCTCAATCGAGACGCCACCGTAGCGTCCCTTTTTGATAATCAACCCGCCGAGCGTGCCGTCTTTGATACGCTCGCTAAGAGAAGCACGGAAGTGGTGACTATCCAGGTTGGATATCACCTCGTCCTTCGTTTTCTGAAAAATATCTGCGGTAGTCAGGCGACTACCTGGCTCAGCCAGAGCTTCGCACAGAAACACCTGAACAATTGCCAAGTCTTTGGTAGTAAGTTGAATCTGCTTTGCCATAATTTTATTAGTCTCCAGTAAGATGTATACTAATCGATTGCGAAGCTTTTGTCAAGGTTGAATTAGATTTTTGAAGTCTTGCATTGCGTAATATTCAGGATTCAAAAGTTGACGACCCGAAGATACGATACCAAATGCCGCTGGAGCAATCATAATGGTAAAAGCAATAATTGTACCCCACACCAAACCTTCTTTGGCATCTTTTTCTTTGAAACCGAACCAAACAGACAACCCGACCAAACTCAGTCCAAACAACATCAAAGGTACTGACCACGCCAAGCCGGTCCAACCTTCCATTATTTGCTGTTGGACCATGATGTTCCAAGCATCGGGAACAATTTTCTCGATTGCCGCAGCCAACTGCTCAATACTATTAGTAATACCTTCAACTGCTTTATTCAGAGCTGCTGCGCCGGTCGTGTTTTCGTCTGCCATGTGGTTATCTCCAGTGTGTAATACTAATCGGTTTCATCGTTTCTGTCAAGTAAATGTGGGTAGGGTGTTCTCACAGCCTCGCGAATATACCACCCCTCCGTGACGGTCCCGAGTCTCTTACGAGCCGATAGGTTGAAGGATTACGCCACGAATACGAAGGTTTCCCACCGTGAGTCTTAAAGGTATCCTATCGTACTGACTTCATTTTGTCAAGGCATTCCGTCAGGCGATCCAAAATCCAAATGTAACAATTTCTCAGCGTTATCTATGTCTCCGCGGATATTGGATTTAATTATCTCATCACCCCTTACAATAGAAGCCGCCAGTCGATGGTTACCATCAGATACAATCCATGGGTAACTGCCGTTTGATTCTTTTAAAAATGGGCAGATATAAATAGAGATTGGGCTCTCAACACCGTGTACCACAAACCATGCGATACGCTTAATATGCAGCCCTCTCAGGTCATCACCATAATATTTAAAATGTTCTTCCCGCCCACAGCTTACCAACTCACCCTGAGACACAGCCTGCTTTACATCTTTTTCAGAAATAGCTTTATCCCTGAGCGACCAAGGGCGCGTCCTACTATTAAATGGAGACCAGTGTTTTTTTAAAACATCAACAGACACATTAATAATCATTTTCTTTTTCCACAGAGTATTGAAATTATAGGAAACGCTGCAAATATAATTATAATCAACCACAGAAAATATATCATTTATAAGTTTTCTTTGTGAACAAAAGTGGGAAAACAATATCACTTACACAGCAGGGAACCCACACTGCCAAGAATAGGAACACACCAATAATGACCATCTCTATTGCGTTGAATCCAGAACCCATAGCCATAATGATATGAAATAGAGAAGCCCAAGTACTCAATAATACGTGGGTAGCATGTGGATATTTAGTTGTAGTCCAAACTACGCCAATTAGCGCGCCGGATATAGCTAGGGGATTTACCACCCACCACCTTTCAATGAATCCAATGTGGTGGTCCGCATGAGGCATGTTCAACAACAGCTCACCCAAATACGGAATAATACAATCACTCAGCGTCCCAACCCCAATAGCTCCCAAATATCCAACCACCACCGTGGGTAGTATCTTTTTCGATTTAGAATTGGCGTGGTAAATCCCAGCAGTTACCCAAGCGCTCATTAATACGTGGGTCGGATGAAGGATCCAGAATATGTTTTCAGAAACATATCTAGGCACATCAAGCTTTACAATAAGTGCCATCAACGCAATTCCAGTAAGAGTACCGAACCACGTGAAGGGGGAGTGTTCTTTAAGCTCTTTTACAATAATATTCATCTCGGTTTGTTGCTCCCATTGTTTTCCAAATCATACTTATCATTCTCATCAATAATTTTTCCTATTTGATAGTCTTCCCAACTGATCTGCGGCGGTTTAGGTGAAGTAGAAATTTCTGCCACCAACTTTCCTATCGGTACTTTTATCCCAGCCATCTATACCACGCAATCACGCCAACAATAAGCAAGTTACCGCCATAATTTGCTAGTAATATCCAGTCGGAGAGACCTGCGTTGCAGCGTTTGCGGTACGTGCCGAGAGCATAAATCAGCATCGCCGCTTCACCAATTAGCCACAGCGCAACCGTACCATGCGCCAATCCCTGTGCGTTCCCGACACGTACACACTGTATTGCTTGCGGTAACCCGGACAATGCAAAAGCTAATGCTCCAATCGCACCAATAGCAGCAAGCCACTTGCGGCGAGTTAAGTCGCTAGCTTTTACTATACAGTTATGAAAACTAGTACGTAATTTGGTAGCCATAACTAATTCAACTGTTTAGTGTCCTTACCAGCTCCGATACCTCGATTAAGATTAACATTATTGCCAGCAATCTTACCACTAGCGTACCCGCTCCGACTATAACGCACAGTCTTTTCGGGAGCATTCTTGAGCTTTAGATTATCTTCTGCCCACTTTGACACAGCTTCGTCACGATTTTCCAGCTTAACCAAGGCTGTACTATTCGCTGCGCTGGTTTTAACGTCCTGGTTAGCTTCCCGCAGCCGGTTGCAGATGGCGTCGCTGGCTCCGTTTTTGAAACTATTACTCCAAGTCTTTCCCGTTCCTTCGCCTCGCTTCATAGCAGCCTTACACAAAGTTTCGATTTCCCGCTCCAGATAATTGAAGAAGTAAGTGCAGATTTGAATGTCGCTGTTACGTCCGATGATACGACAGTAAACCTTATTCTTCCGGCGCATTTGACCTCGATCATACACCGGAACCGTATCCACATAAGCCATGCAGCCATTGACGGTAGTAAGACAGTTAGCCAGCTTATCTTTCCAATGGATCCGGCGCATACCAGAAAACAATGCCTCTTTGTTGTGAATATCTTCGTAAGACTCACCATTTGCTGATAGATCAGCTACGGTTAAACGGTGTTGGGTTAGAAGTTGCTGAGCAATATTAGCAGCTGTTGCTGCTTCAGCAACGGTGCACCCTTTCTCCACGGTCTTATTGAGTAGGGAGTTAATGCGGTGAATAATTCCTGCCGATGCGTTTGCCATAACTTGCCCTTTATACCAAAAAAGCATACCCACTGTCAACGTCGTTTAAAATATAATCGAAGCTTCCGAGTCCCACTTGTGCCGAACCCTGCCGTCAGGGAAAAAGATAATGTTTCTCATGTTTTCCAAATCTGTTGGGTTAGGGTCCAAACAGCTATTAAAACAAACATTTTGACCTAGATAATCAAATACCCGAGCGCCGTGCGGAAGCCTCATGTTTTCAATAGCGCCTTCCATTTCTAGCCCTTGGATAATAGGTTCAACACGGCGGAAAGGGTCCACTAGTCGCTTGCTTGTCCACTCCATCGCCTCTTTATCTTCCGACAGTCCGGGCGTCGCTACTGGGGTGAAGGTGAGATGCTCCACTTGGTTTTCTCTAGCAAACTTAATCATCCCTTTAACGCTCTCGAAGTCATCAACGTATCCGCCGACCATTACGCAACACAGTCGCACAGTGAATCCAATGTCGTGCAATTTTTTAATTAGAGCTGGGAGATCTATATATGATCGCCCAGGAGTGTAAATCTCCTTATTCTTTTCCGGCTCCCAGTGAACTACCGAGATACCGATAGTAGTCAGTCCCAGATTATACCATGATTTAAGTGTTTGATCCTGGAGCAGGCGCAGATCTGCTCGGCGTGCCGTTCTTAGCAGTATACCATTCGTTTGCAATTCAATAATCGGAAATGGATTGTTTAAATCATTAGCCATAACGTGTAGGTATTCGTCAATCAAATCAGTCCACAACAGTGGCTCCCCTTTGCCAGTCAACATAGCAGTAGTAGCACCAGAAGCCTTAGCCAAATGGCACGCTTTGCCAAAATTGCGCCAATTAACTTGGGGACGCTTTTCATTCTTAACATCCATGTTCCCGGTCATTCGGCTGACGCAGAATGGACACCTAGCATTGCACGCCGTGCCGCCGGTAACAATAGAAAGAGTTTGTGCTTCAATATTCATTTAGTTTTCTCATTCCATCGAAGAATACAATCCGTTCCCTCAAGGTACACCACAGGTTTTTTCAGGTCCCCGAGCGCTCGGAGCCTCTTGCCCTACATCATCCACCTCAAGCAGATTGCCATTCTCATTCTCGCTGATGGCAACAACTGGTCCGGTTCAAACTCTTTCAACGCTTCAATTAGTTCAGCTACAGTCATTTAATAACCTCCTCTACCACCGTTTCATTGCAGGTTTTTAATTTATATTGTTTGATTTTAAATCGGAAGTCGCGAGGATACCAGTAAATATTCTCGGGTGTGGCGTTTTCTAGAAAAAATAATGTTTCGCACACAACACACCGACACATAAAATAATCGTCGTAACTTGACATAGAATCTCTTGAAACAGGCTCCGTTACGTTGTGCCCCAGTTCGGTGAGAGTTTTATACATTTCAGCGTTGGTCACTAAACGGTAGCCCCCTTAATTGTCAAATTACATTCAATAGAATAATCCCCACAAGTTGGGCAACCTTCTTGATATGACCAATCATTCACGTCAATGCTAGTGGTTTTAAACCGTTCCGAAAAGGCAGTGAGAAAAGCATAAGATATAGCATTCTCCCGTCCAGAATTACAAACATCCAGTTCGATACGGATCGTAATGTCACCTTGCGGACCAGACGATCGAATGTTTTTGGGTAGTGTATAAATATTAAAACTTTCTAGAACCTTCTTCACCGCTGTTTTGACAAGTTGTGCTTTAATATTTTTTTTAGCCATGGTAAATCAGAGATCGGAAACTACCTGAACCCAGTTGTCGTTATACAGACGATAGCATTTGCGGGGCTTACTCCAACCGGTAGTGACAATGTATTTGTTGTTATGGAGGTTTACAACCAAATCATAAGCCTCGCTTACAGCTTCCGGCGCCGTAGATCCCCTACCAAAATCGCCGCGAAGCATACCGTCACCCCCAATCTCTCCCGGTACGCTACACTGCCAATTGCCTGGACTCAGCATCCTAAGTAGTTTACTTTTTAGTTCCTGCAACTTAGCTAGCTTTTGTTCCCAATTCATAAAATTTTCTTCTCGTGGTTGGGAGATATGATTATTTTGACAGTCAACTTGAAAGTTGGGCATATTATTTTCCTTGCAGCCATTCGCCTTCAGTAAAGATCCATTCGTTATCTTCGTATTCAGCGCAGAGATTATCGTTAGCATCAATGAAGAATGTAAATCTAACCTTCCTCCAGTTGGACGGGATTGCTTTAAAAGCTTCCGGCGCCAGCGAGCGTAGGTTAAAAACACCGAAACCACGATGGTTCTGGGTTAGGACTCTCATTCTATTTAGTTTCATTTCACCCTCCGGCATATCGGCTCACACTCTTAATCAGAACCACGTCGCTGCCGTTGGAACATGACAATACATCCTCTAAAATATATTTCTCAGTCTTGCCTTTTAATTCAAAACCACTTTCACATAGGTTCCGGCAAGTATCATAGGGTACGTCTTTTACCCACCGCTCGTTAGGTAAAAGATACCGAAACGACAGAGCGTCATCGGCAAGTATGTTGCCCCATTTGTAATCAATAAACAAACTCTTGTTTTGGTGCATAAACTTTGCCAGCCGGTGCACCCAACTTGCTGGAACTAGTTTAATTTTCATGCTTTCTTCCTAAATACTTCAAACGTTTCCGGCGCAATAGGCGCAGGTCCAGTGGCTAATTCTAGCGCACTTTTCGAGTGCTCGTCAAGGCAAACCCACACCTCTTGCCCATCTTGTGATGTGACTTTAATAAGGTTCTCGCCTTCACGAATAGCCAGAACTTGCTCGATTAGTTTATTAATATCTCGCTCCATGTCTCTTTTATAACATGGCTCAAGTAGCTTTGTCAAATAACTAATCGATCTTCATCGACTCTTTCCAGGCGCAGTAGAAAGCGCCAACTGCAAACCCTGTCACAGCATGGTTAAGTCCAAATAATCCACCAACCAGAGTACAGCCGATAATAATTAACCAGTACATTCATCCTTTTCTCGACGCAAATTCTCTTTACGCCTTGCTCGGGACGCTATTAGTTTTTCATCTTCGCTCAAAACTATTCTTTCCCTAAAACGGGTAGGATCATTACACGCAATCTCGCCCATAACTCGGTTGCGAGTTTTTAGGCTCAGCTCTCGTTTTTGATTGCTTTTCTTCACGCTGAAATACCGTATAATTAGCTGTCTTTTTTATCCTTCTTCTTCTCTTTCTCTATCATTTCCCGTTGTAGTTGTTCTATTTCAGTAATAGGTTTGTCTAATACAACATAAGCAAATACAAGCAACACACAGCATACCACAACAAATGAAACAAAACCATCCTTTGGCGACGTGTTACCAAGCAAAGATCCGAGCAACCAACCCCCAATAAGCCAAGGACCAGAATAAAAAATCTTTGTAAACGATCTGGTTAAGACTCTAGTTAGCACGTTCCACCGTTTCTAATACGTAGCCGTCATTTCCAATAATATCTACTGCAACATTATCTCGTACACTAATCTTGACCGCCTCGGCAAGAATCTTATCATTAATAATGTCGCGGCTTCTATGCCACTCTTTAGTCTCCCACAAATTTAGGATTATAGTGTGTCTCACGTCCTCGTTCCCTTTACTATCGCGGCATGAGTAATGGTTATATCATATGTCCTGAATATATCTTTAACCTGATGTTCTCGGTGTTGCGCTTCTTTTAGGGAAGAACAGGGTATTTCTACACGTAATTCATAACTGGCGTCGTTGCTTTCCTTCAGACCCCGCTTTGACAGTGCTGTCTGAATAAGGAGCGCCTGGATGGAAGACTCTGTAAACTTCCCGAGGATGCCAACATAGCTATTATGTTGTGGGTCTCCCGTAATAGCACACACCCAAAACGCCGCGTCAACAGTTTCATGCCGCACCACCCACGTTTGGGCACAACCCTCGTAGTTAGCTTGGAATTCTGTTCCTGGTTTAATTTCCATTTACTTGATATGCAGAGCGGCAGAAACCACCCTACACAGACCCCACGGGTTACCTTCCCAGCATCCGGCGTCATTCTCGTCTGACGTGGGAAAATCTAAACAAACTTCTACCAACTTAAATTCCTCTTCCGTTCCGTCAAGAGCTTCATAGAGATAGGCAACATCCTTATCTTCGTAATTCCACTTCACGCACTCAAAAAGAAACAATTGTGCATCTTCACGTGCCCCGTGGCTTTCGCATTTTGCTATTAGCCAAGCCCATACGTTGGCATAATCTTTCTTCAATCTCTGCACTGCTTTTTCGGTCAGCGCTAGCCCTACGTCGCTTCTAGCTCCCATTTTATTTTTCCTTCGTTGCTATCCAATCTTAACTCTTAACCCCTCATCTGTCAAACTGTTTAATAGTTAGATGAATACGGATCATTTTCTATCTCAGCCTTTGCCTCTTCTAACGTTTTGTGAGTATAATGTGGGCACGATAAGCTTGTCCACCACCCTTCACTAGAGTCCCATACCTGTCCGATAATACGATTGTTTTCAAGCAAGTACCAGTTCGCATCCCACTCTTGCCATTCTCTCTTCAATTTAAACTCTTTTCTTCGTAAGTTTCGTTTAGTATTTCCTCAAGAAGCTCAGGATCAATAAATATAACCTTATCCTCATCTTCTTCGGGAACCTCCACAATAATTAGCTCTTTATCTTCGGTGGGCATTTTACATCTTTCTAACGCGCTCTAGGGTACACGGTTCACATTCGAAAATTGGTTTGTTGTGTTTACACCAACCACACTGAATATGACCCGGTTCGCCTGTTAATTTACAGTTACAACGTTCTAGGTCATCGCCCTGCGACTCTCTTCCAGTTGCTTGCCGAAACTTTTCCGCAGTGATTTTCATTCAATTATTTCCTGTATAATCACATCGTTACAATTGAGATCAATCACCAGTTTTGAAGTTAAATTATGGTTACCAAACCATCCCGATACTATCCACTCACGTCCATTAACGCGGGCGTTTTCGGGAAGTAAACATTCGTATGCCAACAGACCGCACGTTTTGCATCTATAATGATCACAGGTAGCGTTTTTGTGAACGAAGCCTGCGTGTTCAAATTCGTGTCCGTTGATAATCATTTGATTATCTCCTGGAAAAACGTTTCAATATTAATGAGGTTGGAGTTCCCTGTATCGAAACAGCTTCAACCATTCGCTGAAATAATTCTTCGTCCACGGCTTGTCTAATCCCGCAAGCTAAGTCCCCCGAACAACCCTTTCAGGCAGCCGGGGGCGTCAGGTGAGCCAGCACACTCAAACGACAACTCCCTCACCCAATAGTGCTGTGATAATGTGAGGATGATTAAATAGATACTATCATAGTGCCAGAGTTAGTTCAAGTGTTTATTTTTACAATCTTGCTGTCTTGCGGCGAGTGCGCTGACCCTTGTAGTAAGTACTAAAATTGAGCAAGCTCCGAGCTTGAATATCTTTAATGCGATCTCCCATAGTCTCTACTGATAACACCTTGTAGGTTCCGCTTTCTAAAAAATAAGTATGCCCTCGTTTGGTATCGTACCCACGAACCTCTACTTTTCCCCAGTGCTCTAGAAACTTGGCGCGGAGGAAAGCTGGCAGCCTAGCTCGCTGCACGTCCTTTATCATAGGCTCCTGAACGCGCAGCTTGACCTGCGTTTCTTCCTTAAAACTGTACCACCGTGCGGGCTCACCATACTTGGCGACCCGCACTATTCCTTTGATGGCAACAGTAATGTCGTCGCCTTTATTATATTCCATTACTTTACTTCTGGTCTCCTAGTACACCCAGGCTACAGCCTCTTGAATCGTAATATCGCTAATGTTATACTTATTAGACAGCCGTCGGACCTCTGCTTCGTACTTATCTTTAGCCGCCTCTATCTTGGCAAAAAACTTCTTTATTTGAGGCAGCTCCTCGAAATCTATATCCGTCACAAACGGTGGATTAATTTCCTCATAACACATCTCAAAATCTAAATCCTCGTAATCGTAAGCAATACGAACGGTACAAGTTAGCTTGCATTGGAGCTTCTTACTAATTTCAAAATCCTCCTCCTCACCCGCCGGAACAGAATTGCGCAGCTGGATTAGCCTATCCCACTCAGCATCCGTCCAGGGGCGCTCTTCTTTCTTTTTATTTTCTGCCCTGACTAACTGCTCACCTTGCGCCAATTTAACCAGCTTGTCCAATTCGACATCAGAACAACTAACCAACTTGTTTGCTAGATTTTCAGACATTATCTCTCCGGTATTTAAAAAACTTTACCATTAGTTCGTTCTCATAGCAGCGCACTAGACACGTCTGCAACGCTTCCAAAAAGTCAGTAAAATTACCTTCCGCATCACCACCCTCGTTTTCAAGCCACCAATTCTCATCAGCCTCCCCAAAAAGTTCTGGCTCCGGTTTTGGAACAATATACAAGCTAACACCCCGGCTTTTAATACGCAAGCTCCCCTCCAGCTTTTCGCAATCTACGTTCTGCATACCCAGCGCACACAAGACTTTATTAGTCTCGTCAAAGGCATCCCAAATAACGTGCGGCTTAACTTTCCACATAGCTTCCTTTATATCTTATACAGGACAGTTTGTCAACAGATTATTGAATAATTTCTTTGATAGTATTTACCATAACTTCGACACACTTGAAGCCGCTGGTCAAACATTAAATTAATATACCACGGACAGCCGGCTGAGTTACCCCCTTTAGTTTACAGGTCAACAACTTTCCCCGCCGCCCCCGATGTAAATGCTGAGCCGCTTCCAATAGCAACCAATCATTGTGGAATTTTGCTCGGTACGGATAGCGGTCACACTCTGCGTCTTTTCTCCATACCGGCGGGTTCCCCTTTTTACGATAAGACCTAACCTCCGCAATACGATGCATATACCTGGAATCACTCACGTTAGTAACTAAAACTTTAGGCAAAGCCTTCGCCACGTCCGCTGATCCATTAAACTGAGTAGCAGTCACATCAATAATCTTGCCGCAATACTCTACCCAACAGTGTGACCACCCCTGAAAATACGCACAAATCAAGGTGGGCTCCAGTCCGTATGACCCCGCCAACAGTGCGAGATATTTAGAAGCTAGTCCGCAGTATCCCTCCAAATCGGGGTAGGCTTGCGGTTCGGTCTCTGCCCTGCGCCTGACAGAGTGTGCCAATTTGATTAGATGATCTAGGTTGGTCATCTCCCGTACGTCCTTATAATTTTCAGATCCACAACTACCCCCGAAACTCTGAACTTTTTATATTCAGTACAATATCGAAGCCGTTCGTCTTGACTATAAAATAGGACTGCCCCAATTGGTTTTGATTTGTTCCACCCATACATCTTTTTGTAAACACTACGGAACGTTTTCCCGGAAACAATACAATCATCAATAAAAACATACCGTTTAACATCAGTATGTCCCTCTACCTTTAGCGGCGAATGCGAACTTTTAGATCGCGCAATAGCAAAAGGCACCTTGAGCTTTAAAGCTACCGGGGCGATCATTGACACTCCGCTTATCCCGTCACCCACCACAACCCCGTTACACTTTGGAAATTCTTTTCTAATAATTGCAACAATTCGATTGATCGTCCTTGCTGGATGATCAAAAATTGCATCCAAATAAGTAGATTCGTATTTATAACCTGAACGTGACTTTGGCATAATTTTTCCTATTAGTAAGATAAGTCGTGGATTCGCTCTAGTATCTCAACCTTTACTAGGTCTTCCTGATTATCATCGTAGGCGACCGGTTCCCCAGTTACAGTCGTTGCGCCCAAGATGATTACCTGTTCAGGGATTTCTTCTTGCGCCTTTTCAATCGGGTTACAGATTAGCTTCTGCCCCGGGAAGTGTTCATACTCCACCAGAGTTTCAGATTCTCCGATGTGTGTAGTCTTGTGAGTTATCCTCATAATTATTTTCCTCTAAAAGTGGCGACACCTCCAGGCACATTAAACCATCCGGCACGGGTGAAACGATAAGGTCGCCACTGCTTACCACCACTCCATACTATTGGATTAACGGCTAGTTAACCACTCGCAAGCGAATGTATTGTTTAGGCGGAGATGTTAAGTTCCTAAGCGTCAACTCTGCCCGAGGTATCTCGAACATCAACAATACTATATCTCAGTAAACAAACCAAGTCAAGATCCAAGCTCCGAGAATAATCCACGAGGATAGTAGAAGGGAAAAAACAATCAGCTTTCCCAAATCTTTAAACTTCTCAATAGGCTCCCGGTCATCCGGCGGGTCTCTGTACTGATACGACTGACACGTCAGTGCGCTTACCACAAATACCAACGCGACTGCTCCCCAATAACTTAGAAAAGGAACGCCCAGGGTTGTTGGCAGTAGCCAATTCCAGGCAAGCATGATAGCGTACCCTTTGTAAAGCTGGAGCAGAAAAATAATAGTTAAAACTGGGGGTAGTAAAATTGCGGCTGCGGCAATCGTCCCAAAAAATCCGCCTTCTTGATTTTTCATTGTTTTATCCTAGAGCTTCGTAGCCTCAATTAGTACAAGTCTGCCGCCAGTGCCCCAAGTATAAAAACTATTCAATGTAGCAGCAAAATCGCAAGCTTGCTGATATGTTCCCTCTACCGTTCCCAACAATGGTTCGTGATGATAACCCCCAAAATCGGCATTAGGATCTTCTCCGTAAATTTGCCAAATACCATACTTATCTGCGGGGTAAGCTTCCCGAACCCGTTGAGGAAGTTTTTCCTTTTTCTTTTCATTCGCCCGTCGTAGCAATTCGTTTTCTAATTCATCAGTGGTGTACTCTTGTAGGATTTTCATGTTATTACATCCTTAATAAGGATGTTCCTGCTTAGGGTTTCGTCCGTAATTGCAAACGCTTCTACGAAATCTTTCGCCTCTTTTAGACCACAACGTGTCAGCTCCCGCACCCGCTTAATTGATTTAATTTTGTTCCACTTGAGGTAATTATCTCTCAGTTCCTTGCTCAGATAAGTAAATGTTGGAAGACTATCGCGAGGAGCGTCTGTTATCAAACGAAAATAATCCTCGCGGCATTGGTTGCCGGCTTTGATTAAATCGCAAACAGTCTGGGTTGCTTTTAGCGCGGTTTGCGTGGTAGTTATTGCCAAGCTGTCTCCCTGCTCCGGGTCCAGCCAATTCCTTACCCCCTGCGCCCACTCTTCGGCTAGCTTGTAACAATTCTTGTAATTTTTCTCCATTGAATCGGTCAGAGAATCATCCACACAACAGAATCGTTGCGCAAAATCTCTGACTATATTGGCAGCATTAGTGTCGATCATTTACCCTCAAATTTTTTGCGCAACCGTTGGTACTCAACCCACTCTGGGTCCGTTTCTATACGAGCCTGCTTGGCAAATTCGTTCAAGGGTTCGGGAACTAGTCCCTCCAACCCAGCCTGCCACACGTTGCAGATCTCTTTGATTCTCCCAGCTCCGTTGTCGTGGTGTGAGCCATTATACCCAGCAGCAACTCTACGGCTTTCCGCCTCGCGCAGCGCTACTGTTATGATGGTTCTGAACCTTGAATCAATCATCTCGTTATTTCCAATCAATACTGGCAGGATCGATAGTCACCACTCCGTCTTCACCACAGTCGGCACACCACACCTCTATGTTCCAACCTGTCGAGTCCCCAACTACCCGCGCAGCTGGTGCCAGCGAATGCTCACATGCCCGCTGTACTTCAATGTCTAGCTCGCGATGCTTGGTTTTGAATTTGATTTCTACCGCCCCCTTAATCGTACAGTCAGCTTGTACCGGCTCGCCATCTACCTCAACGCAGCCCTGCATTACTAGCCGGCGTGCCTCGCTCCGACTGGCGGTAATTCTGTTGTCCGCCAGAAACTGAGTAAGCTCCATTGGTTTCGCAATGGTTCGCATCATCGTGGTTTTCTTCGTTCCCATAATTCTTTATACACCCAAATAAGCCCCGCGTCAACTGTTTCTTTTATTATAATTCAAACACCGCGGCGGCACCTAAAGGGAATGTTCGCAAAATTTTAACACTAAATAGCCGTAGCGCGGATACCGAACCACGTCCCCATTGCGGTTCCGAACACCCATTCCGACGATACCGGCGGTCGGGTGCAAAGCGGCTCCGGCTAACCCCCATGCCGCGCCTAAGATGATGGCGAAACCCACTACGAAGGGGGCGCGGTCTTTCATTTTTCTACCGGTCGATAATGCTTGTCACCACTTTTACAAAGCGTAGTCTCCGGCGTTGTACCGCACCCTACCACTTTGCCAGGGAGACAACGATCAGTACATACGCGACGATCGTCTTTTCTCTCTTCCGCATCCCCCAACGCCCAACGACACATGAGGACAACTACCACTAGTAAAATTAGAATGAAAACGGGAAAGAAAATCGGGGTACTAACTGTATCACCAGCTTGTTGTTTCATCACTTTTCCTTCGGTCGATAATGCTTGTCACCACTTTTACAAAGCGTAGTCTCCGGCGTCTTACCACACTCTATCATAGGTTTCTTAAAGGTTCTTTGGACGCAATTCGTTCTATTTGCTCCTTATATCCCTTATTTTCACGCTCCAATCGCTCATTATCGGCACGGTATAATTTGTTTAACTCTCTGATATCCATTTTATTTAACTCGGTGTAAATGTCCTACAAATCTAGCCGGAGGTGATAATTGAATTACTTTTTCTCCGGGGATCTGACCTTCACGGAATTCAAACGTTTCCGCAAGTCCGTCGGTATAATACACGATCATCCCGCCGCTGTCAAGATGGTTTACGTGCTTTACTTTTACCTTTGTGTCCACGTGCGTGTGCTTCTAGGGTGGATAGCTCAGATTTCAATTCCTGAATCCTGGCAGCCTTCTCTTCTTTTTTTAGCTTCTTTTCTGCCAGCTCTGCCTCGGCAAGTTCCTTCTTACGCTTTACACAAAACTTGCCCATCGCATTTTCGAATTGTCGTTTGGTAGGGATTTGTGGCGTACTGTAAATAGTATCTTCCCGCAAGCTCTTACCATTGAGATAGAATCTGCGCAGGTACGGTTCTGATCCTTGCTCAGCCATTTCTACCATAAACACAGTGCTCGGGAAAGCAATAGAAAGATTACCAATTTCCTCCAATGCCCACCACTTGCTTGGCGAAGTAAATTCATTCCAAACATCCTCGGCGTTTTTACCCTTTAGCCAATTAATAATCTCGGCGTCGTCTTGCACGTTTGCTCGGACTCGCCAACTACGATAAGTTCCCATTATATTGTTCCTCCGTATTGCTCTACTTCTATTCGTTTAAGCGTAATGTTCAACAGAAACTTATTCGATATACAACCCAGTGCCCGGTAGGCTTCGTTGGCTACCAGTAAGTCACTTAATGGACAGCTAGTTAAGTGACGCTCAGCCGCAACTAACAAGTCTTTTTCGGAAATAGAACCAGCCATTACTCTGCCTCACAGTCGTGGTCACGGTAGTCCTTAGGGCTCGTGTCGTTTGCCAGCTCGTTCAGCCGGTCCTGCGCCATTTCATCGCCCTGCGCTGCCCGGTCCATTAGCGCCAGCACGGCACGGTGAGCACTCTGCCTTCCGCACGTAGGCTTTCCGCAGTGGTCGTTAAAATGCGGATAATACATGCCGTGCTTGTCCATTCGGGTTATCCGAGAATGAGGCACTAGCTCGCCGCAAAAAGAACACTTAGGCTGCTCGGTTATCTTGACAATACAGAGCCCTAATGTTATATTTCCACCATGCTCAACCACCTCAAAATGAATCGGCTTTGGCGCCTCGTCGGGAATGTATATCATTACCTCGCTATCAAGCTGAACGCGGGAAAGCTTCTTGAGCATCATCAAAAGTTGTCCGTAAGTCATACTATTTTACCTGCTGAATCTCAGTCAAGGTGTTGTTTCATTACTATCCTTCTACCACCGTTCGTACACGCGCGTCAAGCTTTTTCAGCTCTTTAATTTCTTTGTTTAATTGAGCTTTATACTCCCCTAGAGTTTGCCCCAGCGGAATTACTTCGCCCCTCTCGGTTCGCTCAAGCTCTAGCTTATAAAGTAGAATTAGTTCTTGGATTTGCATTTTTTACACCCAATGTTACAACCAACCAAGAGTAAAACTACACATATAAGCTGAGTACCCCAGTACCAGAAATTGGTGGCATCTAACGATCCAGAACCAACCGCCTTGCCAGTTATGTAAGCCACGCCTACTGCCGTGCCTGTGAATAAGTATCTAATCATTGTTGTCCTCTATAAACTTATTAAACGTGTCATCTCTCCGCAGTAAACAAGATAAAAAGAGTATAACAATGCTGGCGGTACACCCCGCAGAAATAGCAAGAATTATGCCCGTGCACGCATTTGCTACGCTCGTTATGGTTTCCATTGTGTATCCATCCATTTAGAAAGCTCAAACAGATCATCGCACCGGTCGCCAATGCTCTTAAAAACCCTGCTCACTCTCTCTGGCGTCCAGTCTAAATCTTCAGCACACGCTGCGTATCCGGCGATTGCCTGGGTTAATGCAACCATTTGTTCGCGTGGAGTGTCCTGCTTCCAGTGCGCCCGGTGCTCCCGTTTTTCTTGTGCGCTCACTTGCTCCTTAACCTTTGGGGCATAATCAGCATAATCAGCCCTCCCGCCAAGAAACCAATGAAAAACGCAGTACCATCAAAAGCCATTAAAAAATCCATCATTTGTCGTACCAATGTTTGTTGAATTCCAACTGTTCCCGGATGGCTCTGACAACTAACCTTGCCAGCGCCCACCCCGCCAGCGCAGCTAAGCCGCCACCTATGCCAGCAATAAAACAGCTCAATAGTCCACCCTCCACTTGGCTACCCGCACCCCGATTGCCTCCCCTACCTTGCTCAGGACGTAGCTCTCTCCGAGGTCGCCATTTGTTTTATATACTACACCTATGGCTGACAACTCCATTGCCGTCTGGAGCCTAAATGCTCCCTTACCACAATACACTATCCCACCAGTGTACGGCGCCGGTAAACCTTTCCGCAACGTAAGCAACTGAATTGCTCGAATTTGTGCCGGGGGCATCTTGTTAGGATCGATGAAGTAACGATCCTTTTCTGACTTTCTGTTTGCCATTGACTTACCGTCCAGGCTTGTCGAAACCGCCGACAATCTTGGCGTTCGGACAAGCGTTCAGTACGAAACCGATGTGCTTGCTCGTAGTAACGGATGGACTCTCTTTACGGTCGATAACCTCAACCGTGCCATCAGGAGACCTGCGGGCAATCAACATCTGATAGGAGTAGACGACATGCCCGTCCGTCTGAATGTTGCCACCAGCTGCAATCCGACCGGCTCTAAATTCGTAACCAACTTCTCTCGACTTCATTAGGTAGTACCTTTCGTCTAATGCTTTAATGTGTGTATTAAACCATATCTAGTGCGTACTGTCAATCCTTAAATATATGCTTGTACGTACGGAAGCGGCTCCGTCGTGCTTACCACCGGTATCTCAATGTAAGGCTGCCCTAATGGCGCGTACCGTAAGGAAGTGTCAATCCTCCAGCCGCGGTCACTCATATTCCTAGATATACGAGCGCCATGTCCGGGCTCTGCCGCTGCCTCAAAGCGCTCACGTATCACTAGGCGTGGTCCACTTAGATCCCACCCAGGATATTCTACAATTTGCCACAGTCCGTGATCCTCTGTTACCCTGCCATGCCAACGTACGAACGCGGTAGGTGGCGCAGCACAGTAGTAACGATATTGCCACAGAAAGCAGCGCCTACGGTCGCACCAATATGCTCGACCCTCGCGCCGTCCGAGCGGTGACCAACCAAACATTTCCCGCAATGGAGCGGTTCTATTTCTTCGTGACATAATTATTGGCTCCCGCACCCGGAGTCGAACCGGGATTATCGCATTCCAAATGTTTAGACGATGCAGGAGATAATGTTAAGTTAAGAAAGATTTGGAGGCAGGCTCAACCTGCCCCCAAACTTAACCCTTACTCGACCGGGGGCTCGTCGCAGCCCACTGCCGGGCTCTCGTCGGCTTCCGCTTCCGCAGCTGCCGTCTCGATTGCCTCGGCGCAGTCGGTCTGCTCCTCCGCCGCCTCGACAGGCTCCGCCGCCGCTTCCACAGCCTCGGGCTCGTCCGCCTCAGTAACCTCGCGGACAATGCCACCCTTGCGACCGCGCCGCGTGGTCAGACCCTTGAGCAGTCCGCCAGCTAGGCAGGCGTCGATTGCGCCGCGTACCGTGGTAACGTCCGAATTCGTCTCAGCCGCGATTGCTTCCGCAAGCTGGGGACGAGGAACGCTGCCACGCTCGCCGCCGTCAATCAACTGTTCGGCTCGGGAGCGAGCCAGCTTCACGAAACTCTGGTTGAAAACGTTGATCATAATGTTTTATTCTCCGTTGTGGGTTGGTATGTCGTTTGATGTTTTGTATACTACCTGATTGAGTTTCTTTTGTCAACACCTTTGATAACTATTGACTCGGGGTATCCTGCTTCTCAGCCGGTTTCTGCGCTGCATTCCGACGCTTGACCTCAATCCGTGCCCGCTGCTTGACTGCGCCTTCGTCCTTGCCAAGCCGCCGGTCTAGCTCCTGTAGCTGCTGCTTTAGCGTGAGCCCCGCCCAGTAAGTGTTACGTTCCACCGCCTCCTCGCTCTTGTTCTTGCGATGTTCGTGGAGTTTGATGTTGTTTCGGTTTTTGTCTTGCTTCATGACTATCCTTATATCAATGTTTTCCAAGTATGTCAAGTATGTCAATGTTAAAGATCGCGCCGACGTGACACGTCGCAAACGTTCCGGTGTAGCTTGATTCCCTTATCCCGACAGTACATCGAAAGGGCACCCTCGCCAATACAATCTAGGTCCGCTAGGTAGCCCTTTAGCTTTAGCTGCTCTATCGCTGTCTGAATAAATCCGGCATCATACCCGTAAGCAAAGGGCACATTAACAACCTCCTCATCATTAACCCACACTTGGACCGAATGATAAGTGTTGCCGTAGCTACGCTGAAACCAGCGCCGCCCGGAGATTGTGATTTCTGTAATCTTGCGTGGACTCTTTCGGGTTGCCATGATTCTTTATATCAACCTTTAACTGGGTTGTCAAGATTTAGTCTCGGTGGTCAGCTTCTTAACTCTCTGCTGTAACCTTCCAACCACATAGCCGAATTGTTGACGTGCGCTTCCTACAATGTCCGTGCCGTCTACAATGTCCGGCTGTATCATTGTTTTAACGCTGCCGTCTTTCGGATAATCCCTGTGATTGAGAACTACGTGGTACTTCATGGCTCTATTATTATCAGCTTTTAGAAAGTCTTGTCAATTAGGTGAGCAAACTGCGCATAGCAGTCAACGTAACAAGCAGGCGCCGGAGTGTCACCGTAAGAACGAACCGCTGCCGCAGTGGCGTTCAAAAATGCCCGACCCTCTTTGCGTGGTGCCTTGGCTGCTAGCGCGTACAGAATGTCTGCTAGTTCGGTGCTAGTCATTCTTGTTTTATATCAGAGTTTGCTGGTTATGTCAAACCATAAAAGACACAATAGTGAGATTGTCGCTGCTACCGTCCAGAAACTCCAACCCCCGAATATCCAGAGCAGAATTACCCCCTGAACCATTAGAACGCGGCAAAACCAATCCACCATTATATCAATTTCATCCCGCATTGTCAAGCCCTTTTGTTTGTATAGCAAACCTGTCGCTGAACGGCGGAGCATCAGGCTCACGGTCCTCAGCCATAACTGCGTCGGTCACGTAGAACGCCACGG